>Ga0182030_10011802_pt1 | contig 17588 bp, 16 predicted proteins | sample 812S3MmetaG_FD_121299 | JGI IMG/M metagenome (GOLD analysis project Ga0182030, IMG submission 121299) | Permafrost microbial communities from Stordalen Mire, Sweden - 812S3M metaG (Illumina Assembly) | ecosystem: Environmental > Terrestrial > Soil > Wetlands > Permafrost | place: Sweden...
GACACCAAGATGCCGCCAACGAAAAGCACCACGGGGATCAACATATAACCTAGGTTCATCTTCGACTCCTGATCGCGATATCGCCCTCACCGCGCGTCACGCAAAGCCAGCCGTGCCCACGAGATATATAACATTTATACTAGCACGGGCGCGTGCCGTTACAACCTGTCCCGTGGCGGCTCGAGACGCAATATGACCCCGCCGGCCTGCTTGGACAACACTTCGACGCGCGCACCCAGCTGTGAAAAGTTATTGGCCAATGCCCGACTTTCCAGGCTGTCAGCCAGAATGACATAAGATACGCCGCGCATCATGGCCAGCTGACTCTCCGGGTCCTTGGCGGCGGGAGGCAGCGGCAGAGCGCCGCACTGACAGGCGATCGACGTGCGTGCGGGCCATGGAGTCGCCACCAGAATCGGTGCCGCGTCGCCGGATGCCGGGGCGGCCCCTGCCGTGCCGGTCGTCTTGAGTCCGTTCATGCCGACCGCAAGCGCCCGGATCAGCTCATCCTCGGCGGACAGCAGGTTTAAACGCCCCACTTCGAACTCAGCTCGGTTGGTGCGCATGAATGCGGTGCAGATCACCACCAGAAGCAGCCACAGCCAGCCGCGTTGCAACAGCAGCCCTCGTCCCTTGAGCGGCGCGCACACCCGCAGCAACCATGGAAATCCCCCGTAGAGCAACAGCGCCAACATGAGCAGCGCCCAAGTCTTATCGGCAGCGACCACACCGAACAGCACGCTGAGCATCAATGTGCCGCCGGTCAGGTCCGCCATCAAACGCCTGCGCTCGTGCAGCGCCACTGCCGCCGTCAGTGCGATGAGCGCAAAGCCACCGAGCCATGCCGCGACCGATAGCGGAACGTCCGGTCGGCTTCCGCTGAAGACGGCGGCTGCAGCGCTCAGCGGGTTCTGCCCGAAAGCCATGCCGCCCCAGCCGGCCCGCATCACGAGCGCGAGCGCCACGATCAGCGGAATTCCAGTCAGAGCTATTTGGCGGTCGCGCCGCTCTTTCGGCTCGGCCAACCAATAGATGATGAGCGCGGCGGGATACGCGAGACCCGCGGGATGCAGGCTGACGGCGGCCCCGCACAAGAGCATTTGCGCAAAGAACCAGCCGCCGAGGGTGCCGCGTTCGTGGCTCAGCTTGCCGTTGAGCCACGAGGCGGTTCCGCAAATCGCCAGCAAAAAAGGCGCTGCCGACAGCGAGTCGATGCTGTTGACGGTCAGCGGCGCGATCAACAACAAGCCCGTCGCGAGCAGCGCCGCTTCCCCCTGGTCGTCCCGGGCGCGCCAGGAATAAAGCAAAGTTCCTGCCGCCGCCATGATGAGCAATGTCAGCCACTTCGCGGCAATCACCACGCCTGCCCACGGAAGGGCGAGCGGGAGAAAGAAGATCAACCGAATATCGGGCGCACCCAGGGTGAGGGCCGTGCTCGGAACCTGATCCGCGATGGACCACGCCAGCAGCAGCGCCTTCGACCCCTCTTCGGTAAGACCGTACGGGCCCGCGTGCAACGCGAAACCGACCAAGACGGCCCAGGGCAGCAACAGCCAGCCGGCCGAGGAACTTAAACGCAATGCGCGCAATTTCGCCGACGTGCTTTAGAGGACGCTTTGGATGGCGCTTTCGAGTTCGTTATAGAGCATCGAGCCCGCCTGTTCATAACGAACGACACCCCGGCTGTCGATGACGAATGTCCACGGATCGCCGGGCACTTGGTACGCCTTATAAGCTTCCGGATCGACGTACTGATCCAAATGAACGAAAATCATTCTCGTCTGGTATTTCTGCATCAGCGACTTGATCATCTGCAGTTGCCGATCGCAGGGGGTGCAATGCGCCGGAGTCGCGAATTCCAGCAGCACCGGCTTGCCGGTGGCGATCGCTTGATCCACCGAGTACTCGTACATCCGTTCGTCCGGCTGCCGGTACGTGGTGATGCGAGACACATCCCCGCCCACATCGGCCAGGGTCTTGGTGTGCACTCGCGGTGCCGCCTCCCCCGTCTTCAAACTCATGGACAAGTTCAAGGATTGCTGGCTCCCGCCGCAGGCACCCAGCATCAGGACGGGACACACCAAAACCCATGCCCGAGCCGCCGCCCCTGCCATGGCTAGTTACCCTGTCCGGTTTTGTAGATGTTGTATCCCCAGATGATGTTCGCCAACAGCACCAGCGTGCCAAACGAGCCGACGGCCGCCATCAGATGTGAAACGGTACGCTCGACTTGCTCACCCGGATCGTATCCGCCGATGACGCCCGCCAAGGTGAAAAGCCCGACCATGCCGATGAGCCCTATGTTGTGCATCCAGAAGTGCACCTTCACCAAACGCAGGCTGTAAATCGGACGATTGACCAGACGCGGTACGAAATAATAGATCGCACCAAATATGGCCATCTCAACCCATCCCAACAAGTTGATGTGCCCATGGGCGAGCAGAATCAGCTTTCCGTGAGGCGCGGTATCGACAAACATGCGCAGCACCGGAACGCCGCCCATCACGGCGCCCCAGGAAAAGCCGATGATGGCGTAGACGATGCAGGCATACACAAACAGCAGCGTCATGCGCGTGTACTCGCTGTCGTTGATCGCCGCCGCCGGGGTCGCAGTCGCAGGCATTCCAATGATCGTCGCAGACATGCTAATGATCCTCGTGAGACGGGGAAGGGGTTGCCGAAGGGATCCCCTGAGGCCTTTCGTCCCTCAAATCATGATATTGGGACTTCCAAGTCGACGGCGCCCAAATCTTCACCATTTCATCGACGAATCCGGAGTGCGCTTCTACCGGCAGGCGTGCATCGGGCGATCCTTGGGAGGCCTTCAACTCGGACAAAAAGATGGCCAGGGAATGCAGATCGCTTTCCGGTAAATCGGCCACATAGGCCGCCGGCTTGCCGGGCCCGTGTTCCATGGTTTGCGCCTGATAAACGCTCTCGGGGTGATGCAGAAAGCCAACCAAGTAATCCATGCTGCGCAGCGAACCGATGCCGTCCAAACTGACCCCGTTATTGGTGCCGTTGCGCACCGCCCGGTGGCAGTTGGTGCAGCCCAACTCGCGAAAACGCTCGGACCCGACTCGTCCCTGCGCAGAGAAATCGAACGTCGCGGCAGAGGCATACATCTTCTTGCCGGAGTGCGCGCGATAAATCTCCATTCCAATGAAACTGATGACCGCAAACACCACGAAAAGACCCGCGATTCCGAACAGGATTTTCTCGCCCAACCGCAAGCCGCCGCTTTTCATCGTGTTTCCGCCGACCCTCCACGCGACCCAGCACCCACCATCGTCCCATCATTTGCCCAGGAGTAGACCCGGTGGAGGCCACGGCGTTCCCTCAGGCAGTGCGTCACTGAGTGGTTATGGGAACGCGGCCGTCCCCCACCGTGGTGGGCGGGGCCATTGCCAAGAAGGTCGCGAGATTATCGATGTCGCTATCGGTCAGGTTCTTGGCCATCTTGCGCATCATCGCGTAAGAATCGTTGGCTCGGCTCTCATCGCGCCAGTTCTTCAGCTGGTTTATGAGATACACATACTTCTGCTGGCCGATTCTCGGAAACAGCGGTGCCGCACCGCGGCCGTTGAAGCCATGGCAGGACGAGCAGGCCGACACTTTGCCCAGCACTCCGTACTTCACGATGGATTCGCCCAGGTATCGTTCGCCGATGGAGGTCCCGGCCTCCTTCAAGGCATTCAGATCGGAGAAATCAGGCGCTCCGTCCAACGTGCTGGAATAGGCCGCCACATCGCGCCGATCTTGCTCGGTGAGACCTCCCGCGTAGACCACCATGACCGCACCCGCCCCACTGGGCACGCGCTTACCAGTCGCGAGGTCTGACAGCTGCTTGACGAGATAGGGATAGCCGATATTCGCGAGCCGCGGAGCTCCCATCGCGTCCAAGCCCCAGCCGGTGGCGCCGTGACAGGTCTGGCAGGCGGTAACTGCATCGCCTTTGCCGTTCTCAAATATCGCCTTGCCCCGGGCGATCGACGCCTCGGACAGTTCGGACGGCTCCACTCCCACTCCCGCCTCACTGGCGCGAGTTGAGTGGGACCAGAAAACCACCATGCCGGCCAGCAATGAAGCAACCGCCATTTTATTCATAAATGCTTGTATAACCTTCATCCTAATCTCCCTGTCCGCCGCACGCTTTCCCCACGCTTCATCCCGCGCCGCACGTGGCGCCGCAGGCCCACCAGAAGCGGTCGAAGCTTACTACGGTTGCACTTGCGTATCCAGAGCACCCCCTGACGCCTTTGTCGGTTTCCGCCGCGCTTCGTGCGCTGTGCTAACCTTTGCATCGCATGATCGAAACAATTGGTTTCATATTATTTATCCTGGCGGTGGTATTCGTAGCCATGGGGCCAAAATCTCCCGATAAAGATAAAAAGGAGAACGATTCCGATCCCAATAAGAATGAGAAGTAGTCAGCCGCTCCAGCTCGCACCGGAGCTGCTGTCGGCTTGGCGCCACAAAGCGCCCCCGGTGGCGGCCATGATCCCCAACCGCCGTATCATCGTTCGTACCCCCGGAGTACACTCGAATTCGGGGAAGGACGGATCACAAAAATCAGAGGTTTGCCATGACAGCGATGCCAGCTACCGGCACAGTTCGAAATCTGCATGTCAACGTAACGCGAGTATCCATCGGCCGGCCTTTCACCTGGCTGTCTCAAGGATGGATGGACATGCGCCGGAACTGGGGTGCAAGCCTCGGCTATGGGGCGTTGATCGTCGGCCTGGGCTGGACGGTGCTGATGTTCAGCGGCACCCACCCGTATTATGTTGCCGCGGCATTTTCCGGATTCCTGCTGGGCGCCCCCATCATCTCTGCCGGTTTTGCCGAAATGTCCCGTCGCTATGGCGACGGTGAGCGGGCGACCTTCGACGACTCCCTATCCGCCTTTGCGCGCAGACCCGGATCACTACTCGCATTCGGCGCCATACTCGCCCTATGCGCTGCCATTTGGTTCGCGGTTTCCGCGGTCATGCTGGACACGGTTTTTCATGTGGCGGCCCCGAGCATGCGAGAAACTTTGTATCGCGGGTTTATCGACCAGATGAACCGGGATCAGGTGGAGGCGTATTTTGCCGTTGGCGGCTCGCTCGCTGCCCTGGTGTTCGTTCTCTCCGTGGTCTCCGTTCCTCTCATGATCGACAAGGGCGCCACCCCCGGGCAGGCCATGGCCACCAGCGTGCACGCGGCGTTCAGCAATATTCCGGCCATGATTGTTTGGAGCGCGCTGATCCTGGTACTGACCGTCATCGGCTATGCGCCGCTGCTGTTCGGATTGCTGTTTATCGGCCCGCTCCTCGGGCATGCGACTTGGCATGCCTATAAAGACATGATCCGCTAGAGCGACTTCTCACAGCGAGGCTGTCCAGGGAGAGCCTGCGACAGTACGCCTCCCCCTCGTTCCGATGCCGTGGTCAACACGGTCAGTTCGATGCTGCAAGCCGCCGCCAGGTTGCGACGCAATCGCATCTCGTCGTTGGATGTCACATCTACTCCCTTTCCAGGATCGCACCCCTATACGTAATTGCACGTATTTAAAACTTGCCGCTCAGGCGATATATCTGCCGTAAAGAAGCAAGGAGAAAGCATGGTTCCTCATACGATCATTTGCGCCTTGATGGTTTGCGCGGCAGCGCTGATGTCGACCCCCGCAGCGCGCGCAGCGGATGAAGAGGCGGCACGAGAATTAGCTCGCGCCAACAACTGCTTCAAGTGCCATTCGGTGTCGAAAGACAAGGACGGACCGGCCTACCACAAGGTCGCCGAAAAATTCAAGGATAAGCCGGACGCCGAGCAGACGCTGATTCACCACATTACGTCCGGCGAAAAAGCGAAGTTTCCCGACGGTCACGAAGAAGATCACAAGATCGTCACGACCGATCCGCCGAACGACATGAAGCAGATCAAGAACCTGGTGGACTGGATACTGGCGCAGTAAGGCCTGTTCTCAGGGATTTGAAGATCTTCCGGTGGACCGCATGAAGGGACCATCGGAGGTGAGGCGATACGACAACGCTGTCGCGCTGGTCGGTACGAGTTACAGGGAGACAGGGATGCGCGTGATACGACAAACACTCCGCGGTGCGGTAGTGGCAATTGCATGCATCGCAGGGGCGGCAGCCGCGGGTCCAATTACCAATGCCGACACGGCGCCTGCCGCCGCCGCACCGACGGCGGCACCGGGGGCACCGGTACCTGGGACGCCGTCGACCGGCTCTCGCGCGGAGCAGGCGTTGCGCAGAGACGCGCAGTGTACGCGCTGTCACGATGAGAGCGAGACCAAGCCGATCCTCGCCATTTATCAAACGAAGCACGGAGTCAGAGGTGATCCCTCCACGCCCACCTGTCAGGACTGTCACGGTGAGAGCGAAAAACATCTGCGTGGGGCTGCCGACGCGCACGGACGCGCACCACCGGATATCGTGTTCAACAAGGGATCGTATCCGGTCAGCGACCCGAAGACGCGCGCCACGCAGTGTCTGACCTGTCACCAGGGGACCAACCGCACGCGCTGGGACGGTGGCGTCCACCAAGCCAATGACATGGCCTGCAACAATTGCCACACAATTCACGCTGCCTCCGACCCGCTGCTGACGCGCAATACGCAACCGGAGGTGTGCTTCACCTGTCATAAGGAACAGCGCGCGGACACGATGAAAGTGTCCACGCATCCGCTGGACGCAGGCAAGATGGCCTGCACGGACTGCCACAATCCTCACGGAGCAGCCGGTCCCAAGCTGCTCAAATTCAACACGGTGAATGAGACTTGCTGGCAGTGCCACGCCGACAAGCGTGGACCGTTCCTGTGGGAGCACCAGCCGGTGGTGGAGGACTGCACCAACTGCCACACCCCGCACGGCTCGAACATCACACCGTTGTTGAAATCCCGCCCGCCGTTCCTGTGTCAGGAATGCCACGACGGTCCGCACAACTCGAAGAACCCTGTCGGACCGAACGCCGCAGGATTCCAAGGCGGCCTGTCCGGCGTCAACGCGGCCGGTACAGGACTAATTTTTCCGAGCACGCAGGCGGCGGCACGCGGTTGCATGAACTGTCACGCCATGGTCCATGGATCGAACGATCCTGCCGGTGCGTTCTTGCACCGTTAAGTAGGGGGAAAGTCATGAACGCTCGTCTTCATCGTGGGTGGCTCGGCTCCAGGCCACGCTCGCGGATCGTCTTGCTTGCACCGCTCTTGTTCTCTCAGGCAGTCGTGGCACAGAAGGCAGCCGATGCGGATAACCCGGACGTAACGGCGCTGACTCAGCCGACCAATTTTGTTCAGCTTGGCGGCGAAGTGGCCACGCAGGACTCTGACAAGTTCGGCGAGTACAACGGCCTGTATAACAAGGGCCCCAATGCGATTGGCGACTTCAGCCTGGCCGGCGGCAGCGGTTACGGCGCCGATACCGGAACGATGCGCTACAAGGTATTCGGCACCGACGTGGGTACGACCAGTACCACGATCGGCGCCGCCGCTGCCGATGAAGGCGTCTGGAACCTCGGCGCCAGCTTTGATGATCTGCGCCATCAATTGACCCGGAGTTACCAGACACCCTTCGACGGATCCGTGGGCGGGAACAATTTCAATCTGCCCTTCGATTTCGGCGTCATCGACACAGCCCACAAGCCGGCAGGCTTCAAGACGGCGCCCGGCACGAATCAGCTTACCGCAACCCAACTCGGGGACTTCCACCCCGATGACATCCATTCCGACCGCAAGAATGCGTCGTTGACGGCCGGCCATACACTCAGCAACTCCTTGGACGTGCAGGTCTCGTACAACCATCTATTCCAGACGGGCGCAAAGCTCCTTGGCGTGGCGGGCGACCAGGTCAACACCCCGACCGGGTCTGCCTACACGTGGGCGGGGCAGACTCCGCTGGTCATCCCGAACCCAACGGACTCGGGTACCGATACGATCAAGCTGGCACTCAACTGGGCCGGCACGCGCGGTTGGGCCACCGCGGGCTACTACGGCTCGATCTATTCCGACCACTACAGCAGTGTTTCCTGGAACAACCCGTTCGTGAAGGCCCCTGCATCCGTGGCCACCGGCACGCTCTCGGCGTTTCCCGTGGATACGATCAGCACTTTTCCCAGCAATATTTTCAATCAACTCAACTTGACCGGCGGTTACGTATTCGGACCGAGTACGCGGCTGGTGGCCGGCGCTTCCTATGGAATCAGTGAGCAGAACGCGGCGTTTCCCCAAACCGGCAACATCGGCTTGACGCCTCTCGGCCTGCCGGGAAGCTCGCTCAACGGCTATGTTGCGATCGAGCACTTCGATGTGAAGCTCACGGATCAGTCATGGCGGCCCCTGACAGTGAGCGCCGGGTTCAAATTCGACGAGCGTAACAATGAGACGCGCTCGAACGCTTACGTCTTCAACACCATCAACGAGCCGGCGAATCAAACCGAGACCTCGGTCAATGCGCCGATGAGCAACAAAAAATTGCAGACCGCGCTATCCGGAGATCTGCGCGTGTCGTCCCGTCAGCACCTCTCACTCGGCTACGAATACGTCGACACCCGGCGTTGGTGCAACAACGCTTTGGCCAACAACCAACAGGGAAGCTTGGACGGTGCGACGACCGGCGGTTGGACCGCCTACACGGCTGCTACCTGTGCGCAGGTTCCCGACACCCGGGAAAACAAGTTGACGGCGGGCTACCGCCTGCACGCGGCCGATGACCTTAACTTCCGGGCGAGCTATCAATATTCCGATCGCAAGGCGGATCTCAGCCCGAGCTTCTACAACCCGATGCAGGCGGTGGACAATCCGGCCGGCGCCGGCGCCGGCGCCGAGGGGTACGAGGTGCTGGGATTTGTGTCCTTCTTCGAGGCTTCACGGCACGAGCAGATCGCCAAGGCCGGCGCGGACTGGCAGCCCGGCGAGAAGCTGTCGATGAGCCTGAGCGGTCGATACACCAAGGATGTTTACACCGATCTGATGTACGGCGTCCAGAACTCCAACGCTGGCAGCGCAAATTTCGACACGAGCTACGTATTCAACAGCCGGCGCGAGATCTCGTTCTATGCCACCCACCAGAGCACGAATCGCAACCTGACCAATCTGTACAAAGTCCTGGCCTCGAAGCCTTCGGCAACCGGGCTCAGTGGGTTTGCGGGAGAGACGTGGACCAACAAGATGAAGGAAAACGACAACACGTTCGGGATCGCCGGCAAGCAGGACGGGGTGTGGCACGGTCGCGTCGACCTCAAGGCCGATGCGAGTTACTCGCTCGGCGGTTCGACATACAGCACCTCGCCATTCGCAGGCGCGGATTTGGAGGGCAATACCTGCAGCGCCGCCTATTACGAGACCTGCGGCACTCTTCCCACGATTCGCAACAACACCCTGCGTGTCCGGCTGACCAGCGCCTATAATTTCCAGCGGGCGGGTACCGCGTTTCTGGGCTACACGTACCAGCGGCTGACTTCGGACGATTTTATCTACAACGCCTACCAGTACGGCTCGACGCCGGCCACCCTGTTGCCGACCAATCAGCAGTCACCGAGCTACAACCTCAGCGCGATATACCTGGCGTATCGCTACACCTTTCGTTGACGGACGGACAGCATGAGCGATCGACCTGATCCTGAAGTGGGCAAGACGCCCGGCGTGATGCAGCGATGTTGGCGGACGCTGCGCCGACCCAGCGTCAAGTACTCTCTGCTCGCTCTGTTGTCGGTGGGCTTTGTGCTCGGCATCGTGTTCTGGGGTGCGTTCAATACCGGCCTGGAGGCGACCAACCGCCTCGACTTTTGCATTTCCTGTCACGAGATGCGCGATAACGTCTACCAGGAGTACAAGAAGACGGTCCACTTCAGCAACCGGACCGGCGTCCGCGCCATCTGTTCCGACTGTCATGTGCCGCACGACTGGACGCACAAGCTCATTCGCAAAGCCAAGGCATCGTTCGAAATATGGGCAAAAATCACCGGTCGAGTGGACACTCGCGAAAAGTTCGAGACCAACCGCATGCGGTTGGCGACAATCGAGTGGGATCGCATGAAGGCCGCGGGCTCACGCGAATGCCGGAATTGCCACAGTTTCGATGCCATGAATCCGGAAGTGCAAAAGCAGACCGTCTACCACAAGCATATGGAGGCGCAGGCAGCCGGGCAGACCTGTATCGATTGCCACAAGGGCATCGCGCATCATTTGCCGAAGGAATACCACGACCCTGACGAGGACTGAGGATGCGCTGTCTACTCGGCGAATCCCACGATGACGACAATCAGGATTCCCAGCGGACACACGTAATGCAACGCGAACAGGAGCAGGGAGCGTAGCCCCGCTGCAGAGGTGATCACCCGTCGGGGAGGTGAGGCTTGCAAGCCTAGCGTTGGGCTTGGAGGCTCGATGACATTGGGAGCCAGACCTGACGCCGGATCACTGTCCCCGGCCCTTGCTGTTGTCCGGACTGAGCGATCGCGATGTAGAAATACGAGCCCTGCGATCGCAATGACCGCGGCAATATCCGCACGTACAAGCGCGTCGTGCGATAGCCGGAGGGAAACGTTTGGATCGCCACGGCCTCTGGCACGTAGTCCACGTCCGGTTTTGCTGTAGCGGGTTCGGTCCACCATGTGAACGCGCTATCTTTTTGCAGCAGATTGCGATGTAGTCGAATCTCGGCGAAGTGATCGTCCGATTTCACTTGGGTCGGCTCAACCGAGATCGTAAGCGGTATCGCCCTTGTCGCCGCCTTCGCCCGGGGCGCATCGTAGGCAATGGGCCTTCTCGCGGAATCGCTCGCCTGCATCACGACGACATTGGTCTCGGGCCCCACATCGGGGGAGGCCGCGGGGACGTCTGCATTCGCCGTTACCGAGCGCGCCGGAGGAGGCACGTCGATTGCCTTGGACGCAACAGTTGACCTGAAGTGCGCCAAAAACGCTGCAGTTGTGACGGTCATGACAAGAAAAAGGGCCGCGGCGCGCCACGGCATCTTGGATTGCACCTGACTCGACTGCGTGAGTTCTTGCAACGGGGTCATCGAATGCTCTCGGACGCCCTCCTTCATCAATCGATGCATCCACAAACGCACACTGATTGAACGCCCACCACGATGCCAGGACAGCCCTTTCTGTACAGCTCTCCACTGTCGACCGGTCAGGCCATTAGGGCGCACCAAGCTCACATGGTAATCCCGGGCGAGCGTCGCTGGCCGCAATCCAAATGGATGAGTTCCCGCCAACAGCTCGTAGCCGATGCAAGCCAGGGCATATAGATCGTCGCGCGGATCCGCGCGTCGACCCTCCAACTGCTCGCAGCTCGCATACCCAGGCGCGGCGGACCGTGACTTTGCCCCCATGAACCTGTGCGCAGCACCGAAGTTCAGGATGCGGAGTTCGCCCTGAGAGGTTATGAAAATGTTTCCCGGGCTGAGGCCGCCATGAACAACCCCGCGCTCGTGAGCGTGCGCCAATCCTGCCCCGAGCTGGCGGATCAGGTCCCAAGCCTGCGATTTTCGCATCGCCCCGGGACCTATTCGGTCCAAGACGTTGCTGAGCGACTCGCCGTCGAGCAGCTCCATCGTGAAAAAAACCACATCCGCGTCGCGGTCCAGTTCGTAAACGTTCACTATGTTTCGATGCGACAGGACTTGGGCGCTGTGGAACTCAAGGCGCAGGTTCGCAACAGCCTCCGCCGAGCAATCGCCTCCAGCGTGCAGTATCTTCAACCCCACAAATTGAGACTCACCGGGCAGCGTCGCTCGAAAGCGATCGAGCGCCTTGAACACAGCTCCATTCTTGCCAGTTCCGAGCCGTGCCTGCAAAACGTAGCGGTCGCGCAGAACTCGGCCGACGCCCAAGGGGCCGGCCGCCGGCGCGTACACAACCGGTGCCGCCTCATTTGGCCCAATCAGGGGCTCATTCGTGGCATCAGACATAGGTGAACCCCATAATCGAGGCCGGCATTTCGAATCGAACCGGCACAGATCGGATCATCGTCCTGACAATGTCGCAATTCCGCCGCTGTGTATGTAAGAAAAAGCCCCGTTCCCGACGCTGGGACGGGCTGGATCCTGTGGCATCATTCGCGGGCGCCAAATGAGAAAATCACCCGTCCGGCTTGCGTCTTGACCGATCCATCCCACACAGTCCTTCAAGAGCGGCTCGACGCCGCCGCACTGGACCTCTGGATGAGCGCCCATGTGCCGCAATACAGGGGGCCGGCCGCGATCGTAAAGTTCGCGGCGGGCCAATCGAATCCGACCTATCGCATCGACGCGGCCTCGGGCACCTACGTTATGCGCCGGAAGCCTTTCGGCGCACTGTTGCCGTCGGCCCACGCGGTCGACCGTGAATACCGGCTGCTGAAGGCACTCCATCCGAGCGGCTTTCCGGTCCCGAAGCCCTTCGCGCTGTGCACGGACTCGAAGATCCTGGGTGCCGACTTCTATGTCATGGAAATGATCGCGGGACGCACTTTCTGGGATGGCGCCTTGCCAGATTCGAATACGGTGCAGCGCCGTTCAATTTACGAAGCGATCATCGATGTACTGGCACGGCTGCATTCAATCGATCCGGCTGCGGCAGGACTCGCGGACTACGGGCGCCCGGGCAATTATTTCGAACGCCAGGTTCGCCGCTGGACACAGCAATACCGTGCTTCTGAGACCGAGCACATCGAGGACGCCGAGAAATTGATCGCTTGGCTTCCGCAGACCTTACCGGCACAGGACCGCCTATCCATCGTTCACGGCGATTACCGCATCGACAACTTGATATTTGCGGCCGCTCAACCGTGCGTGCTTGCCGTAATCGATTGGGAGCTGTCCACCCTGGGTGACCCGCTGGCCGACCTATCGTATCTGTTGATGAACTGGGAAATGCCCCACGATGGCACGGCTGGGATTGCCGGGCTCGACCTCAAAACACTGGGGATTCCAACCCTCGAGGAAGCCGTGAACCGCTATGCCGCCGCGACGAATAGGCGCGGCGTGCCCGATCTGAGCTGGCACTTCGCCTACAATTTGTTCCGGCTGATGGCGATCGTCCAAGGTATACGCAAGCGCATCGTTGACGGGAACGCCTCCAGCGCGCAGGCCGCGATCATGGCCCAGCGCGTCCGCCCCCTCGCCGCCCAAGCCTGGACTTGCGCGGTCAGGGCGGGCGCGCCAGTCCTTGGTGGCGGCCGAACTTAGGGCGCAGCAGTACCACTGCGCTCGAGAAGGGGCGGCAAGAAATCCCGGCTTTTCGGGGTACGTTCGCGCGCCACCGCTCGCGCTGCGGCGATGACGCGCGATTCTTTGAGCAGTTTTTCGGGATAGTACGCGGTTTTGCCGGCATGCATGGCACCCACATTGGTCAGCAATGCAATCACGACATCCTCGCCCGGAATCCAACCCACGGCCCCGCCAAAGCCCAACACGTTGCCCGTGTAACCGATGAGCCGCTCATGTCCGTACCGATCGAGCGCGAGGCCCTGGCCCATATCCTCATCGGGGTCGTCCGTTGCTCTGAACGCCGCCATGCGCTGAAGGCCCGCCGCACTCACAACCTGACCGTCGCGCAGATCGCGTACGAACAGCGCGAGATCGCGGGCCGTCGCAAGGACCGCCCCCGCCGTCCATTCGGTCGATAGATTGGAACGCGACACGTCAATGAGCGGACCGCCGACGCGGCGAAAGGTCGGGTGCAGGCCCGCATCGCGCACGAAATCGGCCGTGCCAAAATGGTAGCGGGATGGCACCCGCGCTGAATCGATCGGTTCGAATCCCTCGAAGCGGATATCCGTCAGCCCGCGCGGCGCGAGCAATCTGTCGTGAATTTCCTTCACCGCATCGTGACCGGTTACTTTCTCGATGATGAGGCCGAGCAGCGTGTAGTTGGAATTGGAATAGCCATACCCCAATCCGGGTTCGTTGGTTGCTTGGTCGCGTCCGCTTTTAAGATAGTCGAGTGCCTCGGTCTTGCCCCAGATGTGCGATACATCCATGTCGGACCCCCGGCCATGGCGAATCCATTCCGAATCGAACTCCCAACTCGGCACCCCGCTGGTGTGGTCCAATAACTGGCGGACAGTGGCTCGCTCCGCATTCGGAACTCCGTCGACAATCTCTTTGCCGAGCAACTCACCCCCGGTTGCGTCGAGACTCAAGCGTCCCTCATCGATCAGTTGTTCAACGACGCATGCCACGAACATTTTCGTGATGCTGCCGATGCCGTACAGATATCCGGTATGGGCCAGACTGCGGCTCGGCAGGTCTGCGTAACCGACGGCGTCGGACCAGATCACTCCCTGCCGAGTGGCAATGGCGATGGAGATGCTTGGCATGCCCCGAGCGAGTCCCGCCGCAAGTTGGGCTCGAAGCGCGTCCTCGGCACTGGTCGCACGAGCCCCAGTGCTCATCAAGAGGCAAATTAACAGCATGCAGAGAGGCCATCCTGAGTTCATTGCATTTCCTGAGACGCTTTAAGTCCGAGATCCCATCGCCAACAAGTCAGCATATTCCGAGTCCGGCAGTAGTGATCCCCCGGTGGTCCAGATGATGTGGGTCGCTCGCGCGAGGCGGGCTGTCAAAGGTCCCGCCGGCAATTCCCACACGGCGCGCAGGGCACCTTCGAAACCCACCGTCGCGGCGGGCTCCAAGCGCATGTCTTCGACCGCAGCGGCGGCAAGCCAGGCGAGCATTTGGGCGTCGGACACCGTGTATGCGCCCATCACTTGGGAACCGATCATCTCGTACGCATATTCGGAGGCGCGCGCAACTGCCAGGCCGTCAGCAATCGTTCGATTGTCGCGGCCAAAGTCATACACCGATGCGCTCGACGGCATGCCGATCAAGCGAAGCATCATGCAGGGCGAGGCAGTCGGCTCCGCGAAGAAACCCCACACGTGAGGTCCCAGCAGAGCACGGAGCCCATAAAGCACCCCGGCGGGCGCTCCGCCGACACCGCATGGCAGATGGACGCACAGCGGATGGTCCCCATCGACGGTAACGCCTGCGCAAGTGAGCTGACCGGCCAACTCGGCGGCCGCCGCCGAATAGCCGAAAAATAGATCCGGCGACCGCTCGTCATCGATGAAATACGAGTCGCACAGCATCCCGGATGCCTCCCGCGCGGCCGCAACGGCGCTGGAATAATCCGCAGCGTGCTCGATCACCGTGGCGTTCATCGCGGTCAAGCGCTGCTTTTTCCACTGCTTTGCATCGCGTGACATGTGCACGTCGACTTGAAAGCCCAGTGCGCGGGCCGCACGGCCCACGGCAAATCCCAGATTGCCCGTGCTTCCCACCACGATTCTCTGCGTGGCGAATAACTCCCGTGCGGCCGGCGCCGCCAAGATGTCGCAGGAATCATCGGGCCGCAAAATGCCGGCGCGCAGCGCGCTGCGCTCGGCTATGCACAGAACTTCGTATACTCCGCCGCGCGCTTTGATGCTGCCGGTGAGCGGCAACGCGTGATCGCACTTGACCAGCACCCTCGAGCCGAGATCGGCCGGCGCGTTCGGGCTGGAACAGCGCGAAACGAGGGATCGCAGCTCCCGCAACGGCGACGCGATTATTCCTTGTGGAACGTGCGCTTCGAACAGCGCGGCGAGCAACGGCGCAAAGCGGCGCCATTTCGTCACGGCGAATAGCACGGCCGAATGACCCGTGGCGTCAGGTTCCTGGATGGGCTCCCCCGCACCAATCCAAAAGGTGGGAGCGCCCTCCATGAGACTTTTTTTGACAAACCGCGCACGTTCCATCGGTGCCCAATGATTTGATCAATTCATTGTAATGATATATTAAATAACTGCTGGTTCTCGTCCTGGTGCGGGTGGCGTGAAGGATATTGGCACGGCGCGGGTGAAAGCGGCCTGTTTCAGCTTGACCTCGATTTCGGACCACAGCGCCGTGTACACATGGGTCCCGTCGCTGCGCGGCGCATAAGCCGGAAGCGGGGCGCGCCGCAGCGCCATTCGTTCAATCTCGCTCCAGTAGGGGACCTCGGTTTGCAGCATCCCCGGGAACTGCAGGCGCGTGCTCGCAATGACTTCATGGTGCAGAGCCTTGCGCCGATCAACCATCGAGAAGAACGGCAGCAGGGTCATGTCCACCCAGGCGTTGGCGACGAGAAAATCCCGCAGCTGCATCAGCATACGGACCGACAACGGGCTCGGGATCAGCGGAACGACCACGGCGTCAGCAGCACGCAGCACGTTCTCCGACAGCAGCGAGATGCCGGACGGGCAATCGAGGAACAGCACGTCGTAGATCTCCCGTAGATTGCGGCTCATGCGCAGCAGCCGTTCCGTTGGATTCTTGCGAGAGCTGAGATGTACATCGAAGTGGCGGTAGGAAAAGTCCGCTGGCAAAACGTCCAGCCCGTCGTGCGCGCTCGCGACCACGAGCTCGGCGAGTTCGCGTTTGCCTGAGACCAACTTCTTGGCCGAGGCATTTTCCTGCGGCCCGCATCGCAGGACGTAGGTCGCGGCGCCCTGCGGATCCAGGTCCCATAGCAAAGTCCGGCGTCCACCCGCCGCGCACAAGAAAGCCAGATTCACGGCAGTCGTTGTCTTGCCGACCCCGCCCTTGATGTTGGTGACCGCGATGATCTTCATGCGTGCGCGCAATATTGACACACAACCGGGCGGGACCCGAAACCGCTCTTGCTCGTGCAGATGGTAGTCGACGCGCGCCGCGCCGAGGTACTGTAGTATTCCCGTCCGTTCAGACTGCTCGCGGCGGAAGCGCGCGCGACCAGCTTGAAATTAAAGGTCGTGGCGGAGGGCGTCGAGTCCCCCGAGCAGCTCGAGTTCCTGAAAGCACTCGGCTGCGATCAGTATCAGGGCTTTCACTTCAGCCCGGCGTTGCCCGCGGCGAAGTTCGAGGCGTTGGTGCGTGCCACGAGCGAAGCCGACCCCGACTTCACCGAGGCCGAAGCCCAGCGGACGCACAGCAAGCTGGCCGCGTACCGACCGCGCTAGGAGCGCAGCGCGGGCAAACGCTCAAGCAGGGTCTACCTGCTCGCGAGCCGCCAGAATTTGCCAGAATCTCTCCACCGAATCGCCCGAATGCGCTCGCACACTGCTGCCTGTAGAGCAATCAGGAGGGCGCGGCATGTCTCAGATCGATTTCGAGATCTGGCTGAATCATTTCGAACACCACGCTCAGCATCCACGTTGTGCTCCACACGGCCTCTGCGATCTTCTGACGCCCCAGGAACTGCGCCTCATTGCGGGCTCAATCGCAACGTTTCAACTCGGGGAACAGTCCGACGGACGTAGACTCCTGCAAGCCGCGCGACGCTTCGCCGACCGACGGCGTATCCAGGCGCTCGTGCGGATCACCGAACTTTTCATTCGCGAGGAGCAGGGTCACGCCGCTCTGCTCCGGGCCTTCATGGAGGATCATCACATCGCGCTCAAGAGGACTGCCTGGGCCGATCGGGCGTTTCGACTCGTACGACGACTCGCGGGCCTGGAACTTTACCTCTATATACTCACCAGCGCCGAGCTGATAGGGATGGTGTACTACCGGGCACTCGCAGCGGCCACGGATTGCCAGCGCCTGATGGTGCTCTGCCGTGTGCTGGTGTCCGATGAGCTTGCCCACGTCGGA
>Ga0182030_10011804_pt1 | contig 17586 bp, 14 predicted proteins | sample 812S3MmetaG_FD_121299 | JGI IMG/M metagenome (GOLD analysis project Ga0182030, IMG submission 121299) | Permafrost microbial communities from Stordalen Mire, Sweden - 812S3M metaG (Illumina Assembly) | ecosystem: Environmental > Terrestrial > Soil > Wetlands > Permafrost | place: Sweden...
ATCCTGTTCATCGTCGCGATCCCGCCGATCGCGTTGTGGATACAACAGCCCCTGGCCTTCGCCGCGGTGGCGATCATCACCTTGGCGGGTATCTACGCCGTGCAGCTGTGCGGCGCGCGCGTCCGGCTGGGCTTGCTCAAGTTTGGCCAGGCAGCCGACGTCTTCGAGTCCGAAAATGACAGCGGACAACGTGGTACAACGTTTACCTGCCGATGGCGCACGGCTGGACCGTCACCCGCCAGCGCTGGAGCGGCCCGAACACCAAGACCGTGATCCGCTACAGCCTGGACGGTCAGCAGGGCGAACTCGTGCTGCGGGGACGCGAATACGTCGATGGGGTGATCCTGGCCGACGCACGCAATCCGGCGAGGGCGCGCTGCGTGACCGCGTTCACCTACGACCTGGACCGCGACGAGACCGGCAACTGGGTCGGCAGGCTAAGGCCACGCCTTCGCCTGGGGATGGCCTGCTGGTCGGTCATCGTGATCGGCTGGCTACTGCTGGCGGGCCTGGCGGCAACCGGTTCGCGGACGACTATCACGGGCGACAGCCCTGCTGCGCCCGTGCCACGGGCGGGCACGTTGCAGGTCAGCGGGACCGGCATGGCGAAAATAGTCCCCTGCAACGGCGGCTACCTGTCGGTGAGCGGCGAGGACAACACCATCACCGTCACCGGCCACTGCACCAGCGTCAGCGTCTCCGGTAACGGAAATCACGTGACAGTGGACAGCACCGACGCGGTCAGCGCGTCGGGACGAGGCAACGTGGTCACGTATCACTGGGGTTCACCGAAGATCGCCAACGCCGGAACGTCGAACACCGTCCAGCAAGGCTGACCAGGACAGGGCGCCGCGAGCTTAGAATCGGGCTCCGTGAGCTTAGAGGACTCCGATGCGTTGCGGGTGTTGCGCGATGCCTTCCGGCCGGACGTACCGGGTGGGGTTGAACTCGTCCACCAGTTCTACAGCCACTGGTTTGCCCTCGACGTTTCGGTACGAGATCTGTTTCCGCCCGAAATGGCCGCTCAGCGAGCCGCTTTCGGCCAGGCACTGCACTGGGTTTACGGCGAACTGGTGGCACAGCGCGCTGCCGAGCCGGTGGCGTTTCTTGCCCAGCTCGGCCGCGATCACCGCAAATACGGAGTGCTGCCAACGCATTACGAGACGTTACGGCGCGCGCTGTACGCCACGCTGCGCACCCGCCTTGGCGATGCCTGGACCGCTGCCGTCGACGCCGCCGCAGGCCAGTCGCTCAACCTGATCATCGGGGTGATGAGCGGTGCCGCCGACGCCGACGAGGGGCCGGCGTGGTGGGACGGCACGGTCATCGAGCACCATCGCGTCTCCCGGGATCTCGCGGTCGTTCGGCTGCGCCTGGACCGCCCGATGCACTACCACCCGGGTCAGTACGTCAATGTCCACATTCCGCAATGCCCGCGTCGATGGCGATACCTGAGCCCCGCCATCCCGGCCGACCCGGACGCCGGTATCGAGTTTCACGTCCGCCTGGTGCCCGGCGGCCTGGTCAGCACCGCGATCGTCAACGAAACTCGGCCGGGCGACCGGTGGCGGTTATCCAGCCCGCACGGCGGCCTGCAGGTCGATCGGGACGGCGCCGACATCCTGATGGTCGCTGGCAGCACCGGTTTGGCGCCGCTGCGCGCGCTGATCATGGACCTCAGCCGCTTCGCGGAGAACCCCCGAGTGCACCTGTTCTTCGGCGCGCGCTATCGCTGTGAGCTCTATGACCTGCCCACGTTGTGGCAGGTCGCCTCGCACAATCCCTGGCTGTCGGTCTCCCCGGTGTCGGAGTACAACAGCAACCCCGCCTGGGCCGCCGATTACCCCGACGTCACGCCGCCGCGGGGCCTGCACGTGCACCAGACCGGGCGGCTGCCCGAGGTGGTGACCAAGTACGGCGGCTGGGGCGATCGGCAGATTCTGGTCTGCGGCGGACCCGCCATGGTCCGCGCCACCAGGGACGCCCTGATCGCCAAAGGGGCCTCGCCCGAGCGTATTCAGCACGACCCGCTGTCACGCTAGGCCGGCTCATCGTCAGCTACGCTGACCGCGTGCACCTCGTCACCCTGCGTGACCCGTCGTCGTCGGTAACCGCGCAGTTCGTCCCTGACGCGGGCATGATCGGCACCTCGCTGACCGACTCGGGCGTGGAGCTGCTCGGCGAACGGCGCGGGCTGGACGCCTACCTGCAAGCCGGCAAAACGATGGGGATACCGATCCTGTATCCCTGGGCAAACCGGTTGGGCAGCAACACTTATACGGCCGAGAACGTGACGGTGGAGCTGACGCCGGGTGAAAACGGCGTTCGCCCCGACCCTAATGGGTTGCCCATCCACGGCGTATTGGCGGCCTACCCGGGCTGGCGGGTCACGGCGGAAACGGCCGACGAGCTGACCGCCGAGGTGGATTTCGGCGCCGAGCAGCGGTTGCTGGCCAGCTTCCCGTATCCCCACCTGCTCACGGTGAACGTGCGGCTGGCCGACCGGACGTTGACGGTGCGGACCACCATCACCGCGACCGGCGACAGGGCGGTCCCGCTGTGCTTTGGCTTTCACCCGTATCTGCACCTACCGGATGCACCCCGCGGCGAGTGGATCATCGAAACGCCGGCGCTGCGGCACCTGAGCCTCGATGAACGCGGACTGCCCACCGGTGCCGCGGCATCACAGCCCGCAGGCCAAGAGCCATTGGGCGACAAGGCTTTTGACGATGCCTATGACCAGGTCGACGACGGCGCGGTGTTCGCGGTATCCGGCGGCGGCCGCCGCGTGGAAGTTCATTTCGAGCAGGGCTATCCCGCGACCCAAATCTTCGCGCCGCCGGCTGAAGACCTGGTGTGTTTCGAGCCGATGACCGCACCCACCGATGCGCTGAGCCGCGGCGGCTACCGCAGTGCGCACCCCGGAGAGCCGGCGGTCGCAGTGTTCTCCATTCGCGTCTAGCAATTTCCCGCAGCCGATGAAATCAGGGCGGCCGACCGGTATCCTTAGCGCCATTCCTTATGGGGGCAGAAGGAGCGGGTTGAGCCCTGGCGACAGCGGTGCATCGATCGATGACCTGCTCGAACGTGCGGTGCAGGCCATCAACGCTGGCGACCGGGCGACGGCAACCACATTGGCCGGGCAGGTTCTTTCCGTCGACAGGGGTAATCCGGAAGCCGAGGACCTGCTCACCGCGCCGGACCACTACGGCGAAATTCGGCGGCTGACAATCTTGATGGCCGACCTGGTGGACTCGACAGCGCTGTCCACCCGATTGGAGCCCGAAAGGTATCACGCCCTGGTCGGCCGCTACCGGGATGAGGTGCGCCAGATCGTCGATCGCTATGAGGGCCATATCTGCTCGATCAAAGGCGATGGATTGTTGGCCGTATTCGGGCATCCCAAAGCGCATGAGAACAATGCGCGGCGCGCCGTCGCGGCGGGACTCGACATCACCCGCGCCGTAGCGCAACTCAGCAAACGGGCCGAAGGCAGGTTCGGCGTGACCATCGACGTGCGAGTAGGCATCCACCGTGGGCTGGTCTATCTCGACACCGACCAAGACGACGTGTACGGGTTCGCCGCCAACTTGGCCGCCCGTCTTTCCGGTTTGGCCGACCCGGGCACGGTCGCGGTGTCGGATGCGGTTGCGCCCCTGGTGGATCACTTGTTTGAGCTCGACACGCGTCCGGCGGCCGCGGTAAAGGGCGTCGACGGTTTGATCAGCCATCACCAGGTGCTCGGTGAACGGCCGGAAGCGGCACCGCCGCGGCGGGTACCCCTGATCGGGCGTGACCGTGAGCGCGCCTGGCTGCAGCAGAGCTGGCAGCGGGCGCGCGACGGGATGCTGACCAGTCCGGGCATCGGCTTTTGGGGTGAGCCCGGAATCGGTAAGACCCGGCTCGCGAATGAGGCAGCCGAATTGGCCCGAAGTTCGGGTGCGCCGGTAATCGAGCTGTTTGGTTCACCGCTGCATACCGACACCGGCTTGCACCCGGTGCGACGGCTGCTGGAGCGCCGATGCGGCATCACCCGGCTCACCGACGGGCGAGAGCGGCTGCGCTTACTTGAAGCCGAATTGCGCGCCTGCACGCTGGATCCCGCCACCGCGGTGCCGTTGTTCGCGCCGATCATTGGTGTCGGCCCCGAGCATGGCTATCACGCGGCCGCCGTCGAGGGCCGGGCCCTCTACGAGCTGATCGGCGCGACCGTTCAGCAATACCTGCTGGCCTGCATCGGTGATCAGGCCGGGTTGGTGGTCGCGGAGGATCTGCACTGGTTCGACCCGTCCACTCTGGATCTGGTCAACTCGTTGCTCGCCGGCACGGACGGAAGGCTGCTGGTGGTCTTGACCGGACGCGATGGCGAATGGCTGCGAACAGATTGGCCGACAACATACTTCGAACTCTCACCGTTGACCGACAAGCAGTCCGACGCGCTGATCGATGCGTTGGACCCGTCGGTCACCGAAGACCAGCGGGCGGCGGTACGCAGCCGCTGTGACGGGATTCCGTTCTACATCGAACACGTCGTCGACGAGCTTGACGCCGCCGGACCCGAGGCGGGCGTGCCCGAGGCGCTGTATGAGTCGCTGTTCGCCCGGCTGCACCGGCCGCACGCCGATGTTGTGCCGGTGGTGGAAGCGGCCGCGGTCATCGGGCGCGCCGGTGATCTCGCGTTGCTTCGCTCGGTGGTCGGAGCCAGCGCCAACAACGTCGACGACGTCGTCACCGAACTCGTGCGGGCACGGGTACTCGAGCGGCGCGGGGATGACCGCTGGCGGTTCCGCCATGAGCTGTTCCGCGAAGTGGCCGCCGAGCTGGCCCCACCATCGCTGGCTCGTGGCCTGCATGCACGCGCCGCTCGCACCCTGGTCGACGGGGCACTCGCGGTCGAACCGGATTGGCGCGTCGTCGCAGGCCATTTCGAGCAGGCATGGCTCCACGACGAGGCCGTGGAGGCCTACCAGAAGGCCACCATCAGCGCCCGGCGCCGCGGCGCAGTGCATGAGGCGGTCGCGTGCCTGACCGAGGCACTCGACCAGCTGGGCCGATCTGCTGCGGGACCGGATCGGGACCGCAAGGAAATCGCCATCCGGCTGGAGCGCGGCTTCCTGGCGGGCGCCACCCAAGGCAGCATGAGCGGTGAGGGACCCGCCGACTTCGAGCAGTGCCTGACATTGGCGAGCACCGGCAATTACGAAGACGAGTTGTTCACAACGCTGACCGCACTTCTCGGGTACTACGTGCCGCGAGCCGAACTGCGCCGGGCCCGTGATCTGCTAGAAACGCTCTACGGCCGTATCGCGGAGGACCGGCAGTGGGGATACCAGGCGATGGAATCGTCACTGGGCACGGTCTTTTGGCTGGAAGGCGACTTCGATACCGCGCGCGAACACTTGTTGCGGGCGGTGGCGGACCGCTCGGCCGCGGACCCGCAGAAGATGGACGCGACCTGGTGGATCGCCACGGATCCGATCGCCGCGGCGCACAACTACCTGGCCTTGATCGACCTGGTGCACGGCGACCTGGATCGCGCCGAAGCGCATATCGCCGAAGCAGTCAGGCGCAGTGATGATCTCGGCTACCCGCAGAACGCCTACAACCGGGCATTTACCTACTTCATGGAGATCTGGGTTCGCCTGGAGGCCGGCCAACTCTCGGAGGCAGCCAGCCTTGTCGCCGACCTTCGCGAGCTCAGCGAGCAGTCCGGCCTTGACTTATGGCGACTGGTCGGCGCCACCGAACACGCGACTGTGAAGGCACTGGACGCACTGAACGCTGGCGCCGATGCCGGCACGCTGCTGACCCGGGTCGACAAGATCGCGGTGCGCGTGGACGGCGCGCGCCTACTACACCTGAACAACTATCTGACGTTCAAGGACGCGATTATCGGCCGCCTACTGATCGCCGCCGGCCAGCCGGACAAGGCTCGCCAGCGATTGGAGATGGCGCTGGGGCTCGCGGCGGAGTCGGGAATGCACTTCTATGACGCTGAGCTGCTGCGGCTGCGGGCACAGACGCTCACAGATCCGCAGGAACGCCGCAATGCCCTGGCCGCCGCGCTTGCGTTCGCACGCCACCAAGGCGCGACTCTGTTCGAATTACGTTGTCTGTTAGATTCTTTCGACCTCACCGGCGACGGTGACCGGTCCGCACTGGCCGACGCTGTCGGTCGCTTCGGCGGCGACGCCAGGTGGCCGGAATACGAACGAGCGCAACGAATTCTGTCCTGAGCCGGTTACGAGAACTCGAATGTGTGCACCCGGTAACCGTCACGCATACTCCGCAACACCGTGTTGAAAAGAAATCCGGGGATGAAAATGGCGCCGAAATCACGCGCACGCCCCACCACGGAAATGGGCTCACCGCAACGCTTATAACCGCTGTCGAGGAATAGTTGTTCGGGACGGTCTTCCAGCAACGTGAATCGAGCACCCAGCGCCTCGGTCTGCTCTCGGGTGCTTTTGGTCATGTACCTATTGACGAACGTCCTGTCCAGGAGCTCGCACATCAGCGTATGCGCGGGAAAAGCATCCTGGAGCTGCTGCAGTAGCTCTGCGACCCGGGCATTTTCGAGATACATGAGGACGCCTTCGATCACGACGAGGGTGTTCGCACCAGGATCACATTCGCGTAGCGCCGCAGGCAACTCGCCCCTGGCGAAGTCTGCTGCGATGCGCCGCAAAGGGTTTCCACAGGCTTCCTCGGGAAGGCATGCGTTCTTGTGCGCGATCAGCGCGGGCTCGTCGATGTCGAACCAGCGTCCGCCGGCCAGCCGGTAGGGGCGGCTGTCCAGGCCGGCGCCGATGTTGACGATCTGCAGGTCCTTGTCGGCCTTCAGGCGCCGCGCGATCTCGTCCTGAAAGATCCTTGACCGCACCACGTTTACGGCCTTGGTTCGGTCATCGCCGTGACCGTGGAAGCGGGACAAGATCTCCCACCCCTGGCCGGTCATGAAATCCTCGGCGTAGATGTCTCCACACAGCGGCCGGGCCGACCTGGCATCCTCGGCGCGAATACCGCAGCCGTAGAACGCCATTGGCTTGATAGAGTCAGGCACGTTCGGGGTGTTTCACTGCCGGAGCGCCTTGATGTTCGCGGCCACGTCGTCGCTCTCGTGCTTGGCGATTTCGCGAACGAGTGCAGGGAACGGGGTGAGCCCGGGCGCCTGCTGGTACCAGGTACCCAACACTGCGGCCGAGGCCTCCTGCCTTACCCGCTTCTGGTCGGCCATGAGCGGATTGTTGGCCATGTAAATCGCGAAGGACCACGCCCCTTTACGCATGTTTTCCAGCATCCGGTTGAACACGCTGAGCTCATCGGGTAGCACCACCCGGGTCCAGCGCAACTCCGGCGACAGTTGTTGCAACACAGCGACGATCGCGGGGACCTGGTCGGCGAGAATCTTGTTGACGCGGTCGAAATCGCCCTGCAGCGCTCGCAGCGAGGTGCGTGCGACGGTGCAGCACGCCATCCCCAGGTCGAAACTGATGTGCGCGTTGAACGCAATCAGCAAGTGCTGCAAGATGATTGCTTGACAGTCCAACGACCCGACGAACGCGACCTCCCACGGCAGCGTCAGACCGCCGATCGCGTCGGGGTAGAAGAATCCGTTCAGCGCGTTGAAGTAGCGCTGCGCGAAAGCGACGTCGAGCTTCTCTACCAGGGCAGGGTTCTCGAATGTTTTGGGGGTGTTGATGGCTTGCTTGACGGCCAGGGTGACGCGCCGGTAGACGACGGCGAAGTAGCCGATGGGGCTGTGCTCGTCGCTGGCCCAGTCGATGATCTGCCCGACGTTGCGCAGCACGTCGTCGATGTCCCTGGCCTGCGCGAGGCGACCCGGGGTTGTCATTTCGACAGTTCCCACTTGCTGGCCAGGTGGTCGGGTATGTCGAACGCCGCTCGCACCCCACCCCGCTGATAATGGAACAACGCCTGCATCAGTTCACGCCCGAAGGGGCGCGCGAGGACCGAGACCAGTTGGTAGCGTGGCGAATTCCAGAAGGCCCTGCCGAAGATGAGCACGAAAAACCAATTGACGAGCTGGGTGAGCCGCCCAAGGTCCTTGGTGTACTTCGACCGCGGCACATCGAGCATGTCGGCGTACGTGTCGCTGATCAGATGACGGATCAACGGCGGAATCGTTTTGTCGAAGTCGCGCCCGGGCGTGAGCTTGTCGAGCAGAGCCATCAGCGCGACGGTCATCTCCCGGCCTTCGGGCGAAGCCACGAATTGCCTGCGCCGGATCGTCTCGACGAGGTCGCTGGCATCGTCGATGCCGCGCACGCGCAGGTCGTCATCCAGGCCGAGCAGATGCGCGATGACGTTCCACAGATGCAGGTAGGCCTCTGCATCCTCGTCGGAAACGCGGATGCCCAACCGGCGCAAGGGTTCGACAGGCACATAAGAGAACGAGAGCATCGTGCCGGCGAGGTCTTCCTGGTTGATCGGTATGCCCCAGTCGGGATCCCAGAAGCCAGGCTGCTGCGCGTTTTTGTCCTCGATCAGCTTGCGCACGGCGCCGTGCATCAGGCGGATGTGCTGGATGGTGCGAAAGCCCTTGCCGGCCGGCTCGAAGCTGCCAACGGCGAGCACGTTCATCAAGAACTGGCCGGTCTCGATCACTCGCCGGCGCGCATCGTTTCTGAGCCGGGCGGTCTTGAAGAGCACCTGCACGCCCTTGGCCGCCGCGTACGCCGACGGCAGCGATGCGCAGAACAGACACACGGAGATCTCCAGTCCCCAGTCCTCGAACAGTTGCTGGCCGCGCTTGATCTTGGCCGGGTCGGCCCATTTCGGCAGCACCGTTGGAGTCGCTGCCAGATACTTCTGTATCTCGACTGGCAAATCTTTCGACACCGGCTGGTCATTGCTCACCAGGGTTTGCATGAGGTCGTTGACCGCCTGGACGTTGCCGCGCTTCAACAGCTCTTCGACAGCGTCGTCCGCCAGGTGATCCCCCCGCTGCCGCTTCTTATCGAGCAGCTCGTCCGTCCATCGGGAGCCCCCAGGTGCGCCCGTCATGCAGGCAGCATGTCAGATGGGTAGCGCTTCTTGCTATAGCAAATCGCCAGTTAACGTAATATCACCGCGATACGAGTAGTCGGCTACCTACCCTGCAGTCTCAGCGGGACTTGCGGGGCTGCCACACCACCAGCGCGGTGCTCTTGGGCACCACCGCGATATCGCGGCGCTGGTTGGTGCGCAACACGGCGATCTCCTCGGCCATTTCTTTCAGCCGCGACTGTAGTGCCTCGACCTGGTTGGTCAGTTCGATGATGCGTTTGATGCCGGCCAGATTGACGCCCTCGTCCTGCGAGAGTCGCTGCACCTCACGCAGCAGGTTCACGTCGTGCTGCGAATAGCGGCGTCCACCACCGGAAGTACGGGTCGGAGTGACCAGCCCGAGGCGATCGTAGGTACGCAACGTCTGCGCGTGCATGCCGGCCAGTTCGGCCGCCACCGAGATCAAAAAGGTCCGAGATTCTTCGCGTTTGGAGTTCTTGGGCATCAGCGATTACCCGCCCATCCGGCCCGTGGGTTGAAACCACTGGACCGCTCGGCCTCGGCATACGCCTCCAGCGCTTCCTGCGCGGTCCCTTCCAAATTCGGTGGGACAGCGACCTTCACGGTGACGAGCAGGTCGCCGTTACCGCCACTGCGCTTGGGCACACCACGTCCGCGCACCCGCAGGATGCGGCCGTCGGCGGTGCCCTTGGGCACCCGAACGCCAACCTTCCCATCCAGCGTAGGAACCGAAAGTGTTGAGCCCAAGGCCAATTCGCTGAAGCTCACCGGAACGGTCACGGTGAGGTCGTCGCCGTCGCGGCTAAAAATCTTGTCCGGTCGGACATGTACCGTCACATACAGGTCGCCCGACGGGGCGCCACGCAACCCGGCCTCACCTTGGCCGGGCAGCCGGATCCGCTGGCCGTCCTCAACACCCGGCGGGATCCGCACATTGATGGTGCGGGTACGGGTGGTGACTCCGGTGCCTTTGCATTCGTCGCAGGGTTCCTCGATGATCGAGCCGCTGCCCCGGCAGTCGGCGCAGGGTTCGGAGAAACCGAACGCTCCCTGGTTGCGGCTGATCACGCCGGAGCCGTTACAGCTCGCGCACACCTTGGGGCTGGTGCCCGGGCGTGCCCCGCTGCCATGGCAATTCGTGCACGGCGCCGGGCTGGTCAGCCGCAGCGGCATTGCCACGCCCTTGGCGGCTTCGACGAAATCCAGCTCGGTCTCGGTCTCGAGATCGTTGCCGCGTCGCGGCCGGCTGGGCCGGGCACCGGCGCCGCGCCCGAACAGCCCGCCGAACAGGTCGCCGATGTTGGTGCCCCCGCTTCGGCCGGCGGCGTCGAACAGATCGTTCAGGTTGAACTCGGCGCCATCACCACCCGCACCCGCGAAGCCACCCGAGTCGAACCGGCGGCCGCCCAAGCCACCGCCGGCGAACAGCCGGCGGGTTTCGTCGTATTCCTTGCGTTTGGCCGCATCCGACAACACGTTGTGGGCTTCCGACACCGCTTTGAATCGTTCACCGGCGGCGGGATTGTCGGGATTTGCGTCCGGATGCAGGTCGCGTGCCAACTTGCGGTAGGCGCGTTTGATCTCCTCGGGGCTGGCGTCGGAGGAGACGCCCAGCTCCTTGTAGAAGTCCTTTTCGACCCATTCACGCTGGGCCATGTCGCGTCACCCCCTCACCTTTCGCTATTTGTTTTTGTCTGCTCGTTTCCTGGTCTTTGATTCTGTGCCCTAATCGCCAGGGGTGTCGGCATTATCGCCCGGTTCGGCGTCCGGCGCGTTGTCGGCTGCGCCCACCGTGGCGTTGGTCTGCTCGCCGTCGCCGGGGACGGTGTCGACAACCCCGACCAGGGCGTGGCGCAGAACCTGATCGCCCAGTTTGTAGCCCTGCCGCATTACGGTGCCGATCACCGGCCGAGAGCCGTCACCCTCGTGCTGCACCGCTTCGTGCAGGACGGGGTCGAAGTCTTCGCCCTCCGCGCCGAACGACGTCAGACCGAGCCCGGTCAAGGCGTTCATCAGCGTGTCGGCAACCGACTTCAGCGGGCCGGCTTCCAGATCGCCGTGCTTGCGCGCGCGATCGAGATCGTCCAGCACGCCCAACAATTGGCTGACGACACCGGCTTTGGCCCGGTCCGCCGCCGCCTGCTGGTCGCGCAGCGCCCGCTTGCGGTAATTGGTGAAATCGGCTTGTACCCGTTGCAGATCACCCAGCAATTCGGCGGCCTTGCCAGCCTCCTCGGGAGTTTCACCTGCGAATGCCGACGCACCCCCTCCCGGCTCGGAGCCGGGAGGGGTGTGCCGTACTTCGCCGGTCTCGGGATCAATCCGCCGCTTATCGGTGACCGTCACCGGTTCCTGAGTGCCGTCGGTTTTTTGGTTTCCGTCGGTCACGTGGACTCCCGGTCGTCGTCGTCAACCACCTCTGCGTCCACGACATCGTCAGCCGAGCCGGGCTGCGGGCCGCCAGCGGCGTCACCGCCGGCCGCTTGAGTCGCCTCGTAGATCGCCTGCCCCAGCGCCTGGGACTCCTGGCCCAGCTTTTCCATCGCCGACTTGATCGCGGCGATATCGGTGCCATCCAGCGCGGTCTTGGCTTCCGCCACCGCGGAATCGACCTTGTTCAAGGTGTCTTCAGGAACCTTGGAACCGCCCTCGGCTTCGCGCTGTTCCTTGACGAACTTCTCCGTCTGGTAGACCAGCGTCTCGGCCTGGTTACGGACGTCGGCTTCTTCGCGACGCGTGCGATCCTCATCGGCGTGCGCTTCGGCGTCCTTGATCATCCGGTCGATCTCCTCCTTGGAAAGGCCGGAGCCCTCCTGGATTTTGATCGTGTTCTCCTTGCCGGTGCCCTTGTCCTTGGCCGTGACGTGCACGATGCCGTTGGCGTCGATGTCGAAGGTGACCTCGACCTGGGGCACGCCACGCGGGGCCGGCGGCAGGCCGGTCAGCTCGAAGGAGCCGAGCAGCTTGTTGTGCGAAGCGATTTCGCGCTCACCCTGGTAGACCTGGATCTGCACCGACGGCTGGTTGTCGTCGGCCGTGGTGAAGGTCTCCGACCGCTTGGTCGGGATTGTGGTGTTGCGCTCGATGAGCTTGGTCATCACGCCGCCCTTGGTCTCGATACCGAGACTCAGTGGTGTGACATCAAGCAGCAGAACGTCTTTCACCTCGCCCTTGAGGACGCCGGCCTGAAGAGCCGCCCCCACCGCTACAACTTCATCGGGGTTGACGCCCTTGTTGGGCTCCTGGCCACCGGTCATCTCCTTGACCAACTCGGTCACGGCGGGCATGCGGGTGGAACCACCCACCAGCACGACGTGGTCGATGTCGGAGACCGGAATACCGGCGTCCTTGATCACCGACTGGAACGGGGCACGGGTGCGGTCCAGCAGATCCTGAGTGATCTTCTGGAATTCGGCGCGGGTCAGCTGCTCGTCGAGGAACAGCGGGTTCTTGTCCGCGTCGACGGTGATGTAGGGCAGGTTGATCGAGGTGCTCTGGCTGGAGCTGAGCTCGATCTTGGCCTTCTCGGCGGCCTCACGCAGCCGCTGCATCGCCATCTTGTCCTTGGTCAGGTCAATCCCGCTGGTGCCCTTGAACTTTTCCACCAGCCAGTCGACCACGCGCTGGTCCCAGTCGTCGCCGCCCAGGTGGTTGTCACCACTGGTGGCGCGGACCTCGACCACGCCCTCGCCGATCTCGAGCAGCGAGACGTCGAAGGTGCCGCCACCGAGGTCGAAGACCAGGATGGTCTGTTCCTTCTCGCCCTTGTCCAGCCCGTAGGCCAGCGCCGCAGCGGTCGGCTCGTTGACGATGCGCAGCACGTTGAGGCCGGCGATCTGGCCGGCTTCCTTGGTCGCCTGACGCTGAGCGTCGTTGAAGTAGGCGGGCACGGTGATCACCGCGTCGGTGATGTCCTCACCGAGGTAGCTTTCCGCGTCGCGCTTCAGCTTCTGCAGAACGCGGGCGCTGATCTCCTGCGCCGTGTACTTCTTGTCGTCGATCTCGACGGACCAGTCGGTGCCCATGTGCCGCTTCACCGAGCGGATGGTGCGATCGACGTTGGTCACCGCCTGGTTCTTGGCGGGCTGCCCGACGAGCACTTCGCCGTTGCGCGCGAACGCGACGACGGACGGAGTCGTGCGCGAGCCCTCGGAGTTCGCGACAACGACGGGGTCGCCACCCTCAAGAACTGCGACGACAGAGTTGGTGGTCCCGAGGTCGATACCGACCGCACGAGCCATAGTGATTCCTCCTGAATATGTAGAGCGTCTTTTGGTGCCACTATGCTGAGTGAACCCAGCTCAAGCCTGCTACTGCTGACGCCTTGCTGTCAACCCAGGATTGAGTCTGCTTCACTCAACTTATCGATCATGCTAACGGGCGGCCAGGCGATCTTGTTCCCGGGGGTGTTTTAATCCCCCGTTCTAACAGCAGTCAGGGTGAATTCTTAGCTGGCTCCCAGCTGCGACTGCCATGGTCAGCGCCATGAAAACCGTCAGGCTGGCTCCAGTGACTGGCGTTCCCGTTTTTGGGATCGGTAGTGGCCAGCCGGTGCAAAGTTGTGGGCATCGTCACAGCCCTCAAAACGCCAGGCCAGGCCCAAGGCTTTGCAAACTAGTGGCCTGGACGAAACCAACCCTTAATTACACTTTCGTTAACTGCGGTGCGGGAAGTTGGGCGGATTAGTACCGTCGTGCTTCGAAACACCGGGGGAAGGCGCAGCATCATGACAGCTACGCGGTCAGCCGCGACAGCACAGGATGGGGCTCCTGGCTGTCCGTATCGGCCTAGCAATTCTGGTACGGCAACCACGATGCGGCGCGACGCTGAGCTGGCGCGGGCATCCGCGCCGATGGTGGCCAAAGTACTCGCACTCACCACCGCCAAGAAGGCCCGATCGAGGCTGGTCGGCAGCAACGCCCATCGGCACATCCAAATCACCGATTTCGACCCGTTGGACCCCGCGATCGCCGCCGATCCCTACCCCTACTACCGGGCGTTACTGGCCGGCGAGCGAGTGCATTACAACGCCAAGCGCGACGTCTACATCTTGAGCCGTTACTCCGACGTGCGCGACGCTGCGCGTAACCACGAGGTGTTGTCCAGCGCCGGCGGAGTCACTTTTTCCCAGGGGTCACCACCCTTCCTGCCCACCTCCGATCAGCCGGTACACAGTCGGATGCGCAAGCAGCTCACGCCCGGACTGACTCGCAGCGCGTTGCAGACCTGGCGCCCGATGGTCGACCAACTCGCCCGGGAGGTGGTCGGCGGGCTGCTGACAAAGACGACCGCGGACATCGTCGCCGACGTGGCCACCCCGATGACGATGCGCACCATCGCCAATGTTCTCGGCGTATCGGGCGGCGACGAGGCCACCTTCCGCCGCCTGTCCAACCAGGCGATCCGGATCACCGACGTCAATCTTTCGGTGTCGGGGCTGGTCTCACTTATGCAGGGCATCACCGGATTCCGGCAATTGCGTGCGCTATTCACCCACCGCCGCGACAACGGGCTGCTCGGGAATTCCACCGTTCTGGGCCAGCTCGCCGCGCACGCCGAGCACGGGCGGCTCAGCGATAGCGAATTGTCCTTGTTCGCGGTGCTGCTGATGGTGGCGGGCTTCGAGACCAGCGCGAACATGATCAGCACCTTGTTTCTTACGTTGGCCGACTATCCCGATCAGTTCGAGCTGCTGGCGCAGCGGCCAGAACTGATCCCCTTGGCGATCGAGGAACAACTTCGTTTCATGTCTCCGGTCCAAAACATCTGCCGCACAACGCGTGCCGACTACCCTGTCGGCGATGCCGTCATACCGGCGGGCTCACTGGTGCTGCTGGCGTGGGGTGCGGCCAATCGGGACCCGCGCCAGTTTGACGATCCCGATGTCTTTCGCGCGGACCGCAGGCCGGCCGGGCATCTCGCGTTCGGCGCCGGCATCCACGGGTGCCCCGGGGCTCAGCTGGCGCGGATGGAGGGCCAGGCGGTGTTGCGCGAGGTCGTCGCCAACATCGACCGGATCGATGTGGTCGAGCCGCCAACCTGGACCACAAATGCCAATCTTCTTGGCCTGAACCGGCTACGGGTGGCCTTCGCGCCCCGGGTGACTGCACCGATCTCGTCACGCGTGCGATGAAGGGCCGTCGTACCGCCTCGCTACTTTCCACGTGGCGGGAGTGGGCGGCGCCGGTGTGGATCGGATGCAATTTCTCGGCCTGGTCGCGCCTGCTGATCAGTAACCGCTTCGCCGTGCACTGGACCCGCTGGCACTACGCCGTCGCGTATACCTTTGTCAGCGTTATCAATTCGGGCCTGGGCCTGCTGCAGAAGATCGTGTTCGGCAGGCGGGTGGCGGACACGGTGATCGCCGAACCGCCCATCTTCATCATCGGGCACTGGCGTACCGGCACCACCTTGCTGCACGAGCTGTTGGTTCTCGACGATCGCTACATCGGCCCTACGGGCTACCAATGCATTGCGCCGCAACACTTTCTGCTGACCGAGCAGCTTGCGCCGTTGACGGGATTCATGGTGTCGAAGCATCGGGCCATGGACAACATGGATTCGAGCCTGCATCACCCGCAGGAAGACGAGTTCGTCTGGATCATGCAGGGACAGCCGTCGCCCTACCTGACGCTGGCGTTTCCGAACCGGCCACCTGCCCACGACCGGTATTTGGATTTGGAGCAGCTGACGTCGCGAGAGCTCGAAGCCTGGAAACGGCTGCTGTTCCGCTTCGTTCAGCAGCTGTATTTCCGTCGGCGCAAGACGGTGGTTCTGAAGAACCCGAACCATAGTTTTCGAATCAAGGTGCTGTTGGACGTCTTTCCGCAAGCGAAGTTCATCCACATCATCCGAGACCCGTATGTGGTCTATCCGTCCAGCATTCATCTGCTCAAGTCGTTGTCCCGGGTTCATAGTCTGCAGCGACCCACGTTCGAGGGAGTGGACGAGCGGGTGCTCGACACCTACGTCGACCTGTATCGCAAAGTGCAGGAAGGGCGCGAACTCGTTGACCCGTCACGCTTTTACGAATTGCGCTATGAGGATCTGATCAGCGATCCCGAAGGGCAGTTGCGCAGCCTCTACGAGCATCTGGATCTCGGCGATTTCGAGCAGTACCTGCCGCGGCTGCGCGGGTACTTCGCCGACCGCGTGGACTACCGCACCAACAGCTACGAACTGTCGGCCGAGCAGCGGGCGATGGTCGACGAGAAATGGGGCGAGGTCCTCGACCGCTACGGTTACCGGACAGCCGGTGACGTTCGGTGCTAGCGGGGTAGGCGTTCCTCGATCAGCGCGAGTAGGGCCCGGGTTGCCGCGCTCGGCGGCCGAAGCGCCGTCGTCGTGACGAACAGCCGCCATTCGAAGTCGTAGTCGGCGATGCGGACCGTCGCCAGGCCGGAGTCGTCGATGTCTTCGAGAATCGTCCAGGTCAACAGTCCGATACCCAGCCCGTTTCGGATATACGTTGCGGCCGTGCCGAGGTCGGCGACCTCCACGGTGACGGTCCGGTCGATGCCGGCAGCGGCGAATGCGTTGTCTATCACCGTCCTGGTGCCGTATCCCGGGGGGCTGTCAACGAACGACATTCCGGCCAGTTCCGCTAACGGCACCGAATCCTGTTGAGCGAGTGGGTGATCGGTGGGGACGACCAGGAGCAGCGGGACGGCGGCGACCAGCCGAGCATCCAGGTCGGCTGGCGGGGCGCCGGTGAAGACCAGAAAGGCGACGTCGAGATCGCCGTCGCGGAGTTGCCGGAGCAGCCCGGCCGATCCGGCGCTGGCAGCGCGCAGATGCACCGTCACTCCGGGATGCCGGGTATGCAGGTCGACCAGCAGGGTGGGTAGATCGATGACGTTGATCCGTGTCAACGTCCCCACCGTGACGGTGCCGCGCACCGAACCGAGGGTGGCGTTGACGGCGTCTTTGGCCGCGCGGGCAGCGTCCAGGGTTTCGCGGGCCCGCGGCCGCAGTTCCTCCCCCGCGGGAGTCAGCAGCACGCCCGCCGGGCCCCGCACGAACAGCTCGGCGCCGAGCTCGCGTTCCAGCGCCTTGATCGTCGCTGACACGCCGGACTGGACGACGTGCAACCTCTTCGCGGCCTCGGTGAAGCTCCGATTCTCGGCGACCGCGAGAAAGTACTCCAGGTGGCGCAGCTCCACCCAGCCATTATCACCAAAAATGCTGGTAACCATCAGAACCTGTCGTTGGCCCCGATTGCGCTGGTCAGCGTAGCGTCGAGCGCAGCATGACTCAGCAAGCGATTCCTTTGACGCGAACCAGAACCCGCTGGTCGTCGGCATCCACCGACGACCAATTCGTCGTAGAGAACCCCGCCACCGGCCAAACCGTCACCGTGGTCCAAGGCGCCGGACCGGTCGAGGTGGACCTGGCTGTGCGCAAGGCGCACGCCGCGCACCTGCGCTGGAAGCAGCGGCCGGCGCGGGAACGCGGCACATATCTGCGCAAGATCGCCGAAGTCATCCGTGCTCACGCGGACGAAATCGCCGCGCTCGAGTCGCTGGAAATGGGCAAGCCGATCACCCAGGCGCGCGA
>Ga0182030_10011805_pt1 | contig 17585 bp, 20 predicted proteins | sample 812S3MmetaG_FD_121299 | JGI IMG/M metagenome (GOLD analysis project Ga0182030, IMG submission 121299) | Permafrost microbial communities from Stordalen Mire, Sweden - 812S3M metaG (Illumina Assembly) | ecosystem: Environmental > Terrestrial > Soil > Wetlands > Permafrost | place: Sweden...
ACTGTGGGGGATAAAGTTATCTTCTCGAACAGCAAGTTCTCCTGCGCCACGGATAGCGAAGCTTTTTCTCAGCTCGAGATCTTGGAGAAGATAGGAAGTCCCGACCGTGTTCAGAGCATCTGTAAGAATCTATTTTTTACACTTCCCTCAGACACTGCCGGCAGTGAGTGCAAGCTAGGTCAAATTTATCCAGATGGTTCGGTATTTATCTTTGCAAATCCATTCCCTCGAGAGAATCACCGCCTATTGATTTGTGGTGACGACTTGGTTCTCCTCCACTCTGATAGAATCTTTCTACTCTGAAGTAAAACTCCGAAGTGGAGAAAAGTTTTACCGTAAATTTACGGTAAAAGGTTTATCTATTTGGGGTGGTTACAACATTTGCAATTGCAACACTTAATGATAATGCATGCACAGTTCTTGCATTGGCAGATTGGCTCGTCCATGGTAGTTTATAAAAATAATCTTAAATTTTATTTATTTTCTCAAGGTGGACTACTAGGATGGATTACTCTCAATTACTTCAGATCGGAAGAGAACAACTTTTAAAATTTAAGGAAATCAGAAAGAAATTCGAAGGAACAACCTCGTTGAGTTGCACTTGTAGCGGGATTTACGATCAAAATGGTAAAGAATGTGTCTGGTCAATCGGACAACGAGAGAATTTCAAGCCAGAAGACACTTCCGGATGTTCGTGGTGTCGTTTTGCCATCATGACGTCGAGGGATCTTGAATACGATACCGGAATGGAACCATTTATGGTCGGCGAGTATTTCGACCAGATATTCAAACTCAATGATTATGTTTATTCTACGGCTAGCACCAATTATCCAGGCGCCGGACTTACTCAAATGTTCATCTTCTTTTATGCTCCAAAATCTCTCTGTCAGAGGATCTTAGAGTATTTTACAAGTAATGAACACGAATGCCTAATCGAAGACGACTTTAAAAACTTCGTTCCTAATGGTTTAGAAATCAATCATCTATTTGAAGGAGATGATCCACTGGTAAACATGACTATCGAAGATAAAATAAAGGAAAGACGGACTTTGTATCTAGATCTACTCTCTTTTTTGAGAGGAAGTGAATATCCGTGACGGATAAACTTTGTGAACGCGGTGAAGGCCAAAAAATTTGGATAATCGTTTCCCCTTCTTTCTTTTTCAAAATAACTGTAGCATGCCAAGATGAACTCTGAAGCAGTGTTGAAACTTGTTTCCAGAACGCTTCCAGTCGATCTGAGGATGATGATCTTTAAGTAAAACACGAAAGAGATCAGGAACATGTTCTTTGCAAGTTGAAGTTTTTATCCAAAATTTTGGATAGAGTTCAAAAGTTATTCTACGAGTTTTCTCATCTCTTGAATTAGTTCACCATCGTCGATAAGGGCTACCATTTTCTTCCAGGATTTGGGTCTTTCAACCTTTAAATCAAATCTGGAGAAAAGTGAGATCGCCTCTAGAGCTTTTTCAATCTCGAAGTAAGGAATACACTCTTCAAGCTCATCGTCTTCCTCTTCTTTTGAGCTTAAAAGTTCCAAAATTCTTTGATAAAAGTTATAGAAGAATACAGAGACGTCTTCTTTCGTCTGAATTCCTTGAATTACCAACCTCTCAGTGTTGAGATTCTTATTTTCAGTCTTTAGAAACTCGGTTCCCAGAAACCCGAGTCTAGTTAGCTCTTTTACAGATATTTCCTTGTAGTGAATAACCCTATGCTTGAATAGAACACTTTTCTCGTTGTCTGTCAAATTATTTTGGAGCTTAAGAAACTCAAGAAAACGTGCATCCCTCGGAGCAAGTTCAAAAATCGTGATCCTTGGAAATTCTGCAGTTTTATGAACTTCCCAGAAGTTCTTGTCCTTCTTCACAGCGGTCGTCATTTCCAAAAATTTTTGGAACTTATTTTTGACCTCATGATACCAGAGTTTCCAATTTCTGCTTAAGCTCTTCATCATCGATCAAAAGCATCATTTTCCTCCAAAAATTTGGCTTTTCAATCTTAAGATTGAATTTGGAAAAGATGGAGATTGCCTCAATGGCTCCTGGGTATTCGTTACATAAATAGTCGTCATTTGCACAATTTTTCAGATCTCTAAGAATGTTTCGGAAGAGATGTTCTAGAAAAAACTGTAGGTGTTGGGTTGTTTGAGCATTATTGATCACCAAATGTCTAACATCCAAGTATCTATTCGACAAACCCAGATATTCCGTCCCCATGAATCCGAGACGAATTAATTCTTGCACAGGAATTTGATTCGATCGGTGAGAATAAAAGCTTTCCTTCTCGTTTTGAGTCAAATCATTTTGCTGAGATAGATACTCAACGAATTTTTCATCGATCGGGGCATTTGTCAAGACAGTGGATCTGACAAAGCCAACAACCTCGTGGGTTTCCCAAAAGAGTTCGGCCTGACTCGCAAACCTCAGCCACCCATAGATCGTGAAAATCTTTCGAACGACCAGATTTTCAAGAATTTGACGATTGGTCCAATCTGTACATGTTTCTTCTACAAAATCTTGAAAGATTCGTAGATTGTTAAGAATCTCTTCGGGAATCGCCACATCCTTATTGTTTGTTAAAGCATCAGCGAGGAAGTGCTTGAGTTTTTGAATTTCTTCCTCACTCAAGGCATTTCCAGTGCCTCCATTCATACCGGTGTTGCCGGTTGGTCCGCGCAATCTCTCACCAAGATAGCGATTTTCCATTCTTTTATTTATTTAGTCCTAATTTACTTTTTGAAACTTAGAGGCAGTCTAGCAAACGAATGTCTGATAATACAGTAGGAGAACAAGTGAAAATATGAAGATTAGATACACACCGAATCTTTGAACCTCTGTTCTACATAGAAAATAAACAAAAGTAAGAGAATGAAAAAGTAGGCCAGAGGATGCATTTTTAATTAATACGAAATAATCATTTGAAAGCAAATGCTTCAGCATCACGAGTGAGACTCAAATCCATATTCACAAAACCATTGAAAATGTAGTATTCAATCATCGATGGAGGAATATCCTGGACATTGATATTGGTTGAAGAGTTGACAAAATCAATGGAAGCAAAAGTGATTCCCGAAAAGGTACCATCAACGTAAGGGCCAAAGCGTAATGAACGAGACCGCGTGGAAGTCAAATTATAATCCTTCCAAAGAATTAATTCGCCTTGAGTGTATTGATCCCCAATTTTGACATCTCCTTGACTATCGCGTAGGTGCACCAGCAGATTATATTTTCCGTTGAATATTGTAATTGAAATGACCCCGCGGGGTGTCAGGCCCCAGACCGATGAACTAAATGCAGAGAACAATAATCGATTGATGATTTGAAAGATGATCAAATCAATAGTTTCCCCAGGTATTCTTCCATTCCTGTAATTTGGGAGCAGAGTTTCTGGTCTGATCAATTCCAAGAGTGACGTTATTGAAAAACAACGCAATGTCTGAAGTCTTCTAATTAGAAGACAAATTGATCTTTCACTAATTTTAGTTGAGCACTTCATTTTTAGAGAGAAAATAAAATTATTTTTGAATCAAAGCTTTGGTCAAAGTGTTGGTAATACGAACATGGTTCTCGAAATCTTCCGCAAAAAGATTTTCGAGAAGCATTTCCATGTTACTTCCAACAAACTTACACATTTCAACCGGAAAATCAACAAATAGGTCAGCCAGAATCTCGCGGTGTGTAAAATTCGCAGTTGCAATTATTTCTTCGACTTTGAACCTCTGGATCGATTCTACAACAATCCGTTTATCCAACTTGTGCGTCTTGACAAATTGAGTTAAAATCCAGAAATCGTCAATTTTCACTTTTGGAAAACATGTTTTCACAAAATCGAACTTACGTGGAGAGAAGGTGCGGATGAAAGAAAGAGGGTCTCTCTCAAACATCGAGTCTGGAAACTCAACATTATTTTTCTCCATAACTTTCAGTATTTTAACTGCCTCTGGGAAGTTCTCCTCACTAATCAGTTCATGAATTTCTCCTACCCCGACAAGTTCGAATTGGAGAACAAAATCGTCTCCCGGACATTCGGGTTTCCGATAGTTGTGAAAGAGGATTTTGTCCCCAAGTTTGAGAAGATTTCTGGGATATTTACACTCACCAAAATCTCCACTGCAGAGGGTCTCGTTGTTCTCGAGGGAATAAATCTGACCCTCTCCGGTAAGATACCAAATAAAAACCAAATCGTCAAAACCAACAGCAAAACTCCAAATTCCCCTCGCGACTCCCTTCAAGGGTCCATATTCCTTTTGAAGAGTCAAATCTTCTGGTAATATCTTGTGATGTGGATGGCCTAGAGCATCTTTTTCAATGATGAGTTTTTCTGAACTATATGTGTAGACCAGAATTTTGTCGAGGGAAATACTGTAGATCTTATCACCGCGTAATTGACTCATCAAATGCGACTCAGTTCCCGTTATCCTGATTTCGATACACTGATTCTCCTTTGTTGTCAGTTTGTCTCGAACCTCTAGTGGTAGGGAGTCTCTTATTTCATCAACGAAAATGCAATCTCCTTCTCCATCTGACTCAACGTGTTCGCCGAACAACTTTTTTGTGACTTTGAATACCATTTTCTCTTTGGAGTTATTGTTGATCTTGAAGGACAAAATTCTTAGGCAAGTTGCCTAGAAAATGGTCTTACTGTTTGGGATGGAGCATTTTACAACAATGGAGATGATCAAGCAACTTTTATGGGGGGACAATCACGATTTCCTACTGAAAGTGGTTCTTTTTGGACCGATGAAAACCGGTAAAACCAAGTTTGTGGAAGTCCTCCTTAATCGAAAGTCTAAAAATGACTATGAACCAACTCTCTGTATGGCTGTGTACAGTAAAATTATTCCGATTTCGATCGATGACAGAAAGAGAGTTGTTAAACTGCGCTTGGTTGACACATCGGGGGACGTTAGATGTCACTCCCTCATAAAAGGGGAGTGTAGAAGCCATGGACTGAACTTTTTATTCTATAGTGACAATGCCTTAGACGAAGCAATCGAAATGTATGAGGATTTTTCAACATGGACATGTCCGGGGATGCAAATAATTGTTCTCGTTTCAGATAAACCAAATTCTGGTCTACAAAAACTACCCGTCCACGACAAATTTGTTAAATTTCCAAATGTTAAACATCATTTTCACTTGGATTTTTCTCAAAAGGAACAGATTAATGCAATGCTCCGCTTATTGATCCCAGAATGTGGCGGCTTTGATATCAAAGGTCGTGATGGTAGGGTCTGGCATTAATACCGAGGTCAGAAAAGCAATTCTGAGCAAATTGCCTAGAAAATTTATTCTTCTAGTAATTAAACAAATTCTGAAAATGAAGCCTGGAGAAGTTTACGATCTGATACTGAGTGATCCCGAACTGCGTGCCCATTTCATCCCTCGTTTTTCGGAAGCAATTCGCACAGTCCGGATATTGCTTCCAAGGACCGATGAAGAGATAATCGAAGAGTTTCGAAAGTTGATTCCGGAAGGAGGGCCAGATCTTGACGACAGCGCGATTGAAGAATGGATCCTACCAGAAGATCAGGAGATTATGCGCGTGATCTTCGAGAACTACGGAGCAGTTTATGGAGGTTATCTAAGAGACGTGCGGGCTGGTGTTATCCCCAATGACTTGGATGTCGTAATTCCCGAAGCTAACAATGACAAGGTGTTCGAGGAACTGAAACTGCGAGGATACACGCTTACCGAGAATCCGGAGAATGGAACGACTCTCGCCCAAAAAGATGATCGACGGGATATCGAGATTCTCCTTAACGAAGATCCCCCCGGTGTAGTTAAAATCGGACCATCTGCTGATCCTGATTATTCAGTAAATTTACTAGCATTCGATGGTAGAGAACTTTACGACTGGGTAGACCCATCAATAGATGTTCAAATCATTCTTGACCAAATTGATTCCAAGATGGCCATGGCTATTGGAACTATTGAGAAAAAGAGAAAAGAAAAATTTTCAAAGAAAGGCTATAAAACAATTAAGAATACTTTGTTCTTGTATTAATTCGAAAAATGAAAGCAAATTTGCTTTCAAAAGTTTATGTTTTTACTGATTCTTAAACGATTAACCAACAATATCTTAAATTATTTTTGAGGTTTTATGGACAGTTACAGGTTTTGCGATCGAATATATTAGGGACAAAAAGAAACCAGACCCGTCTTGGCTCGAAATATTTAATGAAAACTTTGAGTTTGATCCCTCACATCAGATGATTCAATACGACGTTATTTATAGAATTCAAGAGATCGGTAGACAAAAATCCGAAATACTTGATTGGATTGCTCCATCTGAAGAGATTCGAAACCACTTTATGAAAGGAATTAACGTCGGCAGTAAGACCATACATATTTATCATTTTAACAAAACCACAAAACAGATTAGTTTATCTATTCGTTCAAAGAAATGAATTTTTATACTTTGAAACAATTGTTTCAAATAACTTGTAAGTATTTCGGTGTTGTTTTATCGAAAAATTTTCAACCAGTAAAAAACATCTTTGAAATATTTTTACCTTTTCAGAAACTGGTTCCATATTAGATTTTTGACAAGATCTTTTTGTCGTATTTTAAGGAGAAACAGCGTTTCTCAAAGAATGTAGACATCGTTGAGATATAATCCTCTTTGATTTAAAAATATAATAAAGATATATCAGCTTTTCCAGTGAAATTAGTCTAAAAATATTTTAGATACGGAACCAATTCCTGAAAAGGTAAGAATATTTTTTGAAGTTTTTGACAAAGATTAAAAATTATTAAAAATCATTTTATCAATTTATCGATAATTACCGACAAATTACTGTTATCTAAAAGTAGAACTATTTAGATTTTAGAATACAATTTTTTCTCTATTAATTAAATGAGTCCTTTACTTTGGGAGAGTGTATTTCAGAATTTCAAAAAGAAGAATGATATTTCTAACTTCATAATTCTATATCCAATGGAAACGGAGAGTTTATGGACAATCGACAGAGAACCCGATACCAATATCTTAAAGTTTGCTGGTGAACTGGTTATTGTAACGGTGTTTATAGGGTCTCAGAAAGACTCAGAAGAAGTCTATCGAAACGATAGATTGTCAAGAGAGCAGAATTGGTGGAAGAGTGGAAATCCAGCATACGATATTCATTACAAAGATGGTAGGAGGCATGGGAAGTTCACTCAATGGACACATGAGGGTAAAAAGGTCAGAGAAGGGAATTACATTAATGGAATGAGAAAGGGAGTCTGGGGATACTGGAACAATGATGGAAGCTACAGAGAGGTTAATTTTAGAAACTAAAATGGCTCTCGAAAAACTCAAAGATGATCCAAAGGCATTGAGATCGTGCGAGGGATTAGGTAACGCATGGGATAACCTCCCCGATCTTTGCCAACACGTTGAATTCAAACTATCCAATGGAGTGGTAATCCACTTCTGGCAGGAGAAAACCACCATCTTCGTAAAGATGAGTCAAAGAATCATGCATGAAAACATTCCAAGGATCATCACCGTCTGGATCGAGAACGGGTTTATTAAACATGCAGCGCTCGTTAATCAGAGACCCCAATTTCTCCAACTCGATGAAGAACCGTTGCGCCTCTTCGTAAAGAGTGCGATTAAAGTATCTTCTGCAGAATTTGAATCAATTAGAGATTTTTATAGAGAAAATAGAATTCAAGTCTAGGAATGTATTGCACATAGTTTTGTTAAAAAGAAAGATCTCTCTCGATTCCTAGTTCTTTTTCCAATGAATGACCAAGAGTTCTTGAGAGTCGAGAAAGAAGGAGTAAAGAATATTCTGTATTTCGCTGATGAAAGAATGATTAGAACTGCCTTCCAACGGGATCGTAAGTGGGTCGAGGATATTTTCCATAATAACAAAGTGATTCAGGAAAATTATTTATAAGATTATTGTTCAATCTTGAAATTTCAAGATTTGTATATGATTTACTTAAACAGTTCACTGATTAATCGAATCGTCCCATAGTTTTCGAAAGGACCTGTTACTGTAAATACATCTCCGGATTTGAAGAACACTTCCAGAACTTCTTGACCAATAGTTCCACGATCTACCATTCCACCAAGTTTCTCGACTCCGTGCCATTTTATTAGATTTATGATCGTTGTATAACAAGGTTCTTCAGCGCATTCGTAGAAATCATTACCTGAATCGTTTTCAAGAGGGCAACATTCGAAAACGGTAATGTTATCTCTACTAACCTTAATTTTAAAACCCATGGTCTATTGGGTAGACAGCTAAAGTAAATTGTATTTCTTTTTTAATTTTCTCGATAAAGAAAATGACTGGAGGGCACGCTCACGGGGCTTGCCCGTTCACGTGTGAACATTGTTCCGCAGAGAGGCAACGTTGTAAGCAGGACAAGAAAAAGAAGAATCGTCACGCTCAGCTGCGTTTCGATGAAGATGACGATGCCTACCTGGTGAGCAAGGGGGAAAATGCGTGAATTAAAAGCTGATCGACAGATCCCACAGTATATTGATCATTATACGCGACCGCTCGCCAAGAGGGAAGGAATCATCGAGCGAGAAGCATATCTTCCGGCCGAGGAACGAAAATATTGGGAAGTTTGATCCATCACCCTGTAGAACTAATCTTGAAATTTCAAGATTATTTTTACCTTTCAGAATGAACACATCGCCAGCATTTTCTTCGCCTTCTCTTTCTGGTGAGGGGCAATTTGTGTGATTATTTTCGGAGCCAAGAACCTCTTCTTCTTGAGAAGTGCATATCTCAGGTCGTCGATGTTGGTCTCGCATTTAGAAAAATGTTCGAACAAAGACATCTCGTTCGGCTCACAACGAGCGATGACAATCGAAAGTAGTGCGTGGTCAAACATCCCTGGTGTATAGTACTTCTTCAACCAAATGTTCGCAACGTCGAGAGGTTGGCTTTCAACAACATCAAACAGGAAAACGCTATTCGCCCTAAAAATCGAGACTTCTTCAGCAAAGATTTTCAAGAAATCGGAACGATTTGCCAACAGGGGGTAGCAAAGATCTTCGATATTAAAGATTTGATACTTTGCCAATACTTTGCGAACGAAAGATTCATCTTCGTTATGGGACAAAGTGCGAATATCGTCGCCATCAACCTTGCGTCCTTTCATCAACTCTTCGAAAAGACCAGAATCAAGTTTGAAGGCTCGGTAAATATGTTCCATATCAACTCGTTTATCGCCAAAGAAATCTTGAATCTCTTTGCGAAGTTTATTCGCCTCGTTGAACTTGACCTCGATTGCAAAGTTCCCAAAGAGAGACTTTACTGTTTTCCAATCTTCAATGTTGTCCTTGTTCTCAAGCAACCAACCAAGTCCTTCCTTGCTGTCCGAGAAAGTCAGAACAAGAACACCTCCTCTGCTCTGAACGGGATCAAAATCAACGAACTCTTCGTGCGGAGTTCCAGATCGATTTACTTCCCACTTGTCAGGCTCGGAAGATTCTGCGTCAACCAAGATCTTCACTTCTGGCATTACCAGCTTCTCAGAAATTGGGGTGATAGTAGCGCTGATTCTTGCAATCTCGCCTTCGAGAAACGCATCGACCCCCAGGGAGATGTCAGGATTCAATGGAGAAGGTCCTGCCTCCTTACGTCCTGCAAGACGTTTTTTCAGCTTCTCGATCATCGCGTTTTTCTCATCTTCAGTATTTGCCGAAATCGTTTCGGCTTGAATTGCGATTTTGACGATACTCAACGCCAAACCTGCAATTGCGGCCTCCATTTTTATTTTCTTTTTGATTTCTTGAGAAGATTAATAAAAATGGATGTAGGATACCTTGTTAGCAATTGCTAACAAATAAAAATAATTTACTTTACTCTCCTAATGTTCTTAGGCTTCTGCTTCCAATTACGTTTGATGGGCCACGGGCGCTCTTCAACTTCGTCAGTATTCGCCTTTTTGAGCTTTATCAACGAAATAGACTTGTCAAAGAATGAATCATCACCAAAAGTTGCTTTGAATAAAGTTTTGATTGGTGATTTCAAACTGTCGATGTAGTAGAAGGTATCAATTTTCTCTTCTTCTTCCAATGCACGGCGCATCCAATCACCTCTCAACACTTTTTCCTTGTTCTTCGTAAACTCGATTGGGGGTCGAACCAACCACCAGCGAAACCTCTCCCCAACTTTTACGGGGCGACCCATTCGCTCTTCTCGTTCCAAAAATCTTCGAATTGGTTGACTCGTCAATGCGTATTCCTTCGCCTCGCGCCCTGCTTGAGTAATCTTTGCCAAATCGTCTAGGGGAACCGATCTCGACATCATCTCCAACATTCCCCCGATCCTGCATTGTTTGATTCTTGTTAGAGTTACTTCACCCTCTTCTGGGAAGACTTTTGACCTAGGGATCGTTTCTGTAACCAACTCTTCGTGGTAATCGTTCCAAAGGATATCATAAGCGCGTAATTTCCTTTTCTCTAATGCATCTTTCTCACCCCATGTTGTTCTCCCAATGGCTGTTAATGAACAATCTTTGTAAGTTGTCTTATTTTTCTTACATTGTTCTCTCCTCACGAACATAACACCTTTGAAAGAAGTTTTAAGCTTTACAGTTCCGTCTTTTTCAACCACAACTTCGTTTTTAATATCACATTTCTTCCTCACACACAGATAATCGGAGTAAAAGTGATCTAATACAATTTCAATTGGAACTCGATTCAGGAAATTAGTGATATTTTTCGCAATAACCGCTGTTTCTTTCATCATTGCCTTCGCGTGGTCGGGACCATCTAGATCTTTCCATCGGTCGAATGTGAAGAAAACGCTATCCGTATCTCCGTAGACTATAATAGCTCCGATTTTAATTAATTCATCAACAACCATCGTAATCAACATCCGGCCCATTGCAGTAACCGATTCTGCACCCTGAGGGAGCGGTAACTTGCCCTCTGAAGCACCCATAAATCCATAACCACTGTTTGCAATGATCTTCAACGCATTCTGTTCACCCTCCAAGTTAGCGCGTAGCACAGGGTCAGTTTCAACCTTCAACAACGTCTTTTTGGCAGCTCTCGAGTCCAAAAAGTCTTTCAACAGTAATGGCATTGTTCCTAGTTTGATTTCTTTCTTGACAAAATAATGTTTGACACTTTCATTGATCTCAATTTCGTGCATATCGTCCCACTTTAAGCCCTTTGGGGGTTTCGAAATATTAGTTCCCACAAAAGTATCATGAGAAATGTTGTAACAAATCATAATCGAAGGATACAGGGATGCAAAATCAATACAGGCAACGTTAGTGAGTAAAGCGATCAACGGCTCTTGCACCAACGCCCCCTTGAACTTCTTAAAACCTTTATCAACATTGTAATCGAGAACTATTCCTTGTGGTAATAGTGTTTGAAAGATCTTATTTTCTAAACGATATTGTTGCCCTCTCGAATAAATATCATCAACATTAATTCCAATAATTCTTGCCATAGCCATTAGATTATTCATTGTTGAAAGCTTGGAAATGATGTCCAACGGCGCGAATGAATCGCGCAGTGAGTAATGCAACAGCCTGTGCCATTCTTCTTTATTTCCTTCCTTGAAAATTCGGAATTGCTCTTCCGCAGACAGTTCATCTTTCCCCTCATCGTCTCCAAGAATTTGTTCGGAAATGTACTTTAAAGTATATAGCGGGTGAAAATAGTCTCGACGAACAATTTCATATAAATCGATAGTAATTACACCCGGGACCACCAAAATCTGTTTTTCACGCGATTTATGCGCGCTCGAAGCCCAGTCAATTTTCTTAAAGATTGGATTTTTAATTGTCAATCTTCCAAAGAAACCAAGTTTTTGTTTGTCCCTATCAAAGCGTGACTTCCAGTATGGAAAATCGAAGCCACTTCCATTGTAGGTTACAATGACATCGGGATCAAGCTTCAAAAATAATTCCTCAAGTCTCCTCAATGCGAGTATCTCGTCTGTGTATTCATAGATTGGAGAAGCAGCTTCACCCTTCTTATTGACGATCTCTGTAAAAGGAACACTAACAGCGGTGATTAGAAAACCTTCTTTTGGCTCCTTAGTTCCGAGAACTGACTTTACGACTGAGGATAAGTATATAAGATCGCGGTTTTCCCACGGATCTGGAAACTTGCCCCTTCTGTGAGAATTGACTTCGAAATCGAGACATACAACCGACAGTTTCGGATGAAAATCTGCAGAGGGGGTCTCGACTTTCTGAACTGTGTTCACACTCGCATGATAGATCTTCAAATGAGACCAGTAATCCAAACTATCGTCGAACTCACTAGCGGTGAACGTGATCCAATGTCCTGGATTGATTCCCGTAACTGCGGAAAATTTTTGAACCGGAGTAAAATTTCTCAAATAAACCTTCAAGTCTACCATTTTCAAAGCCTCTTTTTCTTTCATCTTGGGATTACTTTTCTGCATCTGTTTGGCGAAGTGAGTTCTAATCTCATCTATCTTTTCATCAAATTCCTGAAACTTATGAGAGAATATAGTTAAAATTGGAAATTTTTTAGTCGAATAACGACAATATTTCTCCCGATGTGCGAAACCCCAAAGCGATCTCGGAAATTCCGGATCAATTTTCTCCATCAATGCCTTGACGTCTTTCTTCTCCCACGGGATCGGTCGCCGAGGGGACATTGATTCTGGGAGCTCGATCCATGTAAAGTCGGGAAAATCCACCAGACGGAGTAGAACTCTCTCATTGACATTCGCTAGTGTTAGAACTAAACTTGTCAGTTCATTTTCCTTGTCGATGACTACTTCCACCTTCAGAATTTGGTATGGAGTTTTTTCCATTTTCAAAATACTTTGTTCAAAATTTTGGCCTTTTAAAAGATGGACTACTTGTCTATCTTTCTGCTGTTCTTTTTTCTCGTTTTTGTTCTTATTGTGCTTTGCTTCTTCCTTTTCAAAAGAAAAGAAGCGAATAATGATACTTTAAGCTTTTTGAAAGATTCTGCTAACCAAATAGCTCCGGAATTTGATGGAAGTATTCAATTAACAACCGAATCTTCTCACTGCGTTGATAAAAAGAGAATCTTTATACAAGACAGTCATTCGAGAGATACTCTTTTGTTGATGCTGCTTCACGAGCTAGCCCACTGCCTTATTAGAGACCTGGGGCATGACCAACCGTTCCAAACGAAGTTTTTGGAGTTGATTGAAAGATCTAGAAAGCTTGGTTATCTTACCAATATTCAAAATGTCTTCGAAGAACTCGGTGGGAAAAAAAGTAGAAAGTATAGAGCCATTCCACGTCGCAGCGTTTGATATTGCAACATTGAACTTGGCAATTAGGGGAGAACGGATCGATAAAGACGGTGTTCATCCCCTAATTTTCGAGGTAATTTCCATGCAGAGTAAGAAAGTCGATAGAGAGTTTATTAGTAATCTAACGGATTATCTAGATCTTAGAGATTGGAGTATTTATAATCTAATTTTGCTTGAGGGACAGATCGCGTATATGGGGAAATTCGGACGAGGAGGAAGTCCAACCAATGCCAAGGTCCAACAATTTCTTGAGTGTTATTTTTTGTTAAGGTATAGGGATATACAGGTTGAAATAGTTCCCGCCAAGTCAAAGTATCCGGAAGGAATTCGTGGAAAAGGAACAATCCCTGAAAGTCCGCACTTCCCCGAGAAAATGTGGGGGCAAGAGGCCACTGACGCAAGGCGGAAACGTTGGTCGATTTGGAGAATTACCCAAATCTTTGAACAGAGGGAAGACGAAGCTTCTTTGAAAGTATTAACCAAGGCTAAAAAGAGAGGACAAAAGTTAGATGATTTATGTGACTGTTGTCTTCTGATTTTTTCGTACTTTCAAGCACGTAAAATTAAACTTCCCTATAAATTAGAGACTCCATGAAAGAAAATATTTTCATTCTAATAAAATGAAGAATTTTTGTTACGAAGATCACTGGGTTTACGACGCCGCCAGTCTTGCCTTCAATAATGTTGGCCTTTCCAGTGTGGCAGTCCTTCAAACATTGATTGATGGATACATCGCATTGTATCGGAAAAGTAATTGTGATTGTTGTTCTGACAAACAAAATGCCGAACTATTTGGGGAAATAATTAGCACAGCCGGAGCTCTGAACGCGCTGATACCGCCAGGCACTACTCCTGTCGTTGGTTCCGAGGCTTATTTCGCTCAGCTTGGATTAGCAACTCTTAACGTAATCGTTGGATACTACGTCAACCTTCCATGCATTTGCAATAAGGGGAAAGAAACGAGGAAACGTTTGGCTGAAATATTCTTTAAGGCAATTCGCAATCTCAATCACTTTGGAATCGTTGGTTCAACTGTTAATCTTACTTTGATCACGGCAGCCGCTCATTACCTTGCTCTTGAATTCTGTTATGATCCGATTCCCATCTTTGTACCTCCTCCAATCTAAGATAGACTTCATGATCAGTTTAAAATTTCAATGAAAAATGCATCGACTTCCGGAAAAAATCATAATCAATCTAAGAGTAAGAAACAAGTCGTCGCACTGTATTGCTAATAAAACTACCATTTCTGTAAATTTACAGAATTTTATTTTGACTTCTAAACCGGTGCCAGAGCGGCAGCAATCGTCGCTCGGATCGGGGCACGGCACATCGGACAGCGGGTTTGACCTCCCAAACAGGTTAGATGCATGCATTGATGGCCACAGCGGTAGATAATCGCGTCATTTCCCTCTTCGAGACAGACAATACAGTTTTCCTCTTTGAAAACTTGTACGTCTTCCATCTCTTTTTCGATGTCCGCTTTTGCTAGAGCGATGATCTCATTGTCGGTGAGTTCATCCCTCAATGCCAGATTCTCTAGAATGGAGAGCGAAACGCAACAAAGCTTACCAGTAACGTTTGAGGAAACGTCATAAGCGTAGGTAAAACCAGTGCTCGTTCCGGTAGTGTCAACGCGCCGACCGCCAGCAACCTCTGCTGCAAAGCCGAACGAGCGACTCTTGTTGAGTGGTCGCGACTCCATTGAAGATAACATTTGAACGGAAGATGCTTGAACAATACTTCCTCCTTCCAAAACTCTGTGTGCCTGAACGATCTCGTGACTTTGGATGGTGATGAACTCCGGCAAATTCCAGAATGCATCTTCAAAGAGCTTCTTCAAAGCGGAATTGTTGCCCCTCGGCACTACGGACACGTAATAAAAAGTTCCCTTCTTTGAACCTTCCGCTTCTTCAACAGGAATTTTTCTCCCGTTATCCCAAATTGTCTTGATCATGAAGGCCAAAGAGTTCTTTTGATCTCCCAAAATTTCATAAGTTTGGAACGGGGTGAGTTCATTGACATCGTTCAAGTAACCTTTGGCACTCCCGGGGTCAGTTTCGTTCACGGAAACATTCTTACGCCCAATGTCAATCTTGATCCCTCCCAAGTCTGTTAAATTCGAGATAACAATCTTGAATTCTTCATTATCAACTGGAAACAGGCATTGATAATCGGCTGTTTTGTTACCGGGTCTATGAACCAACATTGGACTCTTGTTTCTCACAGACCCAATGTAGACAAAACCCACCGCTGCGAGTGGTGTTCCATCCCGACTCGATAAAACGAGTGGAGAATGTTTGAGTCGGTAGATTTGCTTACCCGCTACTGTCTGCAGCAGGTTGAAATAACGACCATCCATTGTGTTCTTTCTTCGATTGAAGAAAAGTATTCGTAAAAAAGTATATGAAAGGAGAGTGCCTATCCCACCAAGGTATACGATTTCAACAAACTCTTAGCCGTTTCTTGACGTTGTTCAGCAATAAAGACATCAAGTTCGTCCTCTCTTTCAAACGGTTGTCACGAATTGTTTCAAACGCCGTCTTAATCTCTGGAATATAATGATACTGTTCGAGGTAATTATGAACGGTCTCAACACTGCATGTAACGACTCGTGAATTTCTGGTAATACAAGAATCTCGATTATCCGATAAGTAAGCTATCCAACAAGTTAATCCGTAGTCATTTCCCAGACAAATTACGAGGAACGACTGTTCGTTGTCGATGTAAAATGGGTCAACAACTGAATTGTAAACTAAATAGCCGCGAAAACGACTAAAAGCATGCTCAAGACACTCCGAATGGTCTCCCCCAACCCCTGTGCAATTTAATTTTGGTCTCTCCATGGTGAGTTTTGTTTTTTTAACAATAAAAAAATGTCTTCGACACAATAGACAGACTGCCTTATTCTATCTAAATTTTAAAAGTTATCTTAAAAATAAAAGAATGAGTATCTTCTGTGTCGTAATCGCGGATAGCGAGGAAATTCCGGAAGAGTTTCTCGAAATTGTCAAAAAGGGTTCAAAGGAGAAAAAGAATGGAGTTCTCACTAAGAGGAAACTAAATTTTGACGTAATTATTGTTGAAGATTCTGAGCAGTTCTACAAAATGGAGGATGAAGTGTTTCGGAGTTTTGTCATTGGTGATTCAGACTATTGCAGCGAGGCAATGCCGCTGTCTGATGGTATATTCACCACTAGGAACAATGTTGTAAATAAACAATACAAAAATTTTGAACGTCATTTCGGAAATTTGAGTTACTATGGAGAAAAACGTTGGAGGAGCGAGGAAAATGAGTATTTGGACCTGCTCGCGAACGTTTTAACAAATGGAGAGTTGCGCTCTACGCGGAACGCCATGACCTATTCCATTTTCGGTTCTAACATCGAGTTTAACTTGAAGAATTTTCCACTATTGACTACGAAAAAGATGTTTTTCCGCGGTGTGGTTGAAGAACTGCTGTTTTTCCTGCGCGGTGAGACTAACACCAAAATTCTCGAAGAAAAAGGAATTAATATTTGGAAGGGCAACACGAGTCGGGAATTCTTGGACTCAGTTGGTCTGAAGGACTATCAAGAAGGAGATATGGGACCGACATACGGTTTCAATTGGAGATATTACGGTGCAGAGTATCAAGGCTGTGACAAAAACTATAAGGGACAGGGTATCGATCAGCTGGAAAAACTGATCGACAAATTGTGCAATAAACCAACTGATCGACGTTTGGTAATGACCACATGGGATATTAGAACTGTTGATAAGGCGGTTCTTCCACCTTGCCATGGTTTGGTAGACCAGTTTTATGTGTCCAAAGGTAAATTGTCGTGTAAAGTCTATCAACGCTCAGCGGACCTCGTGTTGGGACTTCCCTTTAATATCGCGTCCTACGCGGCATTAGTTCACATTTTGTGTGTTATCTGCACAAATCGTGGATATCCACTAACCCCGGGGAAACTCTTTATCTCACTGGGTGACGCACACGTTTATCAAGAACACGAGGAAGGGGCCATCGAACAACTGTTTAGAATTCCTTTCGACTTTCCACAGTTGAGTGTTGTTTCCACTGCTAAAACTGTCGAAGAGTTATCTTTTGGAGACTTTAAGCTATCGAATTATGAGTTTTACCCACCGGTGAAAGTTGATATGATAGCTTAGTGAAATTGAGTGTAAGTAAATTTACTTACAAAAATTTAAAGTCTAGAGAAGATTCTCGTAAATTATCTTTTGGTCTGGGAAGCGCTTTTGGATCAATTCCCAAATCTTTTCATCTGTGAAATCAGTCATACCGAGACTCCGGAGTATATTTTTCAGCTCATCGTCAACAACAAACTTCTTGTCAGAATTC
>Ga0182030_10011806_pt1 | contig 17584 bp, 12 predicted proteins | sample 812S3MmetaG_FD_121299 | JGI IMG/M metagenome (GOLD analysis project Ga0182030, IMG submission 121299) | Permafrost microbial communities from Stordalen Mire, Sweden - 812S3M metaG (Illumina Assembly) | ecosystem: Environmental > Terrestrial > Soil > Wetlands > Permafrost | place: Sweden...
CGCTCCTGCAACGCGGCTTGGCCAACAACACCACCGCCATGCAAGCCCTCGGCTATCGGCAGGTGGTGGAACATCTGCGCGGTGAACGCCCCCTGCCTGGAACCATCGAGCTGGTGAAAATCCGCACCCGCCAATTCGCCAAGCGCCAACTGACTTGGTTCCGAAGGCAAATGCGGTTGGACTGGATAACGTTGGAGGGCCAGTCGTCCATTGCGACCGCAATCGAGCAACGGATTTGTGGTCAAAAGTCGCCACCAACGAGAGATTGATACATAGGTCGGAAAAAGGGGAAACATATTATTCCCCTGACAATCGTTCCTCTGACAATCTTCGCAGGAAAGCGTGGTTCTGACCCTGTAGAGGGACGAATTCCGCGGGCGAGACGCGACTGATGCGACCGGGACGGTCGCGCTCCGAAAAATCCGCCAAGGATCGGGGCTTCGCTTAGCGCTGGCATTCGGGGCGCAAAATGGTATGATAAGGGTGTCGGTGAAGCACTGTAACATTGAAAGCACTTATCTCGCTCAATAAGAGGACCGAACGGGTTTTCCTCATCGGTTTGGAACTTAAATCCGGCTCGAGTTGGGCCACACGCGAATCCCTGGACGAATTGGCCGAATTGACGGTCACGGCCGGCGGCGCTGTCATCGGCGAGGGCACGCAAAAACTCGAGGCCCCTGTGGCAGGCACTTTTATCGGCACGGGCAAGGCGGAGGAATTCGCCCGCTTTTGCGTGGCCAACGACGTGGATACGGTGGTCTTCGACGACGAGCTTTCGCCCGCGCAAAGCCGCAATTTGGAAAAAGTTTTTGGCTGCAAAGTTCTGGACCGCACCGCGCTGATTCTTGACATCTTCGGGCAGCGCGCCCAATCGCGCGAAGGAAAGCTTCAGGTGGAACTGGCGCAATTACAGCATTTGCTCCCGCGCCTGACTCGCTTTTGGGGCCATCTATCCCGGCAATCCGGCGGCATCGGCATGCGCGGCGGCGAAGGCGAATCGCAACTGGAATCGGACCGCCGCCGCGTGCAAGAGCGCATTGAAAAAATTTCGGAAGACCTGCTGGCCGTGCGACGCCATCGCGCCACCCAGCGCAACGGGCGGCAGCGCAATTTGTGGCCGCTGGCTTCCATTGTCGGCTACACCAATGCGGGAAAATCCACCCTGCTCAACGCGCTGACCGGGGCGTCCGTAATGGTCGAGGACAAACTTTTCGCGACCCTGGACCCGGCCACGCGGCGGCTGCACCTGCCGACCAATCAGAATGTATTTTTGACAGATACGGTGGGTTTCATTCGCAAGCTGCCGCACGGGCTGGTGGAGGCTTTCAAGGCGACGCTGGAGGAAGTGGTCCAGGCCGAATTGCTTTTGCACGTGGTGGATGTCAGCCATCCGCAGGCCGCCGAACAAATCGCGGCTGTCAACACTGTGTTGCAGGAGATCGGGGCGGGCGGCAAGCCGACGATCATGGTGCTCAACAAGATCGACCGTTTCGGCGGGAACGGCCTGCTGCAAAAATACCACGAACAATTTCCGAAGGCTGTCGCGGTGTCGGCCAGCACGGGCCTGGGCATCCCGGCTTTGATTGAGGAAATAAGCACGCAACTGCGTCCCATCCGGGAATTTGTCGAACTGCGCGTGCCGCATGGAGATTCCGCCGTCATTGCGCGCCTGCATCAAGTAGCCCAAGTCACCGAGCGTGATTACGAAGGGCCGGAAGCGCGTTTCAAAGCCCGCATCCCGCCACATTTTCACGCGGAATTTGAGCCTTACATCGTCCGGCATTTGCAGAACGGTGAGTTGGTCCCTGCTGGTGCGGCAACGGGCTAGGGAGCGTTTCCGGAACTCGCTGGCGGTAGTTTGACAAACTCGCAAATAACCGTTCGTTGATTGCTTTTTTGCCCGGACGGAGCGGGTTTGCCACATTACTCCGTATGAGATTGCTGTTGGAGAATCTGCCGGCATCTCTGGGTGAACAGCGTGATTGTCTGGCCAGTTGCCTGGAGGCTATGAATTCTGTCATGCCGTTGCGCGCCGTTTATTTTTTTGGCTCGCATGCCCGCGGAGAAGCGCGCGACGATAGCGATGTGGATTTATGCATCGTCGCTGATGGCGTCACGGAACAACTCAAGACCGCCCAAAGCGTTCCGGCGAGCTCTACGCTCGATCCGCCCCAAACCCGCTTTCACTCTGATTCCTATTGCCGCTCGTCGGCTGGAGGAAAAGACGGCAAATGGAGATTTCTTCTTCGCCACCGTATTGCGAGAAGGGGTCTTGCTTGCCGGGGAAAACTGATGCGAATAATCCGGCGGATTGGGTCTGGATGGCCAATGCCGATTTGGAGATGATCCGTTCGGCGGCGGCACACCAGGCTGGCTTTACCGCTTGTCGCAGCAAGCTGGCTGAGGCGGTCCAGAAGACCATGAAGGCGGAGCTTATCCGGCTTGGCTGGACATTGGAGTGGATTCACGACTTGGAACGATTATTGGTTTCCGAGGGCTTTTTGCAGATCGGCTTGCCAGGCACGGTTTGCCGGCTCAAGACGGATGGCTTCTTTCATGTCCTGGAGAGCGTCAGCCCTTTTTCCCGGTTGAGCAAGAAGGCACAGGCCGCGGCAAAACCAGGCCTCGGCCCACGCGGGTTTGAAATTGACAATGGCGGAGAAATGGCGGATCGCCTCCGCGCCCTGGCCCAAGTTCATCAGTGCAAAACCCAAATTAAAATGAGTCTGCAGGTCCGTCGGGTTCAGACTTAAAACGGCGCGGCCAGCCGTCACCACTTCCGCATAATTCTTGTTGCGCAAGGCCAGGGCGCACCACGTTTGGCTGGCGGTCAAGTTTTCCGGCGCGAGTTCTACCGCGTGCCTGGCATGGGCAAGCCCTTCATCCACCTTTCCACAAAGTCCAAGGTCCCAGCTTAATTCGGTTTCAAGTTGGGCGTTGGCCGGGTCGATCTTGAGGGCATGCTCCAGCCGATTCACGGCCTGCTCCGGATGCGTTTTGGCCTCGGCGGCTGCGAGCCAGATTATAGTTTGACTGTCGTTCGGATAGCGTTTCAGAATATCCAAAAGCGATTCCGCCGGGTCCGCCTTCAAAAAAACCGAGGCGGCAATGGCCGAGGAAAGCCGGGTGCGGACGGCCTCGGGCCTGATCCAAAACGAGGCGTAAAGATTGACCAGCCAAATTCCCAGAGCCACGCCGGTCACGCAGCGGAGCCACCGGCCGCGCCCGGCCCAGAACTCGAATCCCATCGCTCCCAATGCGCAAAATGGCAGCAGGACAGGAAGCCCGTAAAAGGCTTTGGTCTGGGCGTAGGACGCCACTTTGAAACTCATGCCCAATATGGCAAAAGCGAAAAACCACCCCGCACCCAGGAGCAGCACCCAGGGCAATCGGGCCGCGCGAAAACAGCCGCCGAGAGCGCGCGCCAACCCAGTCAATACCAGCGTTGTGGGAATCAAGGCCAGAATAAATCCGACCGTCATAAAATCGTAATTCCACGGTGGACGGCTCCAAAAATCCACTTTTCCGCCCCAAAGGCCATCGCCCCAAAGTGTCGTATAGAAGCCATCCCAGAAACCATGCACCCCGCTGAAAAACGGATGGATTAGCGCATTTCCAAACGAGAAATAATAATGGGGGGTATGGAACCCTTTGTATTGCCACCATAAATCCCCCACTTCGGCATTCCAATTGCCCACGAAAGGATTTCCGTACTCACGCCACAACCTCAAATAAGGCCAGCCGCCCACAATGACGCAGATCAAAAACGGCGCGGCAACCACCTCCAGCCAGATTCGCGCGGATTGCTCGCGGCGCGCAGCCAATTTAACGACCAGCGCGCCGAAAATCACCGGCACCGCCAGCACGGCGGAGGCTTTGCTCAGCAAGGCCAGGCCAAGCACAATTCCGAGAAGGCAGTACCACCCGCCCCACGGCTGTCCCGCCCGCACGAGGTGCAGGCCCACCACCAATGACGCTGTGACAAACAAGGCCGAAAGGGTTTCATTGGTAGTATAATGCAGCAGACAAACTTGCGCCGGTAAAAAGGCGGCCAACACCAATCCCGTCAGCGGCTTTTTCCAATCATTGGGAAAAATCATGCGCAGGCCGGCAAAGATCAGGGCTAAATCCGCCGCGCCGATCAACAGGCTCAGAAATCGCAGGAGCATCATCCCGGAAGGCTGGAACGCCGCACAATGCCCCACTTGCAGCAAGCCTGCCGCCATAAGGTAATAAAGCGGCGGCTGAAACATCTCCCACCCCTCCGCCGCCTTCGGAAGGCGCCCGTGTTCCTGGATATAGCTCACATATTCCAGATGCGACGATGCATCGAAACCGGAGGCCACCGGCAGGGAAGGGAAATTGTGCAGGAAAAGCAACGCCCAAACCGCCGCCAGCAGGATCAAAACGATTTTCGGAAAAGCGATTGGCCCCGAAGCGGATCTGATGCGCCCGATGTAATATTGCCACAGCATCATCCCGCAAATGGAGATCGCCACAAAAAAAACCAACCACGGCCAGCACCGCCGCCATGCGCCGGACGTTGTCTCCAGCGGAGAAAGTTCGTTGCCATTTTCCGCCAGTGGAGTCGTCGAGGCGGACTGAGCCCGACGCCAATTGGAACCGGACACGGAAACGTCCCATGATTCATCCGAGGCGAAAAAAATCTTTCCAGCTTCAAGCGCCAGGCTCAAGGCTGGCGGGCCCAATTGATTTGCCACCGTGACCAAGATTTCATTGGTGCCCTGACGCAGAAAAGGGGCAATGTCCACATGCGATGTAGTCTTCCAATTGGCGGAAGAATCGGCGGAACGCTGGACTATTCTGCTATTGACAATCAGTTCGCCGCGGGTCAGGCATCGCCACGAAACCCTCGCCGCGGCCGGCTTTTCATCCAACACAAAATCGCGCTGGAAAGTGCCCATCAACTCCACGCCGGTGCAGGCGCCCAATTCAGGGGGTAATGGATAAACAATCCACTGACCCGGCCCGGGCGTCAAAAAGCGCACCTTTGGATTGAAGAAACAACCCCAAACGATCAACGCCACCGCCGCCACCGTTGCCGCTGGCGCGCCCCAACACCATGCCGCCTGCCAACGCGGCGGCAGCAAATCAGGATCGGGTGTGGACACAATGTTCGTTTATGCCGCTACTTTGAGTGTGTTTTAGCTTCGACGATGGGTTGGGGCTTGAGCAAATAGGTCAGCGCTTTGACGGCCAGTTCCATCATTAGAAATGGTTTGGCAATCAAATCATTGGCACCGGCCAGGGAAGATTGGGCGCGCACTTCAAACTTGGTCAGGCTCGTGACAAAAATGACCGGTGTGGTTTTGTTGGTGGGTAGTTTGCGCAACTCCGTGCAAAGAGCGAAGCCGTTCAAGCCCGGCATCTCCGCGTCGAGGAAGATCAGGTCAAACGGATTCTCAGGCAGGATGGCCAGCGCGGCGCGGGGATCTTCCATGCTAATGCAGCGCAGATTGGCTTTTGAGAGAGCCACGGAAATGGTGCGCCGGGCAATCGGTTCGTCGTCCACCACCAAGATGAGCATGGACTGCGGAATGTCGCGCGGGGTTCGTTCCAAGTCGCGAAAAAGCATGTTCAGGCAGTCCGACGCATGGGCGATGGTGCGCAGCACCGAATTGGTCATTTGCGCGGGTTTTTTATGAAGGTCTTTGATCAGGGCGTCGATTGCACCGGAAAGATGCGAGATGCGGCTGAAGCCGGTAATGCCAGATAAACTGGCCAGGGACGACACGGAAGCCTCCAATTCATGGAGCAAGGCAATTTGATCCGTCGTGCTCTTGCTTTTCAGCAAAGCCGCAACGCGGTCCCGCAGGTCGGTTTGGATTTGCGGAGCGCGCCGCAAAAACTCCTGCCGAATTTCGATGCGGAAAGCCGCATTGTCGGCTGAGCCGGGCGAAGCTTCGCCCGCTGGCGCATTTGTTTTAGTGGCCTTCAGAGTAATGGCACGGGATGCGGTCCCCGCTGCATCAGGAGTCGCGACACTGGCGGCCCGTTCCCTTTCACCCGCAGGATCATCCGCCGAAGGCGAAGCTGCCGAGGCAGGCTTTGGCAGCTTCTGAGCGGTGGGGCGGGCAAAGGTTGGCAGAGTAATGCGCGACGCCGCTCCCGGATCAGGCCTGGCCACAACAGGCGTAACGGACGTTGCTGAAGCCGCTGCCCCTTGGGAAAAGTGGGGCAGTGTCGTAGGAGGTTTGGGCGCGGATGGAGCAACAGGCTTGGGCGAAATCGTTGTGGGGGAGTCCGATGACTCACCCTTGGGCTGGGCAGTCGCAATATGTTTCGCTTCCTCCCAAGGCGAGTCGGCGGGCTTTACACGAATCGAATCGTTGCTCATGGCAACGGTGCCTAATTTGGCAAACGGGCTCGCGCCTGCGTTTTCGCCGCTGAGCATTTGTTCGACCAATTCCAGCGCCAGATTGGGCGTGCAATCCATTTTGGAAACGCATTTTGTCGCCCCTGCTTTCCACGCGTCCTTGGCTAAATCCGGCCGGTAAAAACTGGAAATGACGAGAATAGGAATGGACTTGTACTCAGGCCAGGCCCGGATTTGCCGAATGACTTCCACCCCGTCCATTCCCGGCAACATGATATCCACCTGCACCGCGTCCGGCTTAAAAGTCGGCAGCAAATTGAGCGCCGCCGTGCCCTCCTCGGCCGTTTCCACCTGGTAGCCGGACATTTCAAATTTACGGCGATAGATCGAGCGAACAATCAGCTCATCTTCGACAATCAAAATCTTTTTCATGCACTCAGATCACGGACCGGGCAGTTGCCGCAGGTAATCTTGCACTGCATGGCGTAACAATTCAAGGGAAGTTGCCGCCTCTGCCAGCGACACGTCCGCCCCGTTCAAATGGCCGGCCTTGGCGCCATATTCCATCTGGCGAAGAGGCGGAACAATCCCCGAAAGCCCACACGCCAGGCTGGATCCGGCCAATTTATGGGCCAGATGATCCACGTCCGCCACCGCGCCGGTTTGGACGGCCTTTTTCAAGCCAGTCATGATTTGGTCAGCCTGGCCGAAGTACATATCCATCAATTCGCGCATGAGTGTGGCGTCTCCGTCGCAGGCGGATTGAAGCTGGTCGAAGTCGATCAGTGGAGCGGGTTGGGATGAGTCGGTGGAGTTCAATGATTTTGGTATTCTCGGACGTAAGTGCCGACTTTATTGCGTGTCATTTCCAGGTGACGGCTGGCCTGGTCAAATAATCCTTCGGCATCGCCCAATCGGCCGTTCTTCCCGCGCTTTTCCAATTCGCGCAATGGCAGAACCATGGCCGACATTCCACAGGCCAGGCTTGCGCCGACCAGTTTATGGGCAAAATGATCGACGTCCTTGGCCGATCCGGAATTAATGGCGCCTCGCAAACCGTTCATCAAATCGGTCGCCTGCGCAAAATAAAGCTCCACCAATTCCTGCAACATCTTTGGGTCCTCATTGGCGGCTGCCTCCAGGCGATCTAAATCGACGAGTGCCTCCGGGCTGGGTGTGGTTGGCGCGGGTTCTGTCAAGTCGAGCGCCGCCTCGACTTTCTGCTCCTCCGCTTTGACCACAGCCGCGGCCGCCGCGCAAGCGCGGGTCAGCGCTCCGCGCAATTCCGAATCCCTCACCGGTTTGGCTAAATAATCGTTCATCGACGCTTGGAGGCATTTTTCACGGTCGCCGTGCATGGCGTTGGCTGTCATGGCAACGATATAGGCGGCCTTGAGGTTGCCGGCTTTTTCAAGCTCGCGAATTTGCTGGCTGGCCTCGTAGCCATCCATTTGGGGCATTTGGCAATCCATCAGAATGACATCGAAGCGGGTCTTCCGGCACGCTTCGACCGCCTCCACCCCGTTGCCCACCACTTCCGCCGTGTAACCCAGCTTGCGCAATTGCGCCACCGCGACCTTTTGATTGATGATGTTATCTTCGGCCAGCAAAATTCGCAGGTTCGCCGGCAATCCGGAAGCGGCGGCCGCAGGCTTCACCGTCTCATGGCCAAGTTTGCGCGGCAGACTGCGATGGCCTGTCAAACATTCGTAGAGCCGGGCTTGTTTGACTGGTTTGACCAGGCAGGCGTCGATGCCCGCCTTTTCCAGCTGCTCGTCATCCATCAACTGCCCCAGTGACGTCAGCATAATCAGCCGCGTGCGGGCCAGCTTCGGGTCGGCCTTGATCACTTTCGCCAGAGTAATTCCGTTCATCCCTGGCATGTGCATGTCAAGTAAAACAACATCGTAACGGGCCTGGGACGCGTCCTGCAATTTTTCCAGGGCTTCCTGCGCGCCGTCGGCGCTGGCGGCGTGAATCCCCCACACCTGCATTTGATCCTCCAAAATCCGCCGGTTGGTGTCGTTGTCATCCACGATCAGGACGTGCAAATTGCCCAGGTCAATTTGTTCAGTCGGCGTTTTAGTTGCGGCATGTTGTTTCTCCAGCCGGGCCGTAAACCAAAATGTGGAACCCTGGTTGGCCACGCTCGTAAAGCCGATCTGCCCGCCCATCATTTCGATCAATTGCTTGGAGATGGCCAACCCCAGCCCCGTGCCGCCGTATTTGCGGGTGGTCGAGCTGTCCGCCTGGCTGAAGACCTGGAATAGCCTTGGTTGAACATCCGGTGGAATGCCAATGCCGGTGTCCCGCACCTCAAAGCGCAGATCTACATATGTCTCCGTCTCCGCCATGTTGGCCACCGACACAATAACTTCGCCGTATTCCGTGAACTTCACGGCATTGCTCACCAGATTGACAAACACCTGCCGCAACCGTCCCGGATCGCCGCGCAAATGGATGGGGACATCCGCCAGAACGAACCCCGCCAATTCTATATTCTTGGCCTGGGCTGTTTCCGCCAGCAATTCCAGCGCGTTTTCGATTGTCTCCTGCAAATTGAAATCGATCGTTTCAAAAATGATTCTTTTCGCCTCCACCTTGGAAAAGTCCAACACGTCATTAATCAACAGCAACAACGATTCCGCGCTACGCCGTATCGTTTCCGCATATTCGCGCTGTTGTGAGCTTAGCTCCGTGTCCATGATCAGATTCGTCATGCCGATAACACCATTCATTGGGGTCCGAATCTCATGGCTCATTTTGGCCAGGAACTCGCTCTTGGCCTTGACCGCCGCTTCCGCGTCCGTTTTCGCCCGCCTCAATTCGTCTTCGGCCGATTTGTATTGGCTGACGTCCTGCACCGTGCCGGCATAACCACCGGCCTCCTCGTTTTCGCCCGTTTCGTAGCGGATGGGCGCCGTGCGGCAGAAGACCCACCGAGTCTCCCCCTTGGCCGAGACAAGACGAAATTCCTGGGAAAACGCCTTATGCTCCGTCAAACAGCGGCTCCACTCTTCCAACACCTTTGGCTTGTCCTCTTCGTGAATCGCCTTGGTCCATCCGTCCCGCAGTGAATCCCCAAATGCCAGGCCCGACATCGACAACCATTGCGAGTTGCAATAGACCCATTGCCCTGCGCTGTCCGCCAAAAAAATGCCATCCGGCGACGATTCGCCCAACGACCGAAACTTGGCCTCGCTTTGCTGGAGATGCGCCTGGATGTGCTTGTATTTAATATTCTCCTGCTTCAGCGCATCGATGTGCTCGGAGACTTCCCGTTCTATCGTCTCGTTCAAAAGCTGCTGTTGCGCTTCATTCAACGCCATGACGGACGTCAACCGCAGACTTTCCCAAATCCACAGCGCCAAAATTGTATCTTCGAACAACACCCAACCCGTGAACCCTACCCAGGTCCACGGCGTTATCTGCGCCGCCCCAAAAACAGATTGAATCCACTGCATCCCGCCCAAAAAATGGTCTGCTGCCACCACCACCGTGGCCGATAGCAGCACTTTAATATCGCGATACGAGGCCAGCGAAGCCAAGGCTCCGAAAATAAAGTAATGTGTTTCAAAACCGCCCCCCGTTAAATGGATAAACAACGCTGGAGTAAGCATCTGCCCGACTGCCATCGTATGCCGGGTATAAACGTGCCCCGGGCATCGCAAGGCCAGATAGAGTGGCAGCAAGTAAATCATCCCCGCCATCGCCGCCGCGCTCCATAGCAGCGTCATGGGTTTTTCCATCGGCCAGATTTGTGGGGAAATAAGCGAAGCCGACGCCATGGCCGCCAACCATTCAAAAACGATCAGCCACGAAAACATGCGGTCCGTGGTCTGGTAAATAGTTGCTCTTGAGGCGCGAAACACCTTGCCCGCGCGGTCCTCGGCCGCGTTATCGAACGAACTATTTTGCTCAACGGAGGTCACAACAATTTAAAACTGATACAAGTCAGCCTCAAACAAGCAACCCTTGGGCCTACTGCGGATATGTCTCCAACCTCCTTATTAATAACTACTTAAAGATTCCCAATATTGAGAAGCCAGCCAGTCCTCAATTGTTAAATTCGCTGCAACGCCGTTGATCAGCGAAACCTATGAGCCATCCCTACCGCTCCATTCTCCCAATTTCCGAAGGGGATTTTTCTGTGTTCCCTGGCGACGCCAGAACGGCCAACAACTTATGAGTCGCAGCTTCGATGGTGAAAAGCCGCTGAAAAGAGGGTATGGCGCGCGCCGCCATACCCGACCGGGCTTCTTTCGAAAGATTGCTCCAACCCGTGAGCAGCCGGGTTGTTCCCGCAACAGAATTGCCTTCGACCAATGCCGCTCCGCCCTCCTTAATCTCGCGCCAGATGTTCACTTGATCTGAAATCAAAACGGGCCGGCCACAGGCCAAAGCCTCGACCGCGGCAATGCCAAAATTTTCCTGGTTGCTGGGCAAAACAAAAGCCTCACAATTGTAAAATGCCCCCCATTTTGCGTTCCCGGCCAGCATTTCCGACCAGAAGATGCAACCTGGTGGACAAGCTTCCGATGCCAGTGTCTGCATCTTCCGTCCATAGCGGCTATCCAGCCCCGGCCCGGCAATGACGAGCTTCGGCAGCGCCAAACCACCGCATGACCGGCAAAGAGCCGAGTACGCCTCAATCAGATAGTGAACCCCTTTCTTCGGGTGAAGACGACCGAGGAAAAGTAGATAAGGTTTGCCTTTCACTCCCGGACAGGCCTGCGCGAAAGCTTTCGCCATATCTTTGTGATAGGGCGGCGGTTGAGCGACGCCATAGCCTACGTTTACCTGGCGTTTCGGCTGATAGGGGCGAAAAGTATTACGGGCTATTCGCATTTCCTCCGCGCAGGTAAAAAGAACCGCTTCGGCGTTATGGATGACATTTTGTTCAACAAGCTTCCAGTAGTACCAATTACGGATGGCCTTGAGGCGCCGTTTTGGCTCGCGTTGAAACCAAGGATCCAGCATTCCGTGAGGATAAACAAAATAACGCGGCGTTCCGGGAATTTGCCTCAGCTTCCACAAAACAAAACCTTTATATTGCCACAGACCATTTAGAATAACCGCATCAAAGCGTGGAAGGTTCACTTTTAGCCAGGGCAACAACGCAGGATGATACCCCCATAACTTGCCGCCTTGTCCCAGCGCATGAATACAAAGCGTTTCCACTGACAAATAATCAGACTGGGGATCATCAAGGCATACCACCTCGACTCTTGTATCCCTCCGTTGAGAGGCGCAGCCCGCCAAATTGCGAATTCCCTGGCAGGGGCCTCCACCGCGGGGATCCATGCTCCCGATAACATGCAGAAGATTCATCGCATACGGCCCCGCGACATCGACAAAAACCACCCAGCCAAAAAGTCGGCAACGGCGGTTTTGTTCATATCCTATGCCGATTTAACCACTCCCAGGCTCAGAAAACCAGCAAATTCAGTATCGATCAGTGCGACATTACGGCCCGATAATAATAACCGCCGTTGGAAACAGGCGAATTACCCGTGAAGAATTGGATACTCCCGGTGATGTTGCTGGCCGTTGATACGGGAGTCCATATCACCAAATTTGTCGAACACTGAATTGTGTAATTCGCCCCTGGGTTGCCTGTTAATGTAAAAGTAAACTCACCAGAGGGATTCAATTGGGGAGATTGCAAAATGGTGGGAGCGTCAAAAATATGGATGAGATGCCGCACATAGTCCGGCGCTCCATCCTGGAAAAACGTGTCCGCGGAAACGTCCAGCGCGGAAACAGCATGAGACGCGAGCAAACCGTTGCCCACGTAAAGGGTCACATGATCCAGATCTTCAATGTTCGTATCGCCCTCCCAATTCCAACCGACCACATCCCCAGGCGACATTTCGCTCAATGAAAACACCTCCGTCGCATAGCCAGCTGCGATCAGGACGGTATTGACCAGCCTTCCTGCCCCAGGTTCACCGTAGGTCGGCGGCACACGCGTCGGAACATTGATCCCCCCGCCCCAGTGATTCGGCTGGCGGCCAATACAGGAGGAAACGAAATGCGCGCAATCATCACCGATCAGATTTGTCGGAACTGGCGCCAGAGCGCCGTAGTAATGATAGTCGGATCCATTCGTCCAAAAATAGCCATCCGTGACAACGTAACCATCGTAGTTATTGGCGTATGAAACCGCTCTGGATCGATCGAACAGGTTGGTCGCGCCTCCCGGCGGTATAATAATTTGCACCGTGACGGCCGGGCCAAAGGCAACCCCATTGGAGTTGAACATCTGAAACGTGTCGGTATAGGAACCGGCGGTCTCCGGCGCGATGAAACTCATGCTGAACGTGCCCCGTGCTCCTGGCACAATCGTGGCACCATTGCCAATAATCGCCGTGGGTGGGGTGTGCCACGCCGACGAAGTATTGGCGAAAAGCGGGACTGCCCCCAACGTGTCCCAACTGGCCAATTTCAACACGTAACCGGACTGCCCCGGCGTCCAGGTTGTGGTTCCGGTATTCTGGAGCGTCCATGTTTGCGTGAAAGTTGATTTCGGCAGCTCCTGCGTATTGCTCGGAATTGAAACGGAAATCAATTCCGCGTTATCCCCTGCCAGCGCCTCATCGGTCCCCGCCAGCACGACCAAACAAAAAAGGAGGGTTCCGAAAGACCACCGAATCTTATTATTATAATTTTTCATGCTTGCAGTTCTGGCTAACTAAAATCGTGTCGCGACCGTCGCACCCTGCGAAAGGTGCGTCCTTGAAACATCGTATATTTTTGACTCTAGCCTTATTTCGTCGGAAATACAGCAGAATCTCTTTTCAATCATCAACCTTTTCAAACTTGCGCAAATAGTCGGCCGGATATTTTGGAGCGGGCAAAACCTGCGTCCGTTTGGCCCAGACTTCCCATTTCGCCAGCATCTCCTTCGCCTTTTCCGGCCGTGCCGCGGCCAGATTATGCAATTCGGTGCGGTCGGTCTTCAGGTCATAAAGTTCCCACGCCCCGTCCGCATCCCGCCGCACCAGCTTCCAATCCCCCTCCCGCACCGCCGCATTGCCTTCATGTTCCCAAAAAAGCGCCTCCCGCTTTTGCGCCGGCTCGTGATCGAAGGCCGCACGCAGACTCCGTCCCTCCATAGGCAGGATCGCATGATGGTTAAACTCCTTCGGATACGTCGCGCCACTCACGTCCACCACCGTGGCCATTATGTCCACGATATGGCCCGGCTCAGTTCGCAATTCATTCTTTGCCGCAATACCAGCGGGCCAATGCGCGATCAGCGGAGTCGAAATGCCTCCTTCGTGCTCAAAATGTTTGTAGAGCCGAAACGGTGTGTTTTCCAATGTGGCCCATGACTGCCCGCAAAATACCGAACTGCCTGGCCCGCCGGGATTCGCGCCTTTCAACGTGCCATTGGGCCCGGACTCCGCGTTGCCGCCATTATCGCTCAAAAACAAAATGAGCGTGTTGTCAAACAAACCGCGCTCTTTTAGCCAGGACACCAGCACACCCACTTCTTTGTCAACATGCCACAGGCAGGCCGCATAAATGGACATGATCTGGTCAAACCGATCCCGCTCCTGCGTTGTCAACGCGTCCCATGGCTTGACTTCCGCCGGCCGCGGCGACAAGCCCCAGGCCGGATCAATCAAACCCATCGCCTTCTGCCGCTCGTAACGCGCCTCGCGCAACTTGTCCCAACCGTTGGTGTAATTGTGGCGCCGAAATTTTGCGATGTCTTCCGCCGGAGCCTGCAACGGAAAATGCGGCGCGTTATAGGCCAGATACAGGAAGAACGGCTTCTTTGCCGCCACCCCCTCCTCGATGAACTTCATCCCCTGCTCGGTCCAGAGATCAGTCGAATACCAATTCTTGGGCAGGCGGGGATCATCGTTGGCAATGGCCTCTCCATTGAAGAACAATTCCGATTTCTTGCTCGTGCCATAATAAAATCCCCCGGCCGGCGAATTGAGACTTCGCTCGAAGCCCCGTTCCCAGGGTGCCGCGCCAAATTTCATCCCCACGTGCCATTTCCCCGTCATGGCCGTAAAATAACCCGCCCCGCGCAGCACTTGCGCCATCGTCACACATTTATCATTCAGATGTCCCAGATAACCCGGCAAACCCCCGTTGCCCGTCATGCGGCCAACCCCCGCCTCGTGCGAGTAAAGTCCCGTCAGAATGGAAGTGCGCGACGGGCAGCAGCGCGACGTATTGTAAAACTGGGTGAACCGCAGTCCATCCCTCGCCAGCGCGTCCAAGTGCGGCGTCGGAATCTCACTGCCGTAACAGCCAATGTCCGAATACCCCATATCATCCACCAGAATGACAATGATGTTTGGCTTGGCCGAGTTCGTTGTCGCCGCACCGGCAACAAACCCGCCGCAAAGCGTCACGGCCACAAAGACAGTAAACAAAAATTTCATTTCAATGTTATAACAGTTTCCGAAGACAACCGCCATAGTAACCCTTCATCAGACAGTATTTTCAGATTCCGTTTTGAAATTAGCCTTCGCTTCAACGGTATTTTTCGACTCTCTGCTATTGACCTTCATTTTGACGGAAAGATACTGCCACCGATGATTGGCACGTTAATCATGCAGCATCCGGGCGCCGCGGCAGCGTTGTTGGGCGTGGTCGTCCTTCTAATCTCATTTGCGATTGCACCCTCCCATACGGGCAAGGCCCTCGTTTTGGCGATCGGGATGTTCGCCTGCAGCGCCGTGATTGGATACAATGCAGCGACGAACGAATTCAGCGGCACCGCCGTTTATCACATCACCAAAGAACGCCGCATAACGCCTGTATTCGTCACGCGCCAATCGGATCCGAAAAAGTTTCGGCAGGCCACCAATATGCTTTGGGCCGTTAGCGGGTTCTTCCTCGTGATTTCCGCCATTAGCTTCAAATTTTATTGGTCCCTGGCCGAGTAGGGCATCCCGTCGCGTTATGAGTGACAGACCAGGCTCTAAATATTTCAGCCCGTTAATTTCATTTGCTTCATGCTTTCCACGGCGTAATTTTTCCGCATGAAAAGAATCGCATCCATTTTGGTCATTTCGTGTGTGCTGGCCGTGTCGGCCTACTCGCAGGAAACCAACTCAGCCGGAACCAACAGCACGCCGGCCAAAAAGATTGCAGCACCAGAAGCGGCGACCCATTACAATGAAACCCTCATCGTAACCGGCAAAATCGCCCAGGTGAACGTGAGGCCGAGCGTCGTGATTTTGAACTTCGACAAGCCGTTTCCCGACTCACCCTTTTCAGCCGTGGTGTTCTCCAGGGCCACCAATCGGTTTGGCGACCTGTCGAAACTGGAAGGCAAACAGGTGGAAATCAAAGGCCTGATCAAACAATATCGAAACAAGCCGGAGATCATTTTGGACACCACAAATCAACTGGTGATCATCGGAAATGCCGCAGCCTCAAACGTGACAGAAAAGAAATAACCTGCGTCTCACCCGTGCAGTCCAGCATTCAGCATTTGCCTCTGCCCTCACCAGTATAAAAAAAGCGGGTTTGGCCGTTGCCCCTGGAGCCTGGGGGTATTGGTCGGGAACGAGAAAAAGGCGACGTGCCCATCCCCGAAGAGCATGTTAAAGCGCCGTTGCCCCTTATACGTGTGCCACCATACACTTGTATTGGTGTTGACGTTGTAAGCTTGGTTTTCCCATTCCCAATCGCCCTGGATGATTTTTGTAGTGGGATACGGCAGCATCTGCTGGCCCTTGATCGGTATCACCCCGCCGTTATCCCAACTGGGATCGGTGTCGGCAGTAATGTGAGTCACGGCCCAAACGTCAAAAACGTGTTCGGGACAGTAACTGTTGCCATACTGGATGAAACAATTCTGCGCGCCGTAATTCTCATCGCCGTTGTCCGACGGACACTGCCAGGCGTTTACGTTAGGAACATATTTATTGAGCGGTCGGTTCGCGGGCGTCGTGCTGACGCCGAAAGAATCATCGACACAATTGCCCACATAGGCTCCGTTGCCCATTTGCCCGCCTGCCGCAGCCCAGCCGCGCATCCAGGGATACCAATCCTTCGAATCGTCCGCGTACATAATCCAGCCGAGGGAAATCTGATGTTGATTGCTGGCACACTTGGCGCGTTTGGCTTCAGCTTTGCTGCGACTGAGCGCCGGCAACAACAACGCGGCCAGAATGGCAATAATGGCGATGACCACCAGCAGCTCAATTAAAGTAAATGCCGAAGACGATAAAGGGTCTCCGTTCTTCGCCGGAGCGGTCGGAACTGAATGGCAGTCGGCGCTCAAACCGCCATTATGCACCCAAAAAGTTCACTTGTCACGCGGCATTTGCGGTCAGAACAAAAACTGGCGATTGTGAGACTTTCTTTTGTAAATCAAACAGGGCAGCCTCGGCTTCGTCCATAACGGAGCAACCCTTACCGTAATGAATGCAGAAACACAATCGATGAGATGAAAGAAATCGCCGCAATGCTGCAAATTTCTCCACATTCCCTTGGTCGATGGCCCCCGGCAGCGATCCTTATGCTGCTTTGGGCTGGCTCTGAACTGATGCTGACACTCTTGAAGCGGTCCAAATCAAATGCCGCCTCCAAAGATCGCCACTCCTTAAAATTGATCTGGCTGGTAAACACGCTCGCCAGCACACTCGGCGTCATTGCCGCCTATCGGCTTCCCGAATGCCGGGTGACGTGGCCAAAAACGGACATTGAAATCGGATGTTGTCTGTTTGCCTTTGGCGTCGTCTTGCGCTGGTATTCCATCATTTATCTCGGGCGCTTTTTTACCACCAACGTTGCCATCGCCAACGACCACCGTTTGATCGATACAGGCCCCTATCGGTTCATTCGCCATCCGAGTTATACTGGCGGCCTGCTGACCGTGCTCGGACTAAGCCTGACCTTTCAAAATTGGGCCCCCCTCTTGATTATTTTTGTGCCGAGTTGTGCCGTTCAACTGTGGCGCATACACATCGAAGAAGAAGCGTTGAGAGGCGGATTGGGTGACCCCTACCGCAGTTATATGCAACGAACCAAACGCCTCATACCATTCCTTTATTGATGCCTTCAGCATTCAGCATTTCCCCATTCCCTCATGTCCGCGATGGCTTGACGGTGAATTCGACGTAGCGGCTGGGATGCAGGGCCAGAGTAATATTGATCGATTTGACATCGTCGAGCTTCTTCAACGAAAAGCGGAAGCTGCCTCCACCCCAGCCCCAGCCGCTGAACTCAATCGGGCGATTCTGGTCATCGGTGATTTTGATCACGTTC
>Ga0182030_10011808_pt1 | contig 17582 bp, 14 predicted proteins | sample 812S3MmetaG_FD_121299 | JGI IMG/M metagenome (GOLD analysis project Ga0182030, IMG submission 121299) | Permafrost microbial communities from Stordalen Mire, Sweden - 812S3M metaG (Illumina Assembly) | ecosystem: Environmental > Terrestrial > Soil > Wetlands > Permafrost | place: Sweden...
GACCGGCGCGCCTGCGTCACCACGTGTACCGATTCTCGCCGGCTGGAATGACTCATCCTCACCCTTCCACGGTATGCCCAGCCGCCAAAACGACGCGCGCCGCCTCCGGCTGAGCTCTGCGGTCAGCCGGGGTCAGCCGGGGTCAGCTGGGGTCAGCTGGGGTCAGCCGGGCGGTCAGCTGGCCTGGCTCACCGAGGACATGTTGAAGGCCTCGACCCGCACCGGGGGCATCGCGGCGCGGTTGAAGTAGTCGCCCCATTCGCGCGGCAGCGTCGGCACGGTGGCGCCGACTTCGAGTAGCCGCCCGAGCATGCCGACCGGTGATTCGTTGAACCTGAAGTTGTTGACCGCGCCGACGACCTCGCCGTTCTCCACCAGGTAGACCCCGTCTCTGGTGAGCCCGGTGAGCAGCAGGGTCTGCGGGTCAACCTCGCGGATGTACCACAGGCAGGTCAGCAGCAGGGCGCGTCCGGTGGAGGCGATCATCTCCTCCAGCGCGGGCGGCTGCGCCGCCGAGGTGGCGAAGGTCAGGTTGTCGATGGCGGGCGTGACCGGCACCCCGGCGACCTTGGCCGAGTGCCGCGAGGAAATCAGGGCCGCCAGCGAGCCGTCGCTGATCCACGACGTGACACCGAGCGGGAGGCCGTTGTCGAATACCGAGGAGTCTGACCCGGAGGCGTGCGAGATCACGAACGGCGCGCAGGCGAGCCCCGGCGCCCGCGGGTCGCTGGACAGCGTCACGGGCTGGGCGGACAACCGTTCGCCGATCCTGGTCCCGCCGCCGGGCTTGCTGAACACCGTCCGCCCCTCCGCCGCCTCCTTCGCCCCGCCCGACCAGTACAGGTAGGTGAGCAGGTCGGCGACGGCGGTGGGCGGCAGCAGCGTCTCGTACCGCCCGGCCGGCAGCGAGATGGTGCGCTTGGCCCAGTCGAGGCGATCGCAAAGCCCGGCGTCCAGGCCGGCGATGTCCACGTCGGTGAAGTCGCGGGTCGCCGTGCCCGCCCAGGCTGAGCGCTCCAGGTCGGCGGATTTCGCGTTCAGCTCGACCCGGCCGGTCGGCTGGTCGTGCCGCTGCCGCAGCCCGGTCGAGGTGCCGAGGAAGGTGCTGGTCAGCTCGTGCTCAGCAAATCCGTACAGCTTCCTTCCGGCGGCCTGGGCGGCACGCAGGGTCTCGCCGAGCGCCGCCGCGAAGTCGCGCAGGACGCCGATGTCGGTTCGGCCAGGCGGGGAGTCCCACCGGACCTCGGCATGATTTTTTATCCCGAACGAGCCTGCCTGCGTCGGTCCGGTCAGCTCTTCCGCGTCCTCGGCCGGCGTTCCCTGCTCGGCGGCGCGTTCGGCCTCGCGGACCACGTCGTCGATCTGGTCGGGGCGGACCCCGGCCCGGGAGACGACGCCGACGCTGGCGCTCTCGGGCCCGTGCCCGTGCCGGTCGATGGCGATGACGGTGAGCTGGCGGGAGCTGGACACGCCGTTGGTGGTGAGGGTGTTACCCGCCCAGCGCAGGTTGGCGTTCGAGGTTTCCTCGGCGATCACGACGCAGCCGTCGCTGCGGGCGGCGGCCAGGGCCCGCTCGACGGTTTCCTGGGGCGTGAGCCGGCTCGCGGTGGTCATGTCGCGCCCTCTTCCGCCGTGTTGAGTATTCGGACGCCGCGCATCAGGGCGGCCGGGCAGCCGTGGCTGACCGGGGCGACCTGGCCGGGCTGGCCCTTGCCGCAGTTGAACGCGCCGCCGAGTACGTAAGTCTGCGGGCCGCCCACGGCCTCCATCGAGCCCCAGAAATCGGTGGTGGTGGCCTGATAGGCGACATCGCGCAGCTGGCCGGCCAGCTTTCCGTTCTTGATCTTGAAGAACCGCTGGCCGGTGAACTGGAAGTTGTACCGCTGCATGTCGATCGACCAGCTCTTGTCGCCCAGGATGTAGATGCCGTTCTCCACTGCGGCGATGAGGTCGCGGGTGGCCGGGCCGCCCGCCGCGGGCTGCAGCGATACGTTCGCCATCCGCTGCAGCGGCATGTGGCCGGGTCCGTCGGAGAACGCGCACCCGTTCGAGCGCCCGAAGCCCTTGAGCAAGGCCATCCGCCGGTCCAGCTGGTACCCGGACAGGATGCCGTCGCTGATCAGGTCCCAGGACTGGCCGGCCACGCCTTCGTCGTCATAGCCGATTGTGGCCAGGCCGTGCTCGGCGGTGCGGTCGCCGGTGACGTGCATGACATCCGATCCGTACCGCAGGCTGCCGAGCTTGTCCAAGGTGGCGAAGGAGGTGCCCGCGTAGGCGGCCTCGTAGCCCAGGGCGCGATCGAGTTCGGTGGCGTGCCCGATCGACTCATGGATGGTGAGCCACAGATTGGACGGGTCGATCACCAGGTCGTACCGGCCCGGCTCGACGGTGGGGGCGCCGAGCTTGGCCGCGAGCAGGTCGGGCAGCTCGGCCAGCTCGGCGTCGAAGTCCCAGGCTGTTCCGGTCAGGAACTCATACCCTCGCCCGACGGGCGGCGCCAGCGTCCGCATGGTGTCGAACCTGCCATCCTCCGCTATCGCGACGGCGGTGAGCTGGGGTTGCAGGCGGACCCGCTGCTGGGTCGCCGTGGTCGCGCCGTCGGAGTAGAACTTGCACTCCCTGACCTGCTGCAGGGAGGCGTCCACGTGGCTGACGGCGGCGTGCGCGAGCAGGGCGTTGCTCCACTGCGCCAGCAGGGCGACCTTGTCCGCCGCGCTGACCGTGAACGGGTCGATCTCATACGCCGACACCCAGGTCACGTCGCCGTAGCTGGGTTCGGGGGCAAGCTCGATGGGTTCGGTGTTCATGGCCGCGGCCACCTTGGCCACCTCGATCGCCTGTCGCGCCGCTCGCGCCGCCGCGTCCGTGGTGAGATCGACCGCCGAGGCGAAACCCCAGGTCCCGTCCACGATCACCCGGACGGCCAGGCCGGTGTCGTCGGCGTCGAACAGGGTCTGCGGGCTGCCGTCGGACAGGCCGATCCGCTGCCCCCTGATGCGTTCGGCGCGGAAGTCGGCGTGCTGGGCGCCGAGGCTCTTGGCCTGCGCGAAGGCGGCGTCGGCCAGATCCCGCAGCGGCAGGGCCGTGAACTCAGGGTCAATGCCCTGGCGATGGTCATCCACGCGCCGTGAGTCTATCTCACCCCGGCCAAGACGCTGCGGTAGCCTCAGGTGGCCGCAGAGAGGGGTGGACGTGGGGCGTTCTGTACTGGTGACCGGCGGGAACCGCGGTATCGGGCTGGCCATCGCGCGGCGGCTCGCCGCGGACGGCGACAGCGTGACGGCGACCTCCCGCTCCGGCGAGCCGGTCGAGGGCCTGGCCGTGGTCCGCTGCGACGTGCGGGACATGGCGTCCGTCGACGCGGCGTTCGGGTCGACCGAAGCCGACCAAGGGCCGGTGGAGGTGCTGGTCGCCAACGCGGGCGTGACCCGCGACCAGCTGCTCGCGCTGATGAGCGAGGACGACTTCGGCTCGGTTCTGGACACGAACCTGGCTGGCGCCTACCGGGTCGCCAAGCGCGCGGTGCGGCCCATGATGAAGATGCGCCGCGGGCGCCTGATCTTCATCTCCTCGGTGGTCGGCCTGTACGGTTCGGCCGGGCAGGCCAACTACGCCGCGTCCAAGGCCGGGCTCGTCGGCCTGGCCAGGTCGCTGGCGCGCGAGCTCGGCTCGCGCGGCATCACCTCGAACGTGGTCGCGCCGGGCTTCGTGGACAGCGACATGACGGCGAGCCTGCCGGAGGCCAGGAAGGCCGCGATCATGGCCGCGGTCCCGCTCGGCCGGTACGCGTCCGCGGACGAGGTCGCCGCGACGGTGGCCTTCCTGGCCGGCCCGGACGCGTCCTACATCACCGGCGCCGTCATCCCGGTCGACGGCGGGCTCGGGATGGGACACTGACTCGGATGGACACTGACTCGGATGGACACTGAGTCGGATGGACACTGAGTCGGAGGACACTGAGTCGGAGGACACTGAGTCGGAGGACACTGAGCGGCGTCTGCCCGCGTTATTTGTCGGGATCCTACAAGCCGCCGTCCGCAAGCTTCGTCCCGCGGGCCATGTAGTTTGACGAGGCCAGCGCGGCAAAGTGTAGGGAGTGCGAACGGTGCGGCTCGTGCAGAGTTCTAGACGGTGCTCATCGGTGCTGGTCATGAGGAACGGTGCTGGTCATGAGGGGAGCGAGGTTCTGATGGGAATCCTGGCGGGCAAGCGGATCCTGGTCACCGGGGTCATCACGGACGCCTCGATCGCGTTTCACGTCGCGCGGGTCGCCCAGGCCGAGGGCGCGACCGTGGTGCTGACCGGCTTCGGGCGGCTGAGCCTGGTGCAACGGATCGCCAAGCGGCTGCCTTCGCCGCCGCCGGTCCTCGAGCTCGACGTGACCAGCGAGGACCACCTCGCCTCCCTGGCGCAGCGGGTTTCCGAGCATGTGGACGGCCTGGACGGGGTGCTGCACGCGATCGCCTACGCCAACCCGGACGAGGCGCTGGGCGGCAACTTCCTGCACACCAAGTGGGCCGACGTCGCGACCGCGCTGCAGGTCTCCGCGTACTCGCTCAAGGCGATCACGATGGCGGCGCTGCCGCTGATGGGCAGCGGCGGATCGGTCGTGGGACTGGACTTCGACGCGAGCGTGGCCTGGCCCGGCTACGACTGGATGGGCGTGGCGAAGGCCGGGCTCGAGTCCTGCGCCCGTTACCTCGCCCGCGACCTGGGCGGCGAGCGGGTGCGGGTCAACCTGGTGGCGGCAGGGCCGCTGCGGACCATGGCCGCGAAGTCCATACCCGGGTTCGAGCGGTTCGAGGAGGTGTGGGACAGCCGGGCCCCGCTGGGCTGGGACATCACCGATCCGGAACCGACCGCGCGGGCCTGCGTGGCCCTGCTCTCCGACTGGTTCCCCGCCACCACCGGCGAGATCGTCCATGTCGACGGCGGCGTGCACGCGATGGGCGCATAAAGGGGGTCGCCTGATGGCCGAGTTCGCTCTCACCCTCTCCTGTCCCGACCGGGCCGGGATCGTGCACGCGGTCGCGGCGTACCTGCACGAGGCGGGCTGCAACGTGCTCGACAGCCAGCAGTTCGCGGACCGGACCGCCGGCCGGTTCTTCATGCGGGTGCACGTGGAGACCCTGCCGCCGGCGCTGGTCTCCTACCACGGCCTTCACTCCGGCTTCGCCCCGGTGGCGACCGCGTTCGACATGGACTGGGAGCTGCACGACACCGCGGTCCGGCCGCGGGTGCTGATTATGGTGTCCACGGCCGGCCACTGCCTGAACGACCTGCTGTACCGTCGCGCGGCGGAGTCGCTGCGCATCGACATCCCGCTGGTCGTCGGCAATCACGGCGACCTGGCGCCGCTCGCGGCGGCGCATGGCGTCGCGTTCGAGCACGTGCCGGCCGGCCGCGAACCACTGTCCGCGCAGCGGGCCGAGAGCCGGGTGCTCGACCTGGTCAGCGAGCTCAGCATCGACTTCGTGGTGCTGGCCCGCTACATGCGCATCCTGTCACCGGAGCTCTGCGCCAAGATGGCGGGCCGCATCATCAACATCCACCACTCGTTCCTGCCGAGCTTCAAGGGAGCGCGGCCATACCACCAGGCGCATGCCCACGGCGTGAAGCTGATCGGCGCGACCGCGCACTACGTCACCGCGGACCTTGACGAGGGCCCGATCATCGAGCAGGAAGTCGCCCGGGTGGACCACACCAGTACCCCGGAAGACCTCGCGGCGATCGGCCGTGACGCCGAGCGCGTCGCTCTCGCCCGCGCGGTGCGCTGGCACGCCGAACACCGCGTCCTGCTGCACGGCCGTCGCACCGTCATCTTCAAGTAACCTCTCGCGACCGCCGTTTCCCTCTCATTAAGTGAGAACATTCGCACCGCGAAGCGGCTATTGTTTTCGATGCGTTATTAACTGATGGCCAATTCGTTATTTTCTCGGCGCTAGCGGCGCACCGCCAAGCGGCAGGCCTATCCCCGAGTCGCCTGCCCCAGGCGGTTAGGCCGCCATTTCGCGGCTCAATCCGCCGTCCTTCCGGTACCCGCGTTAGCGCGGCTCAGGGCGGGGTTTATGGTGTCTCATCAAGCGGCCATCACGCGCAAGAGCGGGCCGGCGGCTCAGCTCAGCCCAGTCCCGCCAAGGATGCCGGGAAGAATGTCAGCACAGGGTGAGGGTTTGGCTACCCATTGCCAAATCGTTACGCTTAGTAGTCGCTCATGGGGGGAATACCACCAGTAGTAATGGAGGCAGCACGCGGCGTAGGACAGGTGATGTTCCTGGCGCCGATGGCGGTCGGAGGCGGAGATTCTGCGGCGAGATGCCCGCACCCGGCAAGCCTTCACGCGCTGAGGCCCGTGAGCACAACGGGACGAATGTTAACAAAACAGTACAGATCCTGAAATATCCGAATGTTATCTCTGACACGGCGGGACGCTGCTCCCAGGGGATTGATGACAAGTTGTGACATTTTTGGTGAGCGATCGATGCAGTATGGCACTTACGCTTCCGCTAACTCATAACACCGGTAGCTCACCGGTCGGCTCGCGCTGGGCCGACCCGGATGTACCGGGGAAACGGGCCGTAACCGGGTGGGGGACTGCGACCCAGGGCCCCGCGACGGTGCGGAGCGGATCACCGGCGAACCTACGGAGAAGGGCGACAAAGCTGATGACCCCAGGACGGATAAGAGGCGCTCACAGCGCGAGGAGGGAGGGCTGATGATGAAGTTCCGGAGCAAGAAAATCGGGGGGATAGCCCTCGCGGTGGCGAGCATCACCGCGCTTGCCGCCTGTAGCAGTAGCAGTAGCCACAGCGGATCGAGCACCAACTCCAGCGGGGCCGTCACGCCCGCGGGCGCGATCGGGTCGGTGCCGGCCCAGGCCACCGGCGCGGAGCATGCCGGGACGATCACCTGGGCCGAGCAGCCCGGTGCCGCTCCCACCTGGATCCTTCCGCTGGTGCCCTCCGCCTCCAACACGGTCTTTAACAACTTCAGCTTCATCTGGGAGATGTGGCGTCCCCTGATCTGGACGGTCAACGGTGTCGAGCCGGTCGTGGACCCGTCGATGAGCATCGCCAACACGCCGGCGTACTCCAACGGGGACAAGACCGTGACGGTCTCGCTGAAGAGCAGCTACAAGTGGTCGAACGGCCAGCCCATCACGGCCAACGACCTGGTCTTCTACATCGACCTGATCAAGGCCGGCATCAAGCTGTCTCCGGTTAACTGGGAAGGCTACGTGCCCGGCCACTTCCCGGACAACCTGGTGAGCACCTCCCAGCCGAACGCGTCGACGCTGGTGCTGAACCTCAGCTCGGCCGTCAACCCGACCTGGTTCACCGACAACTATCTCGGCCAGGGACCGCTGATCCCGCTGCCGAGCGCCGAGTGGGCGAAGACGTCGACGAGCGGCGCGGTCGTGCCCCCGTCCGGCTGGACCCCGGCCACGATGACCAAGATCTTCAACTACCTCACCGCGCAGTCCAAGTCGGTCAGCACCTACGCGACCAACCCGCTGTGGCAAGTCGTCGACGGTCCCTACAAGCTGTCGTCTTACAACGCCACCTCCGGCGGCTTCACGATGGTGCCGAACACCAGCTACGGCGGCCCGCACGCGACGAAGGAGTCCACCTTCGTGGGTGTCCCGTTCACCTCTGAGGCTGCGGAGTTCAACGCCATCAAGGCGGGCAGCATCGACGTCGCCCAGGTCGACTACACCGACGTGCCGCAGCTGCCGCAGATAACCCGGATCGGCTACAGCTACGTCGGCGAGCCGGACTACGGCATGCAATTCGCGAACTACAACTTCAAGGACAAGACCGGCGACTTCGACAACATCATCAGCCAGCTGTACGTGCGCGAGGCGCTGGCGCATCTGGTGGACGATGCCGGCTGGATCAAGGCGTTCATGGACGGCGCGGGCGCGCCGGCCTACGGGCCGATCCCGGCTTACCCGCTCAGCCCGTACCTGCCGGCCGACGCGGCGACCGACCCGTACCCGTTCAGCGTCTCAACCGCGGTCAGCATCCTGAAGAGCAACGGCTGGACGGTGACCCCTGGCGGCACCGACGTGTGCGCCAAGGCGGGCACCGGCGCCGGCGAGTGCGGGGCCGGGATCCCGGCCGGCACCAAGCTGGCGTGGAACTACATTTACAGCACCGCTCCGTCCGTGATCGGCAACCAGGCCACCGACTTCGTGTCCAAGGCGGCGCAGGCTGGCATCAAGATCACCCTCACTAGCAGCAACTTCAACTACATGATCGCCAACTACCTAGACCCGTCCGCCCCGGCGAACGAGAGCAAGTGGGCAATGGAGGACTTCGGCGGCGAGACCGAGGACCCGTACGCGACCACATTCGGCCTGTTCAACACGACCGGGCCGGAGCAGGTCGGCGATTACAGCAACCCCACGGCTGACAGCCTGATCAACGACTCCATCACCTCCACCAACCCGACGGCGGTGAAGAACGAGGCCTCGTTCCTCACCCAAAACCAGCCGGTGCAATTCCAGCCCAACCCGGACTACATCTGGGCCTGGAAGAACACCATCTCCGGTCAGCAGGAATCCTTCGAGAACCTGACCCAGTACTACGCCACGCCGGAGTTCTGGTACTTCACCAAGTAACCTCCGCTCGCACGCTGGACTGCCCTGGTCTCCGGTGATACACCGGAGACCAGGGCAGCGGTTCGGGCGGAACGCAGGTCTACCGGATGCCGTGTAGCCGCCCGGTCCGCGGTTGATTCCGCGGAGGAAGGCAGGAACACATGATCTCCTACCTAGCGCGCCGTCTCGTCACGTCGATCATCGTGGTCATCGGCGTTTCCATCTTCATTTTCATCCTGCTGCACGCGGCCTACCCGTCGCCGGCCCGGGACGTCCTCGGCCTCTCGGCCAAGCCGAATCAGGTCGCCGTGTGGAACAAGGCCAACGGGTATGACGACCCGGTCATCGTGCAGTATCTCCACTACGTGAACAACGTGCTGCACGGCAACCTGGGCTACTCCTACACGGATAACCAGACCGTGCTCGCGCTCTTCAAGGAGCGGACCGCGCGCAGCGTCTACCTGTCCGGGATATCGCTGCTGCTCGCGGTGCTCATCGCCCTGCCGCTGGGGATCTTCCAGGCGGTCAAGCGCAACAGCATCGGCGACAACATCGCCACAAGTGCGGCGTTCATCCTCTATTCGATGCCGTCGTTCTTCCTCGGGCTGATCCTCATCCAGGTGCTTGCGCTCACGTTCCCGATCTTCAGCTTCGAGGCGAGCCAGTCCACGAACGTGTTCGTGGTCATGGGCGACTGGAACGCCATGACGCTGCCGATCGTCACGCTGACGGCCATCACGGTCGCCAGCTTCTCCCGGTACATGCGCTCCTCGTCGATCGACGTCCTGGCCCAGGACTACATCAAGGTGGCCCGGGCCAAGGGCCTGCCGGAGCGGCTCGTACTGTCACGGCACCTGTTCCGCAACGCCAGCCTGCCGATGGTGACGCTGATCGGCCTGTCGCTGCCGATCCTGCTGGCCGGCAACCTGATCACCGAGTATTTGTTCAACTACCAGGGCTTGGGGCTGCTTTTCTACACCAGCCTGCAAAAGGTCGACTATCCGGTCATGCTCGCCTACACGCTGGTGGGCGCTGCTCTTGTCGTCGTCGGAAACCTGATCGCGGACATCGCGCTGACCATCGCGGACCCGCGTATCCGGCTGGCCTGACCGGCCAGGCTATAGAAAGGAGGCAGCCGTGGCGATGCAATCCCAGCCGCCGCTGGATATTCAGCGGGCACTGCCGCTGGGCCCCGAGGGCGGCGATATCGGAGCGGTGCAGAGCGGGTGGCGGCTCGCGCTGCGCGAGTTCGCCAGCAACCGGCTGGCCGTGATCGGCTTCGCCCTCCTCATCTTCTTCGTGCTTTTCAGTTTCGTCGGGCCGTTCATCTACCACACCGACCAGATCGACACCAACGACATCCTGGCGAACATGCCGCCGTCAGGGGCGCACCTGCTCGGTACCGACAACCTGGGGTTCGACGAGCTCGGCCGGCTCATGAAGGGCGGCCAGGCCGCACTGGAGATCGGCTTCTTCGCCGCGTTCGTCGCGATCGTGATCGGCACGCTGTGGGGTGCCGTCTCGGGGCTGGCCGGCGGCATCATCGACTCGGCCATGATGCGCGTGGTCGACGTGTTTCTTTCCGTTCCTTTCCTGTTCGTGGTCCTGATCCTGGCGATTAAGTTCGGCGCGACGGTGCTGTCGCTGAGCCTGGTCATCGGTTTCTTCGCCTGGCAGGTCCCGGCCCGGCTGGTCCGGGGTGAAGTGCTGACGCTGCGAGAACGTGATTTTGTCCTGGCGGCGCGAACGGCTGGCGCCACTCCCTGGCGGCTGATCAGCAGGCACCTGATCCCGAACGCCCTCGGCGTGGTCATCGTGAACGTGACGTTCCAGGTCGCCGACGCCATCCTGGCCGTCTCCTATATCGGGTTCCTCGGCTTCGGCCTGCATTACCCCAACGTGGACTGGGGCGATCAGCTCTCCAACGGCGTCGGGTTCCTGGAGGACGGCTACTGGTGGCTGATCTACCCGGTCGGAGCCTGCATCGTCCTGACCGTGATGGCTCTCAACTTCATCGGCGACGCGCTGCGTGACTCGATGGACGTCCGGCTCAGACGCCGGTAGCGGCTGGCCGCCGTGCGGCGCGATGATCACCGAAGCGACCATAAACGAGAGGTACGGCCAGATGGCCCCAGTCCTTGACATCCAGAACCTGTCGACCCACATCAAGCTCACCAGCTCCGTCGTACAGGCAGTCGGCAACGTTGACCTGCACATCGAAGCCGGGGAGACCCTCGGCGTCGTCGGGGAGTCCGGCTGCGGCAAGTCCATAACCGGCTTGTCGATCATGGGACTGCTGCCGCCGGGCGGGTCGATCGTCAACGGCTCGGTCAAGCTGAACGACCGCGAGCTCGTCGGCCTTAAGGACGAGGAACTGCGGCGGATCCGTGGCAACGACATAGCGATGATCTTCCAGGATCCGCTGACCTCGCTCGACCCGACCAAGACCATCGGCTACCAGGTGGGCGAGCCGGTGCGGCTGCACAGGAACGCCTCCAAGGCCGAAGCGCTCGACCGGGCGGTGGAGGTGCTGAACCTGGTGGGCCTGCCCCGGCCGAAGGAGCGGCTCAAGGACTACCCGCACCAGCTGTCCGGCGGCCTGCGGCAGCGCGTGATGATCGCCATGGCGCTGGCCTGCGAGCCTAAGCTGCTCATCGCCGACGAGCCGACGACGGCCCTCGATGTCACCATTCAGGCGCAGATCCTCGCCTTGCTCAGGGATCTGAAGGAACGGCTGGGCATGGCGATGCTGCTGATCACGCACGACATGGGCGTGATCGCCGGGCACGCCGACCGGGTTAACGTGATGTACGCGGGCCGGGTGGTGGAGACCGCCGAGGCCGTCAATCTTTTTGACGAGATGCATCACCCGTACACCCAGGCGCTGCTCGCTTCGATCCCTCAGCTCGACCAGGACATGAACAAGGCGCTGCACGCCATTCCCGGCCTACCGCCCGACCTGGCCCATCTGCCGGAGGGCTGCCGGTTCGCGGCCAGGTGCACCCGGGCCACGGACAAGTGCCGTGCCGATGAACCGCCCCTGTCCGGTACGACGTTCGAGCACAAGTTCGCCTGCTGGCACCCGGTCGACGGGCCGCTCGCGCTGGCCCTCATCGGCCATGAGGGCCCGGACGCCGCGAGCACGGGCCTGGTCGGATCGGACGCCGAGAGCCTGGATGAGGCCGCGGCCGGCGACAAGGTCGGCTTCGTGCACGATGCCCAGCTCGCCGACAGCGGGGCCGCCGGGGCTGCCGAGGCCGACGGGGCCGCCGGGGAGGCGTCGTCCTCGCCCGAGACTGCGGCCGGGGCCGGCGGGCCCGTGGTGGTCGCGGCTGGTCTCGTGGAGACGCCCGACGGCCGTCTGGAGGTAGCCGAGCTGCCCGTCGAAGCCGTGGCGAACTCCAATGGCGTGGCTCCGCTGCTCGAGCTGCGCAATCTGGTGAAGGAGTTTCCCGTCACCTCGGGTGCCATCCTGCAGCGCCGGGTGGCAGCCGTTCACGCCGTGTCGGATGTTTCCTTCTCCGTGCCGGCCGGCACCACGTTCGGCCTGGTCGGCGAGTCGGGGTGCGGCAAGACCACGATCGGCAAGCTGATCGTGGCGCTGGAGAAGCCGAGCTCCGGCTCGATCTCGGTCAACGGCGAGGACGTGTCCAAGCTGCACCGAAGCGATCTGCGCCGCAAGCGCCGTGATCTGCAGCTCATGTTCCAGGACCCGCAGTCGTCGCTGGACCCGAGGATGCGGGTTGGCACCATCATCGCCGAGCCGCTGGCCGTGCAGCACCTTGGCAGCAAGCGGGCGCAGCGCGATCGTGTCTTCGAGCTGCTCAGCGAGGTCGGACTGCCGCGGAACGCGGTGGAGCGCTACCCGCATGAATTCTCCGGCGGTCAGCGCCAGCGCATCGGCCTGGCCAGGGCGCTGACCGTGAACCCCAGGCTCATCGTGGCGGACGAGCCGGTCAGCGCGCTCGACGTGTCGATCAGGGCGCAGGTGCTGAACCTGATGAAGCGGCTGCAGGCCACGTATGGCCTGACCTACGTGGTGATCTCGCACGACCTCGCCGTGGTCAAGTACATGGCCAACCAGATCGGCGTTATGTACCTGGGCAAGCTGGTCGAGATGGGCTCCGGGGAGGACATCTACGAGCGGCCCGCGCATCCGTATACGGCCGGCCTTATCGCCACCATCCCGGTGCCCAATCCGACCCTGGAGCGGGCCAAGCATGGTGCCGCTATCAAGGGCGAGCTGCCCAGCCCGGTGAACCCGCCCTCTGGGTGCAGGTTCCGCACCCGGTGCCAGTTCGCCCAGGAACGCTGCGCCGTTGAGGAACCCAAGCTCCGCTCCTTCGGCCCGGATCACGTGGCAGCCTGCCATTTCCCGCTGCAGAGCCCGCACGGTGCCGACGCGGACGCCCCCGCCATGACCAGCACCGGGGACTCGTCGCAATAGTCCCGCTCGGAGCGGGCGCAGGCAGGTGATCCGCGGCCATCGACGGGATGCCCTTGCCCTGCGCGCTGATGATGCCGATACTCCATTCATGGGAGGGTCGACGGCAGACACGCCTGCAACGCCCGAATTTCTCCGCGTCTCCGATGCGGATCGCGATCACGCGGTAAACGAGCTCAGGAATGAGTTCGTCGAGGGCCGCCTGTCCCACGAGACCTTCGTGTACCGCATGCAGACCGCTCTCGATGCGCGGAACCGCGGCCAGCTGGCGAAGTTGTTCACCGACCTGCGCCCGCTTCCCCGGAGCCGGGCCCGCCTGCTGGCCCGGATCAAAGCCGTCCTTCGGGACGGCGACCGCGGATCACGAACTATCAGAAGCTACGGGAGCCCGCCGATCCCGGGAGGCTACCGCGACCACCCGGAGGCGCCCGGGCCCAGGCCGGCCAGCGGGTCCGGCCCGGCCAGCGGGTCCGGCCCGGTCAACGCGCCCGGGCCCGGCAACGGATCAGCCGGGCTGCGCGCCGCGGCGCCGCTCTTCTTCCCGCCGGGCCGCGGCGACCGCTTCACCATCGGGCGGACCCGCGACTGCGACCTGTGCCTGACCGACTTGTCGGTGTCCAGGCTGCACGCTGAGCTGGTCCGCGGCGCGGCCGGCTGGCTGCTCAATGACCTGGGATCTCACAACGGCACCCGGCTGAACGGCTGGCTGGTCCGCGAGACCGTCCGGGTGCGTGCGGGAGACCGGCTGGAGTTCGGTTCCATGTCGTTCGTCGTTCAGGACGATCCGCCGGGGCCTGCGCCCACCGGCTGACCGTGCCTTCGGAGTAACGGGACCGAACCGACTAGAGTCGGGAGACGTGACGACGGTTCTGCTGGTCCGGCACGGGCTCACCGCGACGACCGGTCACGTGCTGACCGGGTGGACGCCAGGCATCGGCCTTGATGACCGGGGCCGCGCCCAGGCCGCCGCGCTAGCGGCCAGGCTGGCCCCGCTCCCGCTAGCCGCCATTGTCAGCAGCCCGCTGGAACGCTGCCAGCAGACGGCGGCGGCGATCGCGGCGACCAGGGACAGCCAGCCGGTCCTGGTCGAGGACCGGGTGGGGGAGTGCCGCTACGGGGACTGGACCGGCCAGCCGCTGAAGAAGCTGGCGCAGGAGAAGCTGTGGCGCGTGGTGCAAGCGCACCCGAGCGCGGTGACCTTCCCCGGTCCCGACGGGGAGTCCATGCCGGATATGCAGCACCGGGCGGTGGCCGCGGTCCGGGAATGGAATGCCAGGCTCGGCCAGGACGCTACCTATCTCATCTGTTCGCACGGTGATGTCATCAAGGCCATTGTCGCCGATAGCCTGGGATTGCACCTCGACCAGAGCCAGCGGATCCAGGCCGATCCGTGCTCACTGACCGTGATCAGGTACACGCCGATGCGGCCCTTCCTGATCCGGATGAATGACAGAGGGGGTGGAGTGGATGACCTCATGCCACGTGCCGACGGACATGCTCGCGCCGCGCGCAGCGATGCGGCGGTCGGCGGCGGGTCCGGCGGCGCGGACCAGCCGGGACATCCAGGTAGCGGCCGCCCGCCGGCGAACGGTGCGGGACGCGCCGACGGCGAGAACAGGCCCTCAGACATGGTGACCCCGTCAAGCCCTTCGGCCTTTTCGGATCACCAGCAGTCGGCGGACACGCGAGGATAGGACTATGCCGGTCTACTTTTATGACCCGCCGGACAGGTTCGTGGCCGGCGCGGTCGGGCAGCCTGGAGAACGTATTTTTTACCTGCAGGCGACTTCCAGCGGTCGCGTGACTAGTGTCGTGCTGGAGAAGTTCCAGGTCAGCCTGCTGGCCGAACGCATCGACGAGCTGTTGGACGAGGTGCTCAGGCGCACTGGCGGATCACCTGAGGTGCCTGCCGCTGCGCCCACGGTCTTGCAGGACGACGCGCCGCTCGACCTGCCGCTGCTTGAGGACTTCCGGGTGGGGGCGATCGCCCTGGCCTGGGACGGCGACGGCGGCATGGTCGTCATCGAGGCGCAGGAAGAATCGGATGAGCCAGTCGAGCCGCTGGCCGAGGATCTGCCCCCGGACGGTCCGGGGGTGCTGCGGGTACGGATCACGCCGGGCGCCGCGCGCGCCTTCGCCCACCGCGCCGCCAAGATAGTCGAAGCGGGCCGGCCGCCATGCCCGCTGTGCGGCCTGCCGCTCGATACCGACGGACACGTCTGCCCCCGGCAGAACGGGCACCGCGCCGGCCATGCTTGAGCAGACAAGCTCCGGACCGGACGATAAGGACGGCGAGCAGGCCGCGCTTGACCTGCTCGCCAGCGGCAAGCTCGAGGTCGAGGGACGACTGGTTGACGCGTCCAACGCGACGCTGTATTGCACGATCCGGGTCTCCGGGGCGAACCTGAATACCCAGCAGGCCCGCAAATCGGCGGGTAACCGGGTCGCCTGCGTCTACAAGCCGATCGCCGGGGGGCGTCCGCTCTGGGACTTCCCCACGGGCACGCTGGCGGGCCGGGAGGTCGCGGCCTACGCGGTATCCCGCGCGGCCGGCTGGGACGTGGTTCCGCCCACGGTGCTGCGGGACGGGCCGTTCGGGCCCGGCATGTGCCAGCTGTGGATCGACCACGACACCGACGTGGACCTGATCGCCCTGTCCCGCCGCGCCGATCACGCCGGGCTGCGCGACATGGCCGTCTTCGACGCGGTGGTGAATAATGCCGACCGGAAAATCGGTCACCTGCTGCCGGTGGCCGACGGGCATCTGTACGGCTGCGATCACGGGGTGTGCTTCGCCGAGGACTACAAGCTGCGCACCGTCTTGTGGCAATGGCGGGGCAAGACCCTGCCGCGGCGCTCGCTGGATGCGTTGCGCCGGCTGACCACCGAGTTCGACGAGGGCGGGCTGGCCGCCGAGCTTTCCTCGCTGCTCACGACGAGCGAGATCGAGGCCACCAAGATCAGGATCGAGACGCTCCTGAAGCACCGCGTCCATCCCTACCCGCCCACGGACTGGCCCGCCGTTCCCTGGCCTCCGGTATAGGGCCCCCGGCCTAAGGCCCCGGATGCCAGGCTCTCGATGGCCATCGGGTCAGATACCGCCCGGACCCGGCGACTCTCCCGGGTCGCCGTGGCGCCTGAAATAACGCTCGAACTCGCGAGCGATCGCGTCCCCGCTCGCCTCGGGCAGTTCCATCGCGTCTTTAGCCTCTTCCAGGGTCCGCACGTAGTCGGCGACCTCGGAATCCTGCTGGGCGAGCTCGTCCACGCCACGCTCCCAGGCGCGCGCCTCGTCGGGTAGGTCGGCCAGCGGCAGCGGCGCGTCCAGGATGTCCTCGACGCCGCGCAGCAGCGCCAGCGTGGCCTTGGGGCTCGGCGGCTGGGCCACGTAGTGCGGCACCTGGGCCCACAGCGAGACGGTCGGGATACCCGCTCCGGTACAGGTGTGCTGGAGGACCCCGACGATTCCGGTGGGCCCCTTGTAGTCCACCCGGCCGACGCCGACCTCGGCGGCCAGCGTGGAATTCGACGAACCGACGGACACGGGCACCGGGCGGGTATGCGGCGCGTCGGCGAGCAGCGCGCCGAGCAGGATGATCAGCTTCACGCCGAGGCCTTCCAGGCCCTGCACCAGTTCCTCGCTGAACGCCCGCCAGCGCATGTTCGGCTCGATGCCGTGCACGAGGACGATGTCACGGGAAAGACCGGTGGGCGGCACGGTCGGATCAGCCGACTGGGCGCGCGCGAGGGAGAGCCTGGTCGTCGGCCAGATCAGGCGCTGGGTATGCCCGTCCTCGATCTCGACGACCGGCCGGTTGACCTGAAAGTCGTAGAAATCCTCGGGATCGATGGCCCCGACGGGCGTCGCCTGCCAGGCAATGCCCAGGTGGTTGACCACCCCGCTGGCCGCCTCGCCAGCGTCGTTCCAGCCCTCGAACCCGGCGATGGCGACCGGAGAGGTGAGTTCGCCGATGCCGCTGAACTCGATGACTCGCCACCTCCCCGGCAAAGCGCGGACCGTCTGGTTACCAGCCTACGTGGTCAGCCTTGCTCAGTGGGTGATCGGGCGGTATGTCCGCCGTGATCGGGGCGGACCTCTGGCGGGCCCCTTAGAATAGGCGCTGATGAGCACTCTACGGATCGCCCTGGCCGAGCGAGTCGTGGTGGCAGACGGGGCCATGGGCACCATGCTCCAGGCCAGCGATGCCACCATCGACGACTTCGCGGGCTACGAAGGCTGCAACGAGATCCTGAACGTGACTCGGCCTGACATCATCACCGGGATCCACGAGGCGTACCTGGATGCGGGCGCGGATTGCGTGACGACGAACTCGTTCGGCGCCAACCTCAGCAACCTCGGCGAGTACGGGATCTCCGGCCGCATCGCGGAATTGTCCGAGGCCTCCGCCCAGCTCGCCCGCGCCGCCGCCGACCGCTGGGCCACGCCGGGGCGTCCGCGCTGGGTGCTCGGCTCGATCGGTCCTGGCACCAAGCTGCCCACGCTCGGCCACACGACGTTCCGCGAGCTGCGCGACA
>Ga0182030_10011809_pt1 | contig 17580 bp, 14 predicted proteins | sample 812S3MmetaG_FD_121299 | JGI IMG/M metagenome (GOLD analysis project Ga0182030, IMG submission 121299) | Permafrost microbial communities from Stordalen Mire, Sweden - 812S3M metaG (Illumina Assembly) | ecosystem: Environmental > Terrestrial > Soil > Wetlands > Permafrost | place: Sweden...
CAGTTCGTCCGCCAGGGCATCGGCCCCGTAAATCTTGCGTAGCGCTTCGATGATGCCGCGCGAATCGACAGACAGAGCTCGCGCCTGGCGGTCATCGTAATGGAAGTCCAGAACCAGCGATTGGATGTTACCGTCGAAAATGATTCCCACAACTTCGCCCGCCCGGTTCACCGTCGGACTTCCCGAGTTCCCCCCAATGATGTCGGCGGTCGAAACATAGTTCAGCGGCGTGTCGAGCTTCAGCTTCGACTTCATCTTCAGCCAACTGGCTGCCAGTTCATAGGGAGGCTTATTACCATGCTCTTGCGCATGTTGGAAAGCGCCCGAGAAAGTGGTGAAGGCGGGAATCTTTTTTCCCTTTTCTTCATATCCCTTGACCGTGCCGTAGCTGAGGCGCAGGGTAAAGTTCGCGTCCGGAGGCTGGCTGAAGCCCGCTTGGGCGAATCGCGCCCGGGCAATGGTTGCACCATCACGCCGCTCCACCGCATCGACCTCGTCGTCGAAGCGTTTTCGCACTGCCCGCGCTTCAGCGTCCACGGTGCGCATCAGCACGATCAGGGGATCATTACTTGCTTCCACCGCCGCCTTGCCGCCGTCATAGAGTTGTTTGCGGACGGTCGGATCTTCGAGCTTTGTGCCGCTGATGAGCTTCTGAGCAGCTTCTTCTGGCGATTTGCCGCTCAGCGCCGCCTTTACTGCGGGATCCTCGGGGCCGAGGGCTTCCCGCATCAGAGTAAACGCAACGGTTAAATTCGTCGTCTCCAGACCTTTGTAGATAGGAGCCGTGCTGAACAATTGTTGCTCCACCGAGGGCAGCGCGGAATCGCGGTATTCGCGCAATCGCTCGCCGTTCGGCTTCGATTTTTCATCGGCCACGCGAACCAGAGTTCGCGCGTATCCCGCGAGGCGCGAAACAAATCCACGGGTTCGCTCCACGTACGTCAGCGTATCGTAGATTTCGCGATTCACCTTGGTGGCGTTCGAAATCTCATCCCAGGGGTTGGGCTCTCCAGGATGCTGGTCCATATAAGCTTTTTCCAGCTCATGCTCGGCCTTGTCGATCTGCGACAGTGCCGACGGATCGTTCAATCCTTCTTCCCGGCCCTTGATCGCCTTCTGCGAGTTTTGCAGACCGAAAATATCCTCTTGCGCGACCCGCGCGTTCTCCGCCGATTCCGCGCTGAACTTCTGCAGAGCGCCGATACGCTTCTTATAGCTGGCCAGCCGCGAAGGATAATCGGTGTTCTTCAGAAACTCCAGTTGTGACACCGTGTCCAGCCGGTCGGTGCCTCCGGGGTGGCCGGAAACGAATATCAGATCGCCGTCCTTAACTCCGCCGTTAGACCACTGCAGGTAGTTGTCAAGGTGCACCGGTCGGTCATTCTCGTAGACCCGGAAAAACGTGATGTCGAGGTCATAGCGCGGAAATGTGAAGTTATCCGGATCGCCGCCGAAAAATGCCGCCGCGAATTCCGGCGCAAACACCAGGCGCACGTCCGTGTATTTCTTGTATTTGTACAGGTTGTAAACCGCGCCCGAGTAGAGCGTTATCACATCGCAGCGCAGCCCAGTCGAAGTGGCGCACTCTTTTTCGATGCCGCTCATCGCCGAGCGCTGCGCCTGCCCCGCATCGGCGGTTGACATCGCGGACGGGGCCGCGGCCTTCACCTTGGCGCTGACGTCCTCGATCGCGACCAAAACGTTCAGTTCAAGATCGGGGCACTTGACTTCCTCCGCCCGAGACTTGGCATAAAAACCGGCCTTCAGGTAATCGGCTCCGGACGTGCCCAGCTTTTCAATGCAGTCGGCGCCCACGTGATGATTGGTGAATGCCAGGCCGTCAGCCGACACGAACGAACCCGAGCCGCCGTTGTTAAAACGCACCGACGACAGCCGCAGGTGGTCCAGCCATGCCTGCGTCGGGGTAAAACCGTATTCTTTCTCAACGCGTTCCTTCGGAAATGCGTTGTACAACCACATGCCTTCGTCGGCCAGCGCCCAGGGCGCCGCCAGGGCAAGAACAATGATCGGGATCAGGCCAAAAATGTGTACTCTTGTTTTCATGTATTCTCCGGGGCGTGATAGTGAAAATGATAGCGTTAGTGATAGTTACGATGCGTAGGACGCGAATATTGCCGGCTGGAGTAAGGCTTGCCCTGGCCGTAATTTGACGAAACTGTATTCTACCCGGCCCCTTCCTTCCGGCCAAGCCCAGAACCCGCTCAGCGCTTGGAAACTCCCGCCCCTTTGGCGTATAAAAGAGGGTTGCCCGGACTCTCTTTTTGTGTCCGAGCATTCCATCCACACTGTCTGCGAGGGACCATGGCCACGGTTACGAATCTGCACGCACCCAAAGGACTGGAAGGGGTCGTCGCCACCACATCCAGCATTTGCTACATCGATGGTGAGCAGGGAGTGCTCGCCTATCGCGGCTATGACATCCATGATCTCGCCGACAACTCTACTTTCGAGGAAGTCTGCTACCTGCTCTGGTTCGGCCGCCTGCCCAATACTGATGAACTCAAGCACCTGAAGTGGCGCATGGCGGAGGAGCGCAAGCTCGATGCTTCGATCTTCTACCGGCTGCAACTGGTTCCTCAGCACGTTCCCCCCATGGACATGCTCCGCACCCTGGTGTCCGCGCTTTCTTATTACGATCCGGAATACAACAAGAACGATCACGACGCCAACATCAACAAAGCGATTCGCCTGACCTCACAACTGTCAATGCTGGTGGCGAACTATGACCGCATTCGTAAAGGTAAACCCGTCGTCGCCCCCAGCCGCGAGCTCTCCCACGCCGCCAACTTCCTCCTCATGTTGAATGGCGTCGAGCCCTCCAAGACCGCCGAACGCGCTTTCGATATTGCCCTTATTCTGCACGCCGATCATGAACTGAATGCTTCCACCTTCGCCGCCCGGGTCACCGCCGCCACCCTTTCCGACATGCATTCCGCTATCACTTCTGCCATTGGCACCCTCAAAGGACCGCTGCACGGCGGCGCCAATGAAGCCGTGTTCAAGATCCTGAAAGAAATCGACGCCAACGGTGCTGACCCCGTCGAGTACGTCAAAGGCTTGCTGGCGCAAAAGAAAAAGATTCCCGGCTTCGGACATCGCGTCTACCACACTGAGGATCCGCGAGCCACTCACTTGCGCCAGATGTCCCGCGACCTGGGCCATTCCAGCGGCGATCCAAAGTGGTTCGAATACTCCCAGAAGATCGAAGACTTCGTCCGCGGCGAAAAGAAGCTCAACGCCAATGTGGATTTCTATTCAGCTTCCACCTACCACACCCTCGGGATCGAGGTCGATTTGTTCACTCCCATTTTTGCCGTTTCGCGAGTCGGGGGCTGGACCGCGCATGTGATCGAACAACTCGACGATAACCGCTTGATCCGTCCCCGCGCTGAATACCTCGGCCCGGTCTATCCCCAGAAATATGTGCCGGTAGAGAAGCGCTAGGGCAACGCTAGACCAACGCTAGACCAACGCTAGACCAACGCTAGACAAGCCTTCGAGGAACGCCGAGTCCCTGCCGGAGCGTTGTGAACCCGCTTCGTCCCTGATCCCTGCCCCCGCATCTATACAATAGAAGCAGCATGACGCGACGAGTCTATCTCGACAGTAACGCGACCACCCCGGTGCTCCCCGAGGTGCTGGACGCCATGCGCCCTTACTTCAGCGAGCACTTTGGCAACGCGTCTTCCATCCACCATCATGGACAGGAGACCCGCAGCGCGGTTGAGCGCGCCCGCGAATCCGTGGCTGCTCTGTTCCAATGCCGCGCCTCCGAAATCGTGTTCACTAGTGGGGGCACGGAAGCCGACAACCTGGCGATTTTTGGCTTGGCGCAACCTGGTGACCACGTGATCACTTCGACCATCGAACATCACGCCGTGCTCAATGCCTGCAAGCATCTGGAAGCCATGGGATGCACTGTCAGCTTCGTTCCCGTCGATCGCCGAGGCCTTATCGACCCCGAGGATGTAAGGCGCTCGGTCCGACCCAATACGAAGTTGATCTCCGTCATGTTCGCCAACAACGAGACCGGCGTCGTGCAACCTCTCGCGGAGATCGGCAAGATTGCTGCCGAAGCTGAGGTCTACTTCCACACGGACGCCGTGCAAGCGGCAGGGAAGATTCCCATCGACGTCCATGCCATCGGATGCGACCTGCTGGCCATTTCCGGCCACAAATTTCACGCCACCCAAGGAGTCGGCGCACTCTACGTTCGCAAGGGAACCGAGCTTGAGCCCATGCTCTACGGCGGTCGTCATGAACGTTCGCGCCGTGCCGGTACGGAGAATGTCCCCGGCATTGTGGGCCTGGGCAAGGCCTCCGAATTGGCGCGGACCGGCTTCGACCGCCATGACGATCAGAAGATGGCCGCCGCCCGCGACCGCCTGGAAAGGGAACTGCTCAAGCTCGAAGCCACCGGCCTGAACGGAGAAGACGCGCCCCGTGTGCCCAATACGACCAACATCTATTTCGACGGCATCGAAGGCGAAGCGTTAGTCATCGCGCTCGACTTGAAGGGACTCGCCGTCTCCACCGGCGCTGCCTGCTCTTCCGGAGCAATCGAACCATCCCACGTGCTACTCGCGATGGGACTACGTCCCCATCGCGCGAAAGCCAGCATTCGCTTCAGTCTGGGGAAACAAAATACGAGCGAGGATGTAGACTTCGCACTGGGGGCGATTCCAGAGACAGTGGCGCGCCTGCGAGATCTATCGCCCCTGTGGAACAGAGTGCCAACGAGAATCACGTAGGGGCGGACGCCCTCGTTCGTCCTGCCGCAGTTCGGCAGTTAGGTTGCCGGCGGTTAGCTCAACGGAAGTTAGCAAATCGCAAATACCTTATCGCAATCTCGAACGGGAGGAGCTAGACGCTGCATTCCGAAACCATCGCCGTCGCCATGTCGGGAGGAGTCGACTCCTCGGCCGTCGCCGCTATGCTGCGCGCCCAAGGCCGAAACGTCATCGGCCTGACCATGCAACTCTGGAATCAGCGCCGTCTCGCCGGGCACGAGGGCATGCCCGAATCCGTCCAGGGCCGCTGCTGTTCGATCGACGATGTCTACGATGCCCGCCGCGTTGCTGAAACCCTTGGCATCCCGTACTACGTGGTCAATCACGAAGAGCGCTTTGAGCGCGACGTCGTGCGCCCCTTCGTCGAGGAGTATCTCGCCGGACGCACACCCATCCCGTGCAGTCTCTGCAACAACCACTTGAAGTTTGACCAGCTTCTGATCGTGGCTCGCCAGATTGGCGCTGACCAGATTGCCACCGGCCATTACGCTCAGGTCGCCTTTGACCAGCAACTCAACCGCTGGCTGCTCAAGCGTCCTGCCGACCGTTCCAAAGACCAGACCTACTTCCTCTTTGGACTTACCCAGGAACAGTTAAGCCGCACCCTGTTCCCACTCGGCGGCATGACCAAGCCCGAAGTGCGCGAACTGGCACGCAAGCACAGCCTGGTGATCGCCGAGAAGCCCGACTCGCAGGAAATCTGCTTCGTTCCCGGCGGCGATTACAAGCGCTTTCTCGAAGCCTATCTCACCGAACAGGGCGACCGTCCCGCCGAAGTTGCCGGAGAAATGGTGACCACCGACGGTAAGGTGATCGGCGAACACGCCGGCGTGCACAACTTCACCGTCGGCCAGCGCAAGGGACTCGGCGTGGCCACCGGTTCGCCGCTCTACGTGATCCAGATCAACAACGACACCCGCCAGGTGGTCGTGGGCAAGGACGAGGAGCTTTACTCCCGCACCCTCCGAGCTCGCCGCGTCAACCTGATTTCTACCCCCGAACTGCGCCAGCCTATGGCCGTCGCCGTCAAAATCCGCCACAAGCATCAGCCTGCTCCAGCCATCATCGAAGCCGCCGGGCCCGACGAAGTCCTGGTCACCTTCGACCAGCCGCAGCGCGCTCTTACCCCCGGCCAGGCCGCCGTTTTCTACGATGGAGATATCGTCGTCGGCGGCGGCTGGATCGAGAACCCCCGCTAGCCCCGCATTCTCATTACCGCCACTCGTTACTCGCGATTACCTTTGCTTCTCTTCATGGCACGTTCGTGGGCTGGACGTGCCGATAGAGTAGCAGTAGCTTTAGTTCACGACGGGACCTGCGTTGTCCTCCCCAGTAAAGGTCCGGCGTGGGGAGCGAACTCATGAAAATCTGGCATCTGGCGTATGCGGCATTGGGCATTGCGGTGGCGCGCTGGGTCTTCAAGCGTCAACCGATGCAGGTGACCGATCCCATCACTCGTTTCCGAACCTCGGGCTTGTTGTAATCCTTGCTCGCTGGACTCCGCCCTGCCTGTGCGGTGACGTGGCTCTGCCCCGTCGTCCGCGAAGGTTAAAGCCTTCGCTCCGACACTGCCCTTTTTCTACTGCCCACCGCTTACCCATCCCCGGAAGTGCTAGTACTACCGTGTCCCTTCGGTAACTTCTTTTCCTCCCCATCTCGCCTAGACTTTCTATGTGGACCCGCTGCTCCGTCCCCGGGCCCCGCCATCGAAATCATGCCATCCCGATTCCCCAACTTGTGGTTGCTTTTGCCCTGTGCTGTGCTGCTGTGCTCCCTGGCCGTCGTAGCGCAAGACGACTCTCCCTCGCTCGGCGATATCGCCCGCAACCTCCGCAAAAGCAAAGCTCAGCAGGCGCCGCCCCCGCAAACCACCGCCCCCGCCCGCACCGTGATCGACAACGACAATCTTGCGCAGGTCATGGAGGACGCCCGCAAAGCCCGACCCGTCGACAAAGACAAGACCGTCTTTTCCATCGATCCGTCCGGCAATACGCTCAAAGTGTCGTCCCCGGATGCCACCTGCAGCCTCTCGTTCAACGCCCGCGCCAGTTCGCTCCTGATCAAGCCCGTTCTCATCGAAGACTTGCCGCTGACCGACCTGCTGAAACTCGACGGCCCCGGTTCCATCCAGAATGAGAATCTGCAACTCGAAGTCTTCAACGGAACCGACTGGGATATCCGCGAGATCACTATTGGCCTCACCCTCGAACGGGGCGCCGGAGACACTGCCAGCCGCGGCGTGCGCGCTCATATCATTCCCGCCGCCCAAGGCATGGCGCCCAACTCCGTGAAGCGGCATTCGGATGTGACCCTGCTCTACCACCTCAAAGCGACCGCCAAGCCCTTCAGCACAACTTCCTTCCGCGAAAATATCGGTATCACTCCCAGCCCCGACGAAGATTGGCGCTGGTCGATCGTGGAGGCCAAGGGAATCCGCCCGTCGCAACCCCAGCCCGCCCCCGCCTCGCTTCGAGCCCCCCTTTTCGCCACCCCCGCGCAAGTCGCTCCACAGCGATAGGCTCTTTGGCTACACCGATTCAACGGACCTGCGGAAAAACTCCAATTTCGCGTTAATTCTGGGAAGGCACGAGTTTCACTCGTGCCCTAAACCGGCGAAAAGGTGTCCGCGCTTTAGCGACTGCAGCAAGCTTTTTGCGGCGCTGCCGAGTTCTTCCAAACCCACTTCAGCCCCGCCATCACGGCCGCACGATCAGCGCGACTCTTAGCCGCCTGGGGAATGTGTTTCTCAAATCGACCCACCTCCCCGGTGTCCAGTCCCGTTGTCTCCGACCGGACAGAGTGGTAATCTAACCACGCCGAGCGGGAGTAGTTCAGCGGTAGAACGCCAGCTTCCCAAGCTGGATGTCGCCGGTTCGATCCCGGTCTCCCGCTCCAACTGCAATCATTCGATCAATTGCATCACGAGGAAACCGCGAACATTCCGTCCCGGATCTCGTCGTTGAAACATCACTAAACCATCCCGCACTTTCCAGTTCCCGCCGAGTCCAAACTGCGGAAAGATGGTTCACCCGGCCACGAAGTCGCGGTGTTCAATCCTGCGCCCGCCCCTTCAAAGCTGATCGTTGATGCCGGATTGCGAAGCCTCCCCATGCCTTCGCGTTCCATGCCGGCTCCCGTCATGGATCTGGTTCAAGTCGGCTCCGCCTATGCAGTCGAGTTCGGCGCTGCCGTCAACCGCGTATTGAAAGACCAGGCCTACCGTCACTCCGCGAAGCGAGTATCGGAATCGATGCGACAGTACGCCGGTGCCCAAGGTGCCGCGGACCGCATCGAACCATTCGCCGCTGGCATCAGCAGGCCCTCCCGCGCCGCAACTCGACAGACGAGTCCGACCGCGCGCGTAGTGGCTTAATCTGAATCTGTTTTGAAAGGGTGCGGTTTCAGCCGCGCCGTGAACTCGATTTTACTTCCGGCTTCAGCCGCTAAGGGGATGCGTTTCTCAAATTGGAATCTTACCTGTCCATCTACTCCGTGTAATCGTAATCCCCGTACGCCCCATACCCCGGCCACGGTCCATACCAGTATGGGTTGTACCAGTAAGGATCCCAGGCAAAGGCCCAGGCCGGCCCCCAGTAGCCGCCCCAATAATAGGGCCACCCCACGCCGAAGCCCCATCCACCCCAGCCGTAGCCGCCTCTCCAACCGTCGCCCCGCCAACCCCAGCCTCCGTTTGTTCCAAACGAGTGCCATCCACCGTCGGCAATTGCACCGGTACGGCCGGACAACCCTGCCTTGCCGAAGGTTCCCGAGCTGCGCCCTTCCCCCAGGCGTCCCGAACTCGCTGCATTGCCGAACGAATGCCACTGCCCATCATTGATGGCGGGACGGAAATTCGAGGAGCGATTTCCCGACGACTCCAGATTGCGCCCGCTTCCGCTTGCCCCGCCCTGGCGGTAACCCCCTCCCGAAGAACGGCCGCCGCCATTGAAGCTCCCGCCGCGAGAGCCTTCAACACCGCCGTGATAGGATCCACCTTCGCTGTGGAAGCCTCCACCTCCACCCCCACTACCATGAAAGCCGCCGCCGCCGCTATGCCCGCCGCCATGTTGAGCAAACGCTGAAACTGGTGTGAGTGTGAGGGTGACAGAAAGACCTAGGAATGTCGCAAGTGCGAGGGGAACCCGGGAAAGCCCAAATCTGCTCATAATCCTGTACCTCCCTGCGAGCGTGGGAGCGCACCTTCGAGCGTGGAGGCTGTAGAGACGCCGCGCAGGCTGTACTAGCTTAGATTCTAGCTCCCGGCAAGCGGTTGCGCGGCTCTAAAATATCGACCTTAGGCTCTAAAATATCGACCTTACTTGGCAGTGGTGGCTGATGACGAAGCGGCACGCGTTTGGATCAAGCCCAGTCCCAACCCGCCAACGGCTCCGGCAAGCAGCCCCAGCAGCACCAGCATCGGTATGCTCTCAAACAGTGATTTCTTATTGGAATTAGCCATGGTGTTCTCCAGGTGTTCTTCAGTGATTGCCTTATTTTAGCATTTGCGCTTCCATTCCCAGTTTCGGCAGCGACCGCAACCGCTTGTGGCACCACGGGATGCTGGCAAAGGCATCCCATAGCAAGGTCCATTGTGAAGAGTTTTTCATCAATGCGGAAGATGCCACAAGGGAGTGGACCCGCCGCGCAACCAGTCCAGCATTGGCGGAAACTCTGATGAACTCCCGCTGCCCACGAGCACCCCCCGTGTGCCCTGTGGTTTATGCTTTTTCCCGACACCCCTCGGAGGTGTAATGAAACTCTGCAGCCTTGCCGTCTGCCTGTCGCTCTTGTCGAGCCTGTGGGCGCAATCCCTTCCTGACACTCCCCCAGAAACTCAGCACTCTCCAATCTCGCCCCGTCCCCGAATCGGCCTCGTGCTCGAGGGCGGTGGCGCCCTCGGTCTGGCCCATGTCGGCGTGCTCAAGTGGCTGGAGGAGAACCGTATCCCGGTCGACCTGATTGCTGGCACCAGCATGGGCGCCCTCGTCGGAGGCATCTACGCCAGCGGAGAATCGCCCGCCCAGATCGAGGCCCTCATCCGCGCCATCCGCTGGAATGAGGTCCTGCGCGGCTCCACTCCCTACCGCGACCTGTCCTTCCGCCGCAAGGAAGACCGGCGCGACTATCCCAACGCCTTCGAATTTGGCTTGAAGGCAGGCGCGCAGTTGCCCAGCGGCTTTAATTCGGGACAGCAGGTGGGACTGATTCTCGACCGCGTCGGTTTGCCCTATTCGCAGATGAAAAGCTTTGACGACTTGCCCATCCCTTTCCGCTGCGTAGCTACCGATCTGGTATCGGAGAAGCCCTACGTCCTCGACCACGGATCGCTCGCCGAGGCGATGCGCGCCTCCATGTCATTGCCCGCATTCTTCACTCCCGTGCACGATGGCCGCCGCGTGCTCGTCGATGGCGGCCTCCTCGATAATTTGCCCGTCGACGTCGCGCAACAGATGGGTGCCGACATCGTCATCGCGGTCCATCTGAAAGTTGCTCCTTTGGATACCAAAACTCCCCTCTCCACCGTCGGCGTTTTGGAACGCTCGGCAAGCGTCAGTATCTCCGTCAACGAGTTGCGCAGCATGGAGAAGGCCGACATCCTGCTCACTGCCGATACGGAACAATTCGACACCACCGACTACAAGCTCTTCGACAAGATCGAGGCCGAGGGATACAAAGCTGCCCAGTCCAAGAGCGCCCTGCTTTCCCGTTTGCAGGTCGACGAAAACCAATGGCAACAAATCCTGCATAGCCGCAACGCTCGCCGGAAGCCCGTTCCCGTTCCCCAATTCATCGAAGTCGCGGGCGCTAGAGGCGACATCCTCAAAGGCTTGCAGCACGAGTTGTCCGGCCTGGCCGGTCATCCCATCGATCCCCATCAACTGGACGAAAAGATGATGGGCGTCACCGGTCTCGGCCGCTTCGCCCGGGCAGGCTATCGCGACGTGTTGCAGGATGGGCAGCACGGGATCGAGGTCGATGCTGAAGAAAAAGACTACGCGCCCCCGACCGTGCACCCGGCGCTGGTCATCGACGGATCGGACTACAAGAACGTCCTCTTTGAGGTGGGTGGGCGCGTCACCTTTCTCGATCTCGGAGGGTTCGCCTCGGAGTGGCGCAGCGATTTTATCGCCGGTTCCGAGTACGGACTCAAAACCGAATATTTCCATCCCTTCACCTCTTATACCCACTGGTTTGTAGCGGTGCATGGCACCGCCGACAGCAGCCCTTTTTTCGTCTACCAGCGCGATAAGCTCCTGGGTGAATACCGCAATCGCGTGATGGGTGGCGGCATCGACTTCGGCTACACGTTTGGTCGCGGCGCTGAACTACGTCTCGGTTACGAAGCCGGATACCGCAAGATCAACGAGGACGTCGGCACTCCCGTCGTCCCCGAAGTCCGCGGACGCTTCGGAGTGACCACCCTCCGCTACCGCCTGGAACGCTTTGACGATCCCATGATTCCGCGCCAGGGAGCCCGCATGGAATCGACCTTTAAGTTCTACGACACTGCTCCCGGAACGCTCAGTGTTGTGCCGGCCGAGGAACTCCGTCTCGGCCTGGCGCAACGGACCAGCCAGAAGTCGTCCGTACTCTTGTTTGCATCGGGAGGCACCTCATTCTCGACCAGGGATACCGGATTCCCGCTCTTCAGCCTGGGCGGTCCCTTGCGCCTCTCCGCATATGGCACGAACGAATTGCTGACCAATCAGTATTTTCTGCTGCAGCCTGCGTTCCTCTACCGCTTACGCCAGCTCTCTCCGTTGTTGAAGCAGAACATCTATCTGCTCACCATCTACGAGGCGGGTAAGGCTTACGGCCAACCAGCCGCCACCGCGAAAGTCGCGCAGGATGCCACCGTCGGAGTTCTGTTTCAGACATTATTCGGCCCCATGTTCTTTGGCGGGAGCCTGGGAGACAGCGACCACCGCAAATTCTTCTTCCGAGTCGGCCGCTTCTTCTAAACGCTCGCAAGTGGCGTGCTGTGATACAACGTAGGGACGGGTGCCCTCACCCGCCCAGCGGTGCAAAATTCCGCCGGAGAGATTTCGAGTTGCATAGCGAGGTATACGATGACTGAACCTACTTACGAAGAATTGAAAGCTCGCCTGTCCGACCTGGAAAAGCAGGTGGAAAGTAAAGCCAAAAGCGGCGTCATGCAATTCCGCGTGAGCGAGAAGGGCGGCGTCAGCGTCTACGGACTCGGTCGCTTCCCAGTAACGCTCTATTACGAACAGTGGATGAAACTGCTCAACGCCGTTCCCGACCTTAAAGCGTTCATTGAAGAAAACAAAAGCAAGCTCAAGATGAAAGAGAACTAGATGGCCCTGGAGTGGGCAATCTGCGTCTGCCCAAGGACCCGGGATGCACAGCTGTGCTGCGCGGCCAAATCTTGCGGCACTTCGATGCGAAATCCGAGCACGAAGTGGCCTGGCGCGTACTGGCCGAACTGTGGAACGAACGCACGGGCGTTCTAACTGCGCAAGTGCTCCAAGATGTGGCGCGTTTGCTGGTGAATAGCTACGCCATCTGGTGCACGGAAACTACTCCTGCAGAAATTTCAGCGGCATTTCGAATTGAGGACGAATCCCAAATTGGATTTTGGGACGCCCTGATTGTCGCTTCCGCCCTCAAATGCGGAGCCCACCGGATTCTCTCGGAGGATCTGAATTCCGGACAGACGATTGCCGGAGTGACGATCCCCGGAGTGACGATCCCCGGAGTGAAGATCGAAAATCCGTGTTCGGGATCAGTATGAAGAGGAAGAAACACAGGATGAAGAAGAAGTGGTGCGCCCGGAGAGAATCGAACTCCCAACCTCATGGTTCGTAGCCATGCACTCTATCCAATTGAGCTACGGGCGCATCGTCGCCGCATTGCGTCTTTGAATTATAACGGAAACAGAATCCTCACGCCCAACCTCGTCACCAATCGTGGTGGCTCAGTTCGCTCCGGCTAAGTCTCCGATTTCCTCCATCAGAGCCTTTTGACCCCGTGGTTTCGTGCTTCTTACAGCCTCGCCGAAAACATCGCGGCCTTTGTAATTTTGCGTAAAAGTTTCCGCCGTCACGCAAAACCTACCCTCCCGTTCGTTCTACCATTACATGTTGGCAATGCCTTAGCGATGGCACCTGACATGCTCCTCCTTGGAGCAGACGAAGTGGCGCGCAGTAGGGGCATTCGGGAAATAAACTTCGGCCAGAGGTCTTTCCGAATGCCCCTTTGCATTTTAGCCTTGTCGACCAGGCCTTCGTGGACTCGAACTGCTCTCACAAATGATTTGGGACGTAGCATAGCTGCCTCTGTCTTCCTGAGCGCAGCGAAACGACCTATGTATTTTGTTGGCACCGCGTGAATTCTAGCCTTGGCTTGAAAAGCGCGCAGATTGCACATTTCCGGGACACCAAACTAGTTCGTTCTCGCCCAAACCTTCTCCAGCCTGATCTGATCCTGCCAACTCTCGCGTCGCCGTATCACCGTCGCCTTCGCATTCTTCACCAGCACTTCCGCTGCCCGTCCGCGCGTGTTGTAGTTCGAACCCAACACCGATCCGTAAGCGCCTGCGTCTAGAATCGCCAACAGATCCCCTTCGCTGACCACCCGCAGTTTTCGGTCACGCGCAAAAAAATCGCCAGTCTCGCAGATGGGACCAACCACATCGGCAATCTCCGTTTCCCGCGTCCCACCTCGCACTGGAACGATCTCATGATGCGCGCCATACAACGAAGGCCGCAGCAGATCGTTCATCGCCGCATCGACAATCAGAAAGCGCTTCTTATGATTCGTTTTCCGGTAAAGCACGCGGGTCAATAAAACGCCCGCTGCCCCCACGATGGAGCGGCCTGGTTCCAGAAGTAAATGCAGTTTCAATCCACGCAACGGCGCCATCACCGCCTTCGCGTATGCCGCAATCTGTTTCTCGAAACTCGCCTGCGTTCCTTCGTATGAAATCCCCAGACCGCCGCCGGCATCGAGATAGCGTATGTCGTGTCCCTGCTCGCGAAGCACGCGCACCAGGTCCGCCACCCGCTCCAGCGCCTCTCGAAACGAGCCAACATTGGTAATCTGCGACCCGATATGGACACTTACCCCGGCCACTTTCAGAAATGCCTGCTTCGCCGCCTGCGCATACAGCCCCGGCGCCTCCGAAATCGGCACGCCAAACTTGTGCTGATGCAGTCCGGTCGAAATGTACGGATGAGTCTTCGCTGAAACGTCGGGATTCACTCGAACCGCAACCACCGCCTGCTTTTTCAGTCGGGTCGCCGTCGCAGCCAGCAAGCGCAACTCCGACGCGCTTTCAACGTTGAAGAGCAGGATTCCCGCGCCAACCGCCAATTCCATCTCCGCCGCCGCCTTGCCCACGCCGGAGAACACCACCTTGCTCGCAGCCTTCCGGTTGACCCGCAGAACTCGTCGCAGCTCTCCGCCGGAGACTACATCGAACCCCGCACCCTCCTCCGCTATCAGCCGCAGAATTGCCAGCGTCGAATTGGCTTTGACGGAATAACACAGAGTATGCGGAATGGAATCAAAGGCGCGGGCAAAAGCCGCCACCCGAGCCCGAATCATGGCCGCGGAATAAACATACAGCGGAGTGCCGTAGCGCGCCGCCAGGTCCTCAAGCGGCAGTCTTTCGCAGCACAGTTCGAGGGCGCCCTTCACCCCGCGCTTAATTCGACGCTCGCTTCGATTTTCGCTTCGACGATAAACAAACGCAGGAGGCCGCACATCCCGTCCCGCGCCCGCGCGCTTCACCGGCGCTTTCCCGTGCCGGCTTTTACCTTGATCGCAACCACCGTCTGATCGTCGAACGCCTCCACTCCCGCCGCATGCTCCGTGACCGCCTTGAAGATTTCATTCACCACGCAATCCGCCGACTTCGTAGCGCACCCGGCCACGATCGCCTCCACCCGCTCCTGACCAAAGGATTGACCATGCCGGTTGCGCGCGTCCAGAATTCCGTCGCTGTAGAACACGAACAGATCGCCCGGCTTCGCCTTGAAGCTGAATTCGTCGTAGTCCGCTTCGTCGAACAATCCCAGCGGCAGCCCCGTCGCCTCGATCACCTCGACCTTTCCATCATGATAATGGATGGGTAACGGCAGGCCCGAATTCGCCACCAGCAGCGTGCGCTTCTCGTCATCCCACACCGCATAGATGATCGACACAAACTGCGCCGCGATCCGTCGTTCCGCCAGCGACAGATTCACCGCCGATAACATCTCCGCCGGACCCGGCTCGATCGGCGCATGCGACCGCAGAATGCCGCTGACCAGCGCCGCATAAATGGCCGCCGGCGCGCCCTTGCCGCTCACATCTCCAATCGCGATTCCCAGCCGCGACAGCGAATAGGTTACAAAGTCGTAGAGATCGCCGCCAATCGCCCGCGCCGGAACAAACTTCGCCTCCACTTCCAGATGCTGCATCTTCGGGAGCGAATGCGGCAGCAAGCGAAACTGCAACTCCCGCGCCAGCGCCAGATCGCGCTCCAGTCGCTGCTCTTGCCGCGCAATCTCCTCATACAACCGCGCATTCTCGATCGCGATCGCCAGTTGCGCCGCCAGCGTGGTCAGCGTCCGCTTGTGATCCTCAGTGAAATAGCCCCGGCGCGTGTGCTCCAGGTCCAGTACCCCAATGACTTTCTCCTGATAAATCAGCGGCACCGCCAGCTCAGAGCGCGTTTCTGGATTGGTCGCGATATAGCGCTCGCTCTTGGCCACGTCCGGCACCAGCACCGCCTCCTTCGCCTGCGCCGCGTATCCCACCACTCCTCGCCCCATCGGGATGTCATGCTTCAAATGCAGTCGTTCTTCAAAGCGCTGCGCGAACCGGTGCTGCAGTTTTTCCCCTGTCGCGTCCACCAGCAGGATGCTGAACATCTGGTAATCGATCAGCCGGTTGAGCAACTCCGCGATCCGTTTGAGCAGTTGATCGAGGTTCAAGATCGATGTAAGCTCCCGCGCAATCTCGTTCAGCAGCAGCAGCGTCCGCGCCTGCCGGGTCATGCGCGTGTGCAGCCGCGCATTCTCGATGCCCACTCCCATGCGCGATGCGATCAGCGTCAGCAGCCGCTTGTGTTCTTCCGTGAAATAGCCCTTTTGCCGCGCCTCCAGGTCGATCACCCCAATCACCCGGTTCTTCACGATCAGCGGAATAGCCAGTTCCGAATGGACGTTGGGCACCGCCTCCAGATAAAAATCGTCCTGAGTGGCATCGGCCACCAGCACCGCTTGCCGGGTCTCGGCCGCCCGGCCGGTCACACCCTGCCCAACTTTTACCCGCACCCGCTCCGCAATTTCCCGCGGATACCCCACGTGAAACCGTACGTATAACTCCTGCCGCTGTTCGTTGAGCAGAAGAATCGCAAAAATTTCGTAGTCGATCACCTTGCGCACCAGCTCCGCCACCCGCCGCAAGGTGGTTTCCAGATCGAGCGTGGTATTGACCACGTCCGCTACTTCCAAAAGCAGGGGTTCCACACCGGAGGCGCGCAAAGCTGGCGAGGAGGGCGTTTTCACGAACTTCATTCTAGCAGCCGGTCCGAACGGCTCTTCCACAGGCTTCAGTTTGTAATTTGTAAGTGAAGATCGAAAGCGCACACCCCCGACTTTACAAATGACAACCTGCCCATTACAAATTTTCCAGAACGCAAATATCCGGCAAGTTGCGATACCGCTCCGCATAGTCCAGACCGTAGCCGACCACATAGGCGTCCGGAATCGTAAACCCGATGTACTGCGCCTCGATCGGCTGCTTGCGCCGCGAAGGCTTGTCCAGCAAGGCCGCAATGCGCAGCGTCCGGGGCTGATGCGCTCGTACCAGCTTCGAAATGTAGTTCAGCGTCAGCCCCGTGTCGAGAATGTCTTCCACCAGAATCACGTTCCGGTCGGCCAGGGATTGATCCATATCCTTGGTCAAGCGCACTTCGCCCAGCGAATCCCACGCCGCATGGCCGGCTGGGTCTTCCTTGGCGATCGGTCGGTTTCCATAGCTCGAAACTCCGATAAAGTCGAAGGTCGCATCGAGCGGAACCTGACGCGCCAGATCGCTCAGAAAAATCGCCGCGCCCTTGAGCACGCCAACAAAAATGATGGATTGACCCTTAAAATCGCGCGTAATCTCCGCGCCCATCTCGGCGACTCGTTTGGCTATGGCTTCGCGCGACAGCAACACTCTAAGATCGGACACTGAGTTAAGTTCGGACATTGAGCACCATCTTATACACCAGTCTGACCGTCTCCGGAACGACTAAAATCACTTTCCTGATGTCACCGCGCTTCCGCCCTCGTTGCGCGCTCCGTTCCAAGTCATTAAACTTCTAGTTCGCGGATTATCTCAGGAGTCTGTCTTGAATCTCAAAGGAATCCAACTCACCTGGCTCGGCCACGCCACCTTCCGCGTCCAGACGCCGGAAGGGAAGACCCTCTTCATCGATCCTTGGATTGCCGGCAATCCCATGTGCCCCGACAACGAGAAGATCGTCAGGCAAGCCGACGTTCTGCTCTGCACCCACGGCCACGGCGATCATATTGGCGACGCCGTCGATGTCGGCAAAAAACTCAACCCCATCGCGGTCGGCATCTTCGAACTCTGCCTCTGGCTCCAGAAAAAAGGCGTGAAAGAAATTGCGCCCATGAATAAAGGCGGCACCCAAACCGTCGCCGGCGTGAAGATCACCATGGTCCATGCCGTCCATTCCTGCGGCATTCAAGATGGAGACCAGATCGTCTATGGCGGAGAAGCTTGCGGTTATGTCCTCGAGTTCTCC
>Ga0182030_10011811_pt1 | contig 17580 bp, 16 predicted proteins | sample 812S3MmetaG_FD_121299 | JGI IMG/M metagenome (GOLD analysis project Ga0182030, IMG submission 121299) | Permafrost microbial communities from Stordalen Mire, Sweden - 812S3M metaG (Illumina Assembly) | ecosystem: Environmental > Terrestrial > Soil > Wetlands > Permafrost | place: Sweden...
TTACATTGGCTCCTGCACGGGCGGCAAGACGTCGGACTTTCTGGCATTTGCAGAGGTTGTCCGCGGCCGGACCGTGAAGATCGATACCTACGGCGTGCCCGCGACCACCAAGGTGGTCCAGGAGTTGAAAGAAACCCGCTGGAACGGCCAGACCGTTTGGGAGGTGCTCGAGAGCGCCGGCGTCCGCATGACCGAAAACGCATCATGCGCCGCGTGCCTTGGCGGACCGGTCGATTCCTTCGGCCGCCTGAACGCCCCGATGAAGTGCATCAGCGCGACGAACCGCAACTTCCCCGGCCGCATGGGCAACAAGGAGTCGCAGGTGTTCCTGGCCAGCCCTTACACCGTCGCGGCGTCGGCCCTGACCGGAAAAATCACCGACCCGCGCGAATACCTCAGTTGATCGATTTAAAGAACACGATGATCGAGGTCCAAACTGCGCGACTGTCTCACTCGAGCGATTCCAATAGTACCATTGTTAAGGGCCAAAGGCCCGTCCCAAGCCAGCCCAGCGAGGAGGAGGAAGGGACTCGCGGTGGTTGGTGGGCGGGCGAGCCAGCAACGCCCTGGGTAACCGGTCGGGCACGGTCCAAGCCCTGAAAGGGCGCGACAACGCTTCCATCGCGTGCGTCCTTCCGCCTCCCTCATCCTCCTCGCGCTTGGCGCATTCCTACAGGCCGGCTGCTCCTCCCCCTCCGGCCCCGGCTCCCATGCCGGTGAGCCCTACATCGTGAATTCCCAGCGCACCCTCTTCTACAGCTTCGGCCCCGCCCAGGCCAACGGCCCGGACTTTGCGCTCTACCATGGCCAGCAGCTCAAGATGCTCAGCTACGGTTACGGCTACAGCCACGTTTCCATCCAGGGCACCGGCCAGACCGGCTTCGTCCCCACCGAGGACGTTGCCCCCGCCCCTCCCCAGGCCCGTCCCGCCGCCTCCCCGCCGTCGCCCCTCGGCCATCATCGTCACACCGCCGATTCCCGTCCTCCCACCCCCTCCGAGCAATCCCAAATCCCGCTCCCCGACTTCCCCGAGTCCAAACCCCCTCCCAACGCCCCCACCTTCCGCTACTAGCTCCCATCCCCTTCGAATTTCCAGTTTCGATTTTCGAATCTTTACCCTAACCTTCCCCTCCCGCCTTCCATATGCCTCACACCGTCACCGCCCAAGTCTACGTCGTCCAGGACAACATCGACACCGATCAAATCATCCCTGCCGAATACCTGACCCTCGTTCCCACCATCGCCGAGGAGTACGAGAAGCTCGGCTCCTACGCCATGGCCGGCCTGCCCGACGCCGCTTATCCCATCCGCCTCGTCCCCGCCGGCCAGGTCAAATCCCCCTACGGCATCATCATTGGCGGGCGCAACTTCGGCTGCGGCTCCTCCCGCGAGCACGCCCCCATCGCCCTCGGCGCCGCCGGCATCCACGCCGTCATCGCCGAGTCCTTCGCCCGCATCTTCTTCCGCAACTCCGTCGCCACCGGCGAGCTCTACCCCTACGACTCCCCCGTCCGCCTTTGCGACAAAGTAAAGACCGGCGACGAAGCCACCCTCGACTTCGACGCCGACACCCTCACCGTCAACGGCCAGACCTACCGTCTCAAGCCCCTCGGCGAAGTCCGTCCCGTCATCGACGCCGGCGGCCTCTTCAACTACGCCCGCCAGACCGGGATGATCCCGGCCCGGTAGGGCGCCATCTATTGTAGCCCCGGGTCGCTGACCCGGGCGGGGGTGCGCGCTGCTGCGATTCCACCGCCAGAATCTTGGCCATCAGAAGAAGATTGCCCATCGCATCGCCAAGTCGTTAAGTCCCTGAGAGAGACTGACCTTCATGCTGAATCGCATCCATATCCAGAACTTCCGTTCCTTCCGCGACAAGGAGATCGGTCCATTCAAACGGATCAATCTGATTGCCGGATTGAATAACGCAGGAAAGACAGGCCTGCTGGAAGCGATCTTTCTGGCTCTCCAGGACAAGCCTGATCCCTCGGATAAGCGAATCGACCCGAGGAATTTGGCGAACCTCTTTCGCGTCTTTTCCAACCACTCTGATTTGAATGCAGACTTCTGGCCTTGGCTATTTCGCGGCAAAAATACAGCGGAAGACGTTAAGATAATCGCTGCCGACCAAAATGGGCGTGAGGGTGTTTTTGTTCTGAGCCAAACGCAGCGCTTCATTCAAGAGAGGCAGGTTGGCTTCAAGACCGTAGGAAATCTCGGCCCATTTACAGTCTGGCGTCCAAAAAACGGAGAGTCACTGTCTCTCCGCCCAGCCGTCTTTGCATCTCATCCCTCCGATCCGGTTCAGGACGCGATTGATTATAACCGCGTAATCCTAAAGCGCGCGAAACAGAGGGTCGAATCCCTGCTCAAGCAGATAGATCCTCGCTTGGAAGCGATAGAAGCCTTGCAAACCGGACAGCGGCCTCTGATCTACGCCGACATCGGGCTCCCTGAAATGATCCCCATTTCTCATTTGGGCGAAGGTTTCTGCCGTCTGCTTGACATTTATTCTGAGTTTCTCGCCGGCGAGGCCAAGGTGCTACTGATCGACGAAATTGAAAACAGCGTACACCACACCGTCCTGCCAATCGTATGGAAAGGCCTCTTCGCGGCCGCAGAGGAGCTGGATGTCCAGATCTTCGCCACCACCCATAGCGCCGAATGCATTTTTGCCGCTCATGAGGCTGCCCGGCAAAGCGAGCCGTACGATTTGAATCTCCTCCGCCTGGATCGCGTCAATGGCGAGACCGAGGTGACCATGGTGGATGAGAAAGGATTGGAAACCGCGCGGGAATTTGGCTGGGAGTTGCGATGAAGCTCGTGGTTTGTGAAGGCCGGGACGATGAGGCCGTGATCAACGGGATTTGTGAGGCATCCGGAATCGCCGGCCTGACAATTGAAAGCTGCAAAGGCCGGAATAATCTGGAGCGATATATAACGGAATTGCGAATCCGGCCCGAGTTCACGCGCCAGGAAGTCGCCGGCGTCGCAATCGTGATCGACGCGGAAACCAGCTTCGAAGCCTCCTGGCAAAAAATAAGAAACGCTGTGGCACAAGGGTTTTCAGTGAATTTGCCCGCGCATGGAGAGTTCGCCGAGAGCGCTCCTCGGATCGCCGGTTTCGTCGTATCCGACTCCCACGGACGTGGAATGATCGAGGACCTCTGCCTCGCATCCGTGAGCGACCAGCCCGGTTTTTCCTGTTTGCAGCAATACTTTGAGTGCCTCTCGGAAAAAACGGCCGCGAAGGAATATCATTCCAAGGCAAAGTTTCGTGCATGGATGGCCTCCCAGGTCGAATTTGAGTCCCATGTCGGCCTGGCTGCGAAGCACGGCTTCCTTCCTTGGGAAAACGCCGCATTCACCCCGCTGCGCGAATTCCTGCGGCGCCTGTAGCGGCGAAGGCATTTCTCTCCACCCGCTTCTCATCAGAAAAATCGACGTTCCTAATATTCCGCATCCCGAAATCCGCATTCGGTTGCGCCCGCCGGTTTTTCATAAACCGTCCCAATCGCCGCAAAGGCATCCCCTCATTTTCCTTCAGGACCGCTCGCAGCCGCCCCAGCCGCCCGTCCCGCCTTCCCGCGCCACCGCGACAGCGATTCCTCATGCAAATGCCGCCGATTGTACAGGTGCCGAAATACCCCGTACCGCGGGCTGCAAATATACGCCGCAAAAAACGTCAACCCCAGCAACAGCACAATGCACGCGCCGGCCGGAATATTGAGCCAATACGATATCAGCAACCCCATGCATGAGCCCACCGCTCCCACCACTCCGCCTCCCCAAAACAGAGCCGGGCACGAGTCGGAAAACAGATAAACCGTAGCCGCCGGAGCCACCAGCAATCCCAGCGCCAGGATCACCCCCACCGCCTGCAGCGACGAGATCATCGCCAGCACCAGAAACGTAACCAGCAGGTAATTGAGCGCCACCACCGGCACCCCCTGGCTCCGCGCCACTGATGGTTCAAACAGCATCACCAGCAGCGGCCGCTGCAACGCCACCAGCGCAGGCAGGATCGTCAGGCTTATGAAATACGTGATCCACAGATCGGAGTTCGACAGCCCCAGGATGTTCCCAAACAGATAATGCTCCAGCTCCACCTGCACATGCGCAAAGCTCAGCAGCACAATCCCCGCCGAGAACGCCAGCGTGTATAGCACCGCCAGCGCCGTCTCCTCCTTGATCCGCGAACTCCGCGAGATAAGCTCCGACCCCAGCGCTACCAGCATCGCCGCCACCAGCCCCCCCGCGAACACGCTTACCGGCGTGAACCCAAAAAGCAATATCCCCACCGCCAGCCCTGGCAGCAGCGAATGCGAAAGCGCGTCCGCCATCAGCGCCAGCCTTCGCAGAACGATGAACGCGCTCAAATACCCATTCGTGAATCCAATCAGCGCGCACCCCAGCAGCGCGCGCTGCATGAATTCATGATGGAAGGGCTCGGTTAACCAGTTCACGCGTGTTTTCCGGAGAAGACCTCGGTATCGAAGGTCCGGGCTATGTTTTCGTCGGTGAACACGGTGGCCGAATCGCCAAACGCGATCAACTCTCCATTGAGAAAGATCATCTGGTCAAAAAAGTCCGCCACGTTCTTCAAATCGTGATGCGACGCGATCACGATGTACCCCGCCCCAGCCAGTTCCCGCACTGTCCGCGCCAGGCTCTCCTGCGATGGCCGGTCCAGCCCAGCGAACGGCTCGTCCAGCAGGAAGATCCGCGCCTTTTGCGCCAGCGACCGCGCCAGGAACGCCCTTTGTTGCTGTCCCCCTGAGAGCGCGCTGATCTGCCGGTCCGCAAGGCTCTCCAGGTGCATCGCCGCGATGGCGCGCTCCACAGCCCGCTCGTCCTCCACCCCGAACCGCCGCCACCATCCCAGCCGCATGTAACACCCCATCTCCACCAGCGACCGCACTGTGATTGGAAAATCCCAATCCACCTGTTCCCGTTGCGGCAAATACGCGATTTCATGCGCCACCCCCTTCAGCCCATGCCCGTGGAACGTGATCTCCCCCGTCTCCACCCTCAACAGCCCCGCGATTGTCTTTAGCAGCGTAGTCTTCCCCGCCCCATTCGGTCCCATCAATGCCACGCAATGCCCCCCCTCGATTTCCAGGTTGAGGTGATGGATCGCCGGCACCCGGTTGTAAGCCACCGTCGCATCCTTGATCTCAAGTCGGTAGGTGTCCATGATTTCTAAAGCGAACTGTCGCAAATACCCTTCGTGCTGTGACATCCAGAAGCCCGGAGGGCTTGCCAGAAATTAGCCGGGGGCGTAAGCCCCCGGTTGGCGCGCACTACGGGACAAGCCCCGGCAGGGGCGTCAGAAATTACGCAACGTATTTTCATAACAAATCACTACGGAAACGACAGCACATCGTCCACCTGCCCCGTTCCCCACAGTGTCTTCTCCACGGCCTCCGCGTCATCTGCCGCCACCGACAGCCGCGCCGCGCACAGCGGCGTCCCGGCCGGCCACGCCACCTTGTATTCCAGGTCCACCCCTTCCTTCGGGTAAGCCATCCTGACCTCCTTCTCCGCCGTCAGCCCCGTCACCAGCTCCGATTGCCACACCGGCTTGCCCAGGTAATCGATTTCAAACCGCAACGGCCTTTGCGCAAACGCAACCGCCAGATGCACCTGGCTCTCCGTTTCCGTCGCCGCCGTCACCGGGATCACCGTTGCCGCCGCCGCCTCATGCGTCATCCGCCACAGCGGCGCCGCCGCTGCCAGCAGCGCCAGCACGATCGCGATGGTCCTGAGAAGCGGCGAGCCGTGCATTCAGCCCCTACTGGAGAGCCTCCACAATGGTCGTCACGTTATGCCGGAACATCCCGTCATAAGTCCCCTCCGCCCCGGTCCCCAGCCCATCCGCATACAACTCCCCGCCCACCTTCGCCCCCGTTTCCTTTGTAATTTCCTGGATCACCTTCGGGTTCTCGATGTTCTCAAAAAACACCGCCTTCACATTCTGCGCCTTGATGGTGTCGATCAGGTCCGCGATCTTCTTCGAAGAAGGTTCGTCCTCGGTCGTCACCCCTTCGATCGGATAAATCGTGAACCCATAATCCCGCGCGAAATACTGGAACGCATCGTGCGAGGTCACCAGCTTCCGCTTGTCCTTGGGCAGCTTCGCGATCTCCACCCGTGCCCATTGGTTCAGCCCATCCAGCTTTGCCAGCGTCGCCGCCGCATTTGTCTGGAAGTCATCCTTGTCCGCCGGGTCCAGCTTGATGAATTCGTCCCGCACGGTCTTCGCCGCCACCTTCATATTCCGGACGCTGTGCCACCAATGCGGGTCCAGCCCCCCCGTCTTCGGCGCATCCTCCCCCGTGATCTTCAGCGAGGGAAACGCATCGCCCACCTGCAGGATCGCCGCCTTGCCCCCGGTACTCTCGCTCAGCTTCGGCAGGTAATTCTCCAGGTGCTTCCCCGTCGCCAGGATCAACTGCGAGTCGCTCGCCATTCTCAGGTCATCCGGTTGCGGCTGATACTCATGCGGGTCCATCCCGGGCTTGACCAGCGCGACCACCTTGACGTGATCCCCGCCCACCTCCTGCGCCATCTCCGTGAGAATCGTCGAGAGGCTCGTGACCGTGATCGTCCCCGCGCTGGCCCGCAGCGTCAGGCACGCCAACAAAACAGCCGCCGATAGAAATCGAAGGATTTTCATAGGTGCAAAATTCGTTGAAAATACTGATAACGCATTATCACTATTCCGCAAGCAGTTTCCGCCGGCTCCGCTGCCTCCCACTACGCCTGTGCGCGCTTCGCCCGCGCAGGCTTCTTCTTCGCCGCCGCCTTCGCTCCCGCGCACGCCGGGCACAGCCCGTAAAGCGTCATTTCATGATCCTCCACCAGGTATCCTCCGGGGATGATGGTGCCGCTCGCAAGGTGCAGCGGGCACACCTCCAGGTCATACACATTCTTGCACTTCCGGCACTGGAAGTGATCGTGGTGCCCCAGCCCCGACCGCTCATAGCAGGTCTGCCCATCCGGCAGGATGACGGTCTTGATCCGCTTCGACTCCAGCAGCAGATTCAGCGTCCGGTACACTGTCGCGATTCCCAGACTCCCCAGCGCCGTCTGCGCCCGCTCCAGGATTTGCTGGATCGATACCGGCCCCTTCGCCTCGGCGATGGCTTGGAGGATCGCATCGCGCTGGCGGGTATGACGCTGGCCGAGGGAGTCAGGCACTCCCGCAATCTAATCGCTCGAACCCTCGCCGCGCAAGGCAAACGCACATATTGACATCGATCGTATTGGTCGTGGCGCTCCTCGGAACCTTCCCGCCTGCTTCAGCGTTCGCCAGATGATTACCGCTTGAAGCCAGTGCCACTGTTCGCCCAGTTAATGACCTCTTGTGAGGCAACCTCTGCAATTGCGTCAAACGGGACTGGAACGCCTGTTACTATGCGAACATTTCGGGGAGCCGCGTCAGTGAGCAGAATTCTCGATTCATCATGCAGAAAGGCACCTTCGCTGATTCTCCGAAATCCGTAAGGAAGAAACGCTTCCTCAATTTCCAATTCCGTTGGGTTCGGGCGTGTGAGAGTTTGCGGTGGCAGGACGGGTTGACTGATGCAAACGCGTGGCATGTGGTGCTCGCTTTCCGGCGGCAGGAAACCCTCGAAGCGCGTTTGGTAAGTGCTGATCGAATTGAGACAAATCCACCGCTCCAGGTAGAACAACAGATCGGTATTCACGCCGGCAAAGAAGTGCTTCCCGAGCAACTCCGGGTCTGACGGATGAAATTCACTGCGGAACCCGAAGCTATCGCTGTGGGTAAGCTTGTAGACCCGGTCCTCCTGTTTTTCTCGAACCTGGACGATGCGATGCTCGTCTCCTCCCACAAAATAGGAAGCTCCGTCAAGGAGAGCGCTCAATCGCCCTATCGTAGGCGAATTGAAGGCGAAGGCATGGAGAGCTTCACGATACCGCTCCCTAAATCCCGGCCGATCGATATCTGAGCGGTCCGGCAGAACTCGTTCCAGTTCCCGTAATACTCCTGCAAGGTCCCGGTTTTCGGAACTTGGATTATCTTGAAAGACGAACATTCCGATTGGGCCACGCCACGAATGCCTCCCCTGAAGCATACTTCAGCTCCGGCAGCACTTTGGGTTTGGGATTTGATGGCCATGAGATTTGGGAATCAGTTTTGGGAGAAGCGGCCCTTCCCAAGAGGCTAACATGGCATTTCGGGGCGCGCTTTTCCATTAGTTATTGCCAGACGACTGCTGAAGAGGGCCATGCCCAGGCGCCACTTCCACAGGATGACTCAGCCGATACTCCCGCCGGCAATGCATCACCACCGCCCCCACCAGCATGGACATCAGGATCGCCGCCACCAGCGCCTGTTCCTGCCGCGTCAGCGTAAGCCTCCGCGCGAACGCGGCCAGCCGCTCCGCCAGGGGGTTGCCTTCTTGCAGCTTGCGCATATTCAAAGCGCGTTCTAGTCCAAATCGTTGCCTCCCGCAATGGTTCCCCGAATCCTTCCCTCCCCATCCCCCTCCTATCGCGGCCGCATCGCCCCTTCCCCCACCGGATATCTCCACCTCGGCCACGCAATGACCTTCTGGACCGCCCGGCAGCGCGCCAGCCATGGCGTGCTCATATTGCGCGTAGAGGATCTCGATGCAATCCGCTGCCGCCCCGAGTATCGCAACGCCATCATCGAAGATTTGCATTGGTTCGGCATCCAGTGGCAGGAAGGCCCCGACCTCGGCGGCCCGCACGCCCCCTATCTCCAGTCCCAGCGCGATTTCCTCCCCATCTGGCGCCGCCTTCGCGATGCCGGCCTCATCTATCCATGCACTTGTTCCCGCCGCGACGTCCTCTCCTCCCTCTCCGCCCCGCACGGCGAAGAGAAAGCCGTGGACGACGAGCCCCTCTATCCCGGCGCCTGCCGCCACCGCGCCGTCCAAGCGCCTCACATCAACAACCCCGCCGGAGTCAACTGGCGCTTCCGCGTCCCCGACGGTGAGGAGATCCGCTTCCAGGACGGCAGGGCAGGGGACCTGCGCGCCATCGCAGGCCGTGACTTCGGCGACTTCATCATCTGGCGCAAGGACAACATCCCCTCCTACCAGTTGGCCGTCGTCGCCGACGACGCCGCCATGGCCATCACCGAAGTCGTGCGCGGCGAAGACCTCATCCAATCCACCTTCCGCCAAATCCTCCTCTACCGCGCCCTCCGCTTCCCCGAGCCCGCCTGGTACCACTGCCCCCTCATCCGCGACTCCACCGGCCGCCGCCTAGCCAAACGCCATCAATCCCTAAGCCTCAACGCCCTCCGCCGCTCCGGCGCCGCCCCCGCCCAATTCCACCCCGCCCCATGTTGAACCGATTTCTTCAAAATCAACCGACGCCGGCAAATATCTTCAATCCGAAATCCGCAATCCGAAATCCGCAATTCCCCCCCCCTACCCCGTAGTCCGCAACCCGCTCGCAATCGCATTCACCGATAAAAACAGCTCTGGCAGCATCCCCTCCGCCTCCGCGTCGCGCCCTTCCTTCCGCGCCGCCCTCCACCGCCCCAGCAGCCGTATTTGATCCAGGTGCAGCAGCCGCAGTGCCTCCGCCCTCAATTGCAACGTCCTCAGCATCCGCGGCCGCCGCTGCGCCGCCGGCTGCCCCCGCAGCTCATGCAACATCGCCCGCGTCCGCGTCCATTCCTCCCATATCAAATTAAACAGCCGCGTCCGTATCTCCTCATCCTCCACCAGCTCCGCATAAGCCCTCATCAAGTCCAGGTCAGTGCTCGCGATGCTCGATTCCACATTCGTCAGCACATAGTAAAGGAACGGCGACGTCCGCAGATTCTCCCGCACAAACCGGAACCCCCCCTCGTCGTGGTCCGCGAGATATTGCAGCCCCGATCCCACCCCGTACCACCCCGGCACATAAAATCGCGCCTGGTTCCAACTGAACACCCACGGGATCGCCCGCAGGTCCTCCAGGCTCGCCTGCCCCGTCCGCCGCGAGGGTCGCGACCCTATCCGCGCGTGCTCCAGCGCGTCGATCGGCGTCGCCTGCCGGTAAAACTCCATAAACCCCGGCGCCTCCAGCAGCTTCCTGTACGCCATCTGGCTCGCGTCCGCCAGATCGGGACAGACCTTCCTCAGGGCCGCCTCCCCCTCCGCATTGCTCGATGGCCTCAGCGTCGCCGACGTCACCCCCGCCACCAGCAGCTCCAGGTTATAAGTCGCGCTCGTAAGCGTTCCATATTTCTGCGCGATGCTTTCCCCCTGCTCCGTCAACCGTATATCCCCGCTCAACGACCCCGGCGGCAGCGCTTCCAGAAATCGATTCGTCGGCCCTGCCCCCCGGCTCACCGTCCCCCCGCGTCCATGGAAGAACCGGATCGTCACTCCCGCCTCCTCCGCCACCGACGCGATCTCCGCCTGCCCCTCGTGCAGCGCCCATTGGCTCGCCATTATCCCCGCGTCCTTATTGCTGTCGCTATAGCCTACCATCACCTGCTGGATCAATTCCTTTGCCCCATTTTGTTGAAACCGCAGGCTGCTCCGCGTTGCCGGATGATCCAAAAATCCCCGCAGAATCCCCGGCGCCCTCTTCAGATCCGATATCGTCTCAAACAGCGGCACAATCGGGACCATGCAAGTCAGCCCCTCCTGCAGGAATCGCGTCAGCCCCGCCTCCCGGGCCAGCAGATACACCGCCAGCAAGTCCGATCGCCGCCGCGTCATGCTTACCACCAGCGCCCCTATCCCCTCCGTCCCGTACCGCTCGATGTGCCGCGCCAGCACCCGGTAGCATCCTAGCACGGAATCCGCCTCCGGCCCCGCCGACGCCGTCGCATGGAGGAAGGGCCGCGGCGACCGCAGCTCCCTGTCCAGCAAACTCAGCCGGTCATTCTCCGCCCAATCCCCAAAGTCATTCCCATCAAACCCCGCCGCGCAAAGCAACTGCCCGATCGCCTTGTCATGGTACGCGCTGTTCTGCCGGATATCGAGATCCGCCAGATGGAACCCGAACACCTCCACCGCCCGCAGCGCCGGCCGCACATCCAGCGCTGCCAGCCGGCCCGCCCCGATCTCTACCAGCGAGTCGTGCAAAAGCCGCAGGTGCGCCTCCAATTCCCGCGGGGATTGGTAAGTGCCCGGCTCCTCCCGCAATCGGTCCAGTTGATTCGGCGCCATCCTCAGCGGCAGCCGTTCGATCATCAGCCCCACAAAATCCCGCCACGGCTCATCCGTGTGCGCCGGCAGCGCCGAGGGCTTCCGCCCGCCCAGCGCCGCGATCATCTCCTCCTGCGCCGCCACCATCGCAGGCGGCAGCGGCTGCATCCAGCCAGAGAGCGTCAGCGTCTCGGTCAACTTCGTGAGCGCCCGATACAGCACCGTCAGCGCGTTCACCCTCATCCGTTCCAGCGTCTCCGCCGTCACCTCCGGCGTCACCCCGGGATGCCCGTCCCGGTCGCCCCCCACCCATGTCCCAAAGCGCACCCGCGGCATATTTCCCGGCACATCGAGCAGCGCGGGATCAAACCCCGCCGACTCCCACGCCGACCGGAACCTCGTCTGCAGCCTCGGCAGCACATTCGGAAAAACATCGCGCAGATAATACAGCACATTGCGCCGCTCATCCGTGATCTCCGGTTTGGTCAGCAATATCTCCCCCGTCCGCCACAGCCGCTCCAGCGCCGCCCGCGTCTGCGAGTAAAGCCGCTTCGTATCCGTGGGCGTCATCAGCGCCCGGTCCCGTTCCTGGATCAGCTCATAGATCGCCCGGTGCTGATCCAGCACGGAAAGCCGCTTCGCCTCCGTCGGATGCGCCGTCAGGACCGGCTCCACCCGGATGCAACCGAGCCGCTCCGCGATCTCCGCCCCGCTCATCCCCCGCTCCCTTAGATTCGCTAGCGCCTGACCCCACAGCCCATGTTCCGCCGCCACCCCCAGTTCCCCCTCCCGCAGCGCCCTCATCTGCGCCGCCGCATTCTCCTCCACCAGATTCAGCAGTTGGAACGCGATCGAGTACACAAGCCCCGTCTGCGGAGGCAGCCTATCGATCTCCGCCGGCAACTCCTTCCCCGTCCACGGCAGCAGCGCCGCAAGGTCCGCATGCCCCATTCCCGTGAGCACCTCCCCCAGGCACCCAATGAGAAACTGCAAATCCCCTTCGATCTTCTCAAACCCCAGCGCGATATAGTCACTCTTTACCGTTTCATCCTGTGGCATGTGTCCCTTTTTTTTATTTTGTAGCCGTTTAACATTCAGCGTCGCCGCCACCTTTTGGGTCCCTTGTGTCTCTTCCCTCTCACATTTGTGGCCACATAAAGGACGGTGCATTTGCCGGCTCCCGAGTCCCGGAGGGACTGCCCGAAATTAGCCGGGGGCGTAAGCCCCCGGTTGCGGGTTTTTCGCGGCAACGCCCCGGAGGGGCGGCAGAAGTCCATTTAATCAGCGTTTCCCTGAGGTTGAATGTCGGAAAGAAGAAGGCACCCGCCCCCTTCGTACTTCTCCCGTCCATCCTTTCCACTGCCCCCTCTCCATTCAATCACAAAAGTGATTTTGTGACATCCGCCTCCAGCACCTCCCGCACCCGCTCCATCACCATTTCCGCCGGCAGATCCTGCATACACGCGTGCCCGTGCGGGCATTGGCTCAGCCGCCGGAAATTGCACGGCGAGCACGGCAGATTCAGCCGCACCACCGACCCCGGCTGCCCATAAGGCCCCACCTGCACCGGATTCGTCGGCCCGAAGATGCTCACCGCCGGCTTTCCCAGCGCCGCCGCGATGTGCATCGCCCCCGAGTCATTCGTAACCACCACCGCCGCCCGCCGGATCAGCGCCACCACATCCGCCAGCGTCGTCTGCCCCGTAAAGTCCACCGACCCCGGCGCCCGCGCATGGATCGAGTGATTCAGCCCCTGCTCCTCCTTCGTCCCGATGATGATCGGCGCAAACCCGCTTTCATTCAGCCGCCGCGCCACCCCCGCAAACCCCTCCTCCGTCCAATGTTTCGTCTCCCACATCGTCCCCGGCACCAAAACCGCCAGCCGCTGCCCCACACTCATCCGCGGCGCCAGCAGCGCCGCCACCCGCCCCTCCGCCTCCGCCGATACCGCCAGTTCAAACACCGGCGCCTCCGTATCAAACCCCAGCAAATCCCCCACCCATAGATAACGATCCACCGCATGCACCTCCAGTGTCGGTATCCCAATCCGATGCGTATACGCCAGCCACGACCCCTCCCGCGCTCCCGCCCACCCCCGCTGCGCGATATTCCCCAGCCGCCTCCCCTGGAAGCTGCTAGCCCCCCGTCCTATCGGCCGATCAAACCCGATCCGAACCCCCGCCCCGCTCGCCAGCGCAAAAAACGCCGACCGCATCTGCCCATGCAAATCGATCACCATCTCGTACCGCGCCCGTCGAATCTCCCTCACCAGCCTCACCAAACTCGCCACCGCCCCCATCCGCCGCCCATTCCTCCCAAAATCGCGCCGCGCAAACAGCAGGATATTCGAAACCCCCGGATGCCCCCTTACGATCTGCGCATTCTCCGGCGTAAGCAGCCAATCGATCCGCGCCTCCGGATACCGCCGCCGCAGCTTATCCAGCACCGGCAGCGTATGCACCACATCCCCCACCGCCGAGGGCTTGATAATCAGGATGCGCGAAAACTCCCTATGCCGGAGATCGGGTATGTCAGAAGTAGCCAAGACTCCCAGACCCTACCCGCCCCCCGGCTCCCCCGCAAGGTCACTTCAATTGCAGAATGACCAGGTGTGCTGACACAGGTTTGGTCCCGCCGGCCAGAGGCGTAATCGTCAGCGCGGGAGTATTGCCTGCGGGATTGCGGACCGTGAGGATCGTATTGATGCTCGTGGTTTGAACGATGCACATTTCTACAATCTGCGTGGTTCCCGTGGCGCGTCCCACCACGGTATAAGGCAGTTCATTGCCGTTGACGGTTACATCAAGTTGACCGGGTTCAGTTACACTTACTTGGAAAGTAACCTGATAAATCCCGATGCTTGTCAAATTGAAGCTACTGGCACTTAGCCGGGCAATCAGTCCAGTGCCCGAAGTGGGGCCAGTCTGTGGAAAACTCACATCGGTGCCTGCCCCGACGGTGGCCGAGTTATCTCCCGGCATCAAGGCAAAGAAGTCAGCAAAGTCACCGACACTGCCTTGTGTGCCAGTTGCGCCCGTCGCACCTGTCGAGCCCGTCGTACCTACCGCACCCGGAGCGCCCGCCGGACCTGCCGGACCTGCCGGACCCGTCGTGCCCGCCGGACCCGTTGCGCCTGCTGGCCCCGCCGCGCCTGTCAGACCCGTCGTGCCAGCCGGCCCCGTTGTGCCTGCCGGACCCGTTGTACCTGCCGGACCCGTTGTACCTGCCGGACCCGCTGCGCCTGTCAGACCCGTCGTGCCTGCCGGACCCGTTGCGCCCGCCGGCCCCGTTGTACCTGCCGGACCCGCTGCGCCTTGTGAACCGGTCGCCAAAACAAAGCTCAAAATTTGATTGGGCGAACTCCCGCTAAGGGTCACCGCGGCAGCGGTGCCGCTGGTTACTGTACCGATGGTCAGGGTATCAGCCGGTCCGGTCCCACCTGTGGAACCTGCCGTGCCCGCCGCGCCTTGCGGCCCCGCGACACCTGCCGAACCCGATGGGCCGGCAGGCCCTGTCGCGCCAATGGGACCGATACCCCCTGAGGGGCCTGACGCTCCCGTCAATCCTGTCGGGCCTGACAGGCCAATAGGACCTTGGGAACCTGAAGGGCCGATGAGTCCTTGCGGGCCTATGGGTCCGGCTACACCAGCCGATCCGTTGGGTCCTTGCGGACCAGTGGCTCCTGCGGGGCCGGTGGCGCCTGTTGCGCCTACTTCGCCTCCTGAACCGGACGCGAAAACAAAGCTCAGGATTTGATTGGGCGAACTCCCGCTAAGGGTCACCGCGGCAGTGGTGCCGGTGGTTACTGTCCCGATGGTCAGGGTATCAGCCGGCCCGGTCCCACCTGCGGAGCCTGCCGCGCCCGCCGCACCTGTCGGGCCCGCAACACCTGCCGAGCCTGATGGGCCGGCAGGCCCTGTCGCGCCAATGGGACCGATACCCCCTGAGGGGCCTGACGCCCCGGTCAATCCTGTCGGGCCTGACAGGCCAATCGGACCTTGGGAACCTGTGGGTCCGGCTACGCCAGTCAATCCGTTGGGTCCTTGCGGACCGGTGGCTCCAGCAGGGCCGGTGGCGCCTGCTTCCCCTTGTGCGCCTACTGCGCCTACTGCGCCTTGTGAACCGGACGCGAAAACAAAGCTCAGGATTTGATTGGGCGAACTCCCGCTTAGGGTCGCCGCGGCAGCGGTACCGGTTTTCACCGTCCCGATAGTCAGAGTATCAGCCGGCCCGGTCCCACCTGCGGAGCCTGCCGCGCCCGCCGCACCTGTCGGCCCCGCTACACCTGCCGAACCTGATGGGCCGGCAGGCCCTGTCGCGCCAATGGGCCCGATACCCCCTGAGGGGCCTGACGCTCCCGTCAATCCTGTCGCGCCGCTGATCCCTTGCGGTCCTGTTGCCCCAGTCAATCCGCTGGGTCCTTGCGCACCGGCCGCTCCGGACTTGCCGGCGGCCCCCGTGTCTCCCGTCGGGCCTGCCGCGCCTTGCGAACCGGTTTCCAGGACAAAGTTCAGCATTTGATGAGGCGACGTGCCGGTAAGGGTCACTGCGGGTGCGGTGCCGCTGGTCACTGTGCCGATGGTCAGGGTCACACCCGTCCCCGTCGTGCAGCCAATCCCCGGAGGCCCCTGGGGGCCTGCGGGCCCCGGGCAGCCTGGCGCTCCGGTGAGCCCCATGCAGCCTGGGTATCCCATGCAGCCTTGCGGGCCTGCCGGCCCCGGGCATCCTTGCGGACCCGCGGGCCCTGTCGCTCCGGCACATCCCGCGCCTCCTCCCGCGTTCATCTCGACATCCAGCACTGCCGGATGTGACGTGCCGATATTCTTTTTGCTATCGAAGGAGAAGCTCGCATTGCACCCAGTGCTTGTCACTTCCAGCCCATTATTCGGCTCGGTCCCGTCGATCCATTGCTTTACCATCCCGGTCACATCAAATCGCACATAGGTATTCCGGCATGTCTCATCGACCGTCACCGAATCCAGCGCCGCACCCACCTCCTCCAGGTTATTCGGCGGCGTGCACGTTTCGCTCCAGCTTCCGGATACCTCGTACAGATTCAGTGTTGCGCTCTTCGCCCCGGCTGGAAACGCCGCATTATCGATGTACACTGTCAGCGTCGCCGAGGCCACATCGCTGCCCGTTGCCGAAAGCGGGAGTCCGGCAAAATCGAATTTCACCAGGGCGCACTGCTTCCGATCCACTTTGAGGTTCGGACTTCTCCCCAAATTCTTCCCGGCTCCGCTCGCATCGACCGTCGTATCATCGGTAAGCAACGCCTCATAAGCAAAGGCCGTATGCGCAAGGCCGCCTATGAGCAAGAGCGACAGGATCCGTAGAGGTAAGGATTTCATACTTCCTCGACCCGGTTGATTGCTCGAACAGTTTGCCTCGCCTGCAATGCGAGAGGGGTGCCGATAAATGCGAATGCGAATGCCAGTGGGGAGATGGCGTGAGTTGGGGGAATTTTGAGTTTCATGGATTTAGTGAGGGCAGAAAATAAGAGCGCCTCACTCATTCAGCCAATACCTCGTCTGAGTCCGCCCCATAGCCAGAATCTATCCGTGGATAAAACTTTCTCCAGACGTCTACTCTTGTAATTATAACTCCTACAGAAAAACACGACCCGCGGGCGGATTTGCCATAGCTATTGGCTATAGCCAGCCCAATATGCTCATTCCGAAATCCGAAATCCGTATTCGGCCCCGCCCCCACACACGGTCGTACCCCCGTTGCGCCTCTTGACACTCCGCTCCTGGTGTATCACTGTACTACAACACCGTGTTCCTCCTCAACCCCGCCAGCGGCGTCCCTCTTTACCTCCAGCTCCAGCAGCAGCTCCAGCAGCGCATCCTCTCCGGACGGCTCTCCCACGGCGCCCAGCTCCCCTCCGTCCGCGACCTTTCCACCCAGCTTCACATCAATCCCCTCACGGTCGTCAAAGTTTACCAAAACCTCGAAAAAGACGGCTTCCTCGAAACCCGCCGCGGCGTCGGCACCTACGTCTCCCATCAATCTCCCGCCCTCAAAATGGACGCCCGCCGCCGCCACCTCGCCCCCGCCCTCGACCAGCTCGTCGTCGAAGCCCTCCACCTCGGCCTCCCCGAAAAGGAGATCCAATCCCTCATCTCGGAAAAATTCCGCCAATTCAAATCTCAAACCGGAACCAAACCCCATGACGAATAACCCTCCCATCCTCCTACGGAACGTCACCCGTTCCTACGACGGCCCTCCCGTATTGCACGACCTCAACTTATCCGTAACTCAGGGCAGCATATACGGATTCCTCGGCCGCAACGGCTCCGGCAAGACAACCACCCTCCGCATGCTCGCCGGCTTGATCCGCCCTCACGCCGGCCAGGTCAGCATCCTCGGCCATGACCCATTCACCACCGGCGCCGCCGAGAGGCAATGGGTCGGCTATATGTCCGAAAAA
>Ga0182030_10011812_pt1 | contig 17579 bp, 19 predicted proteins | sample 812S3MmetaG_FD_121299 | JGI IMG/M metagenome (GOLD analysis project Ga0182030, IMG submission 121299) | Permafrost microbial communities from Stordalen Mire, Sweden - 812S3M metaG (Illumina Assembly) | ecosystem: Environmental > Terrestrial > Soil > Wetlands > Permafrost | place: Sweden...
TCAGGTGATCGTGCAGCATGCCCTCGGGGACCATCCGCGCCAGCAGAAGGTGACGGATCTGCTTCTGTCGCTGCGCCGCCTGCCGCGACCCGGTGGGCACTAGCCGCACCCTGACGGCGACCTGTCAGCGTCGCGGCGGTAGGACGGGCTCCGAACTTGCACCCTACGAGCCTCCGCATCCAATGGCGCCCGAGCGAATGCGCCTCGTGCGATCTTCCAAGAACACATCAACTGCTGAGCGAGGAACCAATGGGCGAACTCATCGACAAGGCCAAGGGCAAGATCAAGCAAGGCGCCGGCGCCCTCACCGGCAACAAGAAGGTGGAGCGTGAGGGTCGCGTAGACGAGGCCAAGGGCAGGGTGAAAGGCGCCGTCGAGGACGTCAAACACGCGGTCAAGGACGCCGTCAGGAAGTAGCCTCACCGAGGCTCGATTGCGCGGGCGCCGCCCACGCAATCGAGACTGTGCCATCGAGAGACTGAAGGCGAAGAGCCCGGCGGGCGGCGGCTCGTGTTCGTAGCCCCGCCCGACCGGTTTGCAATCTACGAGCGCTTCTGCAGGTCGCCTCCTGCTGGTTCAAGCAGTGACTACTGCGCCGGTGGCGGCTTCGGTGGCTGCGTATCGTCCTGCACGCACGAGGAGAGATCGAAGAACAAGAACTCGAGCGCCTGCTGGTTGATGGCGTAGGCCGAGGCCTGCCCGCCCTCGGTGCCGCACTCCGTCGGGAACGTCGAGGCCGGGTCGGGCAAGTACACGTGGACGCCGCTGAACACCGCGCGCCCGCACTGCTGGGCCGCGGGCGTTCCCACGGGCGTATTGAAGCTGAGGTACGACGTGCTGGTCGCCGCGTCGCCTGCGCCCTCGGCGTTGTAGATCCACCGCGTCGAGCCCGGATAGGTCGGCGGGCCCGAGCCGTCGACGTCCGCCCAGGTGTCGGTGAGCGGGATCTGCACCGCGGCACCGGCTTGCTGAGCGATGCCGTTCTGCAGCAGCCACTGGCCGAAGGCCTGCCCTTTGGGGAAGGTCTGGTCGATGAAGTAGTTGTCGTATGGCATGGCGTTGTCCCAGCCCGGCCAGCTCGCGACCGTCTTGTCGACCGCCGGAGCGTCGGGTGGGGAGAACCAGTCGACGAAGAAGTCGGTCCCGAACGCGCGGCCGCCTCCGTCGAGGTACTGCCCCATCGCCGTGTACCCGGTGCCCCGGCTGCCCGCAGGGACGCCGTCGCAGCCGTTGAGGACGAAGTCGTACTGGAGCAGGTTGGCCGAGGTCTGCCACCAGGTGAACGTGTTCTCGACCGTGTTGCCGCCGGTGATGGCCGCCGCGGGCGTGTTCGGGTCGTCAATGGCACCCGTGTAGACGTGCACGTGCCCGGTCTTGCTGCCGGGAGGCACGAACTCGCTGTCGTCGACGCCCACGCCGCGCAGGAAGCACTCGAAGGCGTCGTACCCGGCCGTCGTCAGCGCGATGAGCGGCATGTCGCCCTCGCTCGACTGCTTCGGCAGACGCAGCTTGTCCGGGCCGAGCAACGAGTCGAGGTCCACCGCCGTGCACGCGTCGATCTGCGGGACCACGAGCTGCCGACGCCACTTGCCGACCTGGATGACGAGGGGGATGTTCGCGCCGGCGGGCACGCCCCACGTGTCGGTGGCGTCCTTCTGCAGGGTGAACTTGCCGCTCGTGTCGGTCGACGTGCCGAGGATGGGGTTGCCGGAGGCTGGCGCCTCGCAGGGCGTGCACGTCGGGCTGCCGGCAAGGATGGGCTCCGGCGTCGCGTTGGGAACGTAGACGTAGACGTTGTAGAGCGGCAGCTTGCCGGCCGGATCGCGGATGGTGCCGGTGAGCGACGTCTCGGGCTTGCCTTGCGAGGCGCAGTCCGGCGCGGCGCACTGCAGGTTGACGCAGCCCGTGCCGGCGCTGTCGCCTGTGCCCAGCAGGTTGCCGTCCACGTAGGCAGCGCCGTCGTGACCGGTCGCCCCGTCGGGCGACGATACGCCCGCGTCCGGAGTGAAGCCCACGGGCGAGCTGGTCGTCGAGCCGCAGGCGACGGCCACGCCGAGGAGAACCAGCGGTAACGCGGCGAGCCTGGGGCGCACACGCTTTTCTAGCACTCGCTCTCGTACGCGGCCTCCTGGCCTTTCCTTCCCCCCGTCCTTCCTACGTCGCTCGTGTCGACAGGGCGCACGAGAGAGAGCACCCTGTGCCGGGCAGGAGGGCACCGATGCGCACGCACTTGCACTGGACACTATCGTTTGGCCTCGCGGCGCTCGTCGGCCTCACCGCTCATTGCAGCGGGGCGACCGACGTCCTCGAGGGCACGAAAGACGCCTCGGCGGACGGCAAGAAGAGCGACGCGGCCTCGAGCGGCAGCGGCGGCTCGAGCGGGTCCTCGAGTGGAGGTACCTCCTCCGGCGGGAGCTCCGGGAGCAACTCGGGCTCGTCGTCCGGCTCGTCGTCGAGCTCGGGTTCGGGGTCCAATTCGGGATCGGGCTCGGGTTCGGGGTCCAATTCGGGATCGGGATCCGGCTCGGGCTCGAGCTCCGGCGGCACGCCCGTTTGCGCCGACCCCAACACCGTCGCCCCGTGCATGGGTTGTATGACCGCCGGGCAACCGTGCCAGCCCAACGGCTGTTACGGCGGATACGTCTGCAACACGACGACCGACAAATGCGCTGCGCCCGGTGCCTGCCCCTAGCGTTTCAAAATAGTCCGCATCCTTTCGCCCCGCTCGAACGTCTTCGACCCGTGAGGCCCCGATGACCGCGATACCGCCGGAGCTGTCCGCAGCGCGTGACCGCTTCCTCGAGCTCGTGGGGGATCTGCGCCCCGATCTGCACCGGTACTGCTCGCGCCTCGTCGGGTCGGCGATCGACGGGGAGGACGTGGTGCAGGAGGCCCTCGCCAAGGCCTACTACGCGATGAGCCTCTCGCCCGAGATGCCGCCGCTGCGGCCCTGGCTGCTGCGCATCGCGCACAACACGGCGATCGATTTCCTGCGACGCTACGACCGGCGCTTCGTCGAACCGGTGGCGCACATCGACGAGAGCGCGGTCGCCTTGGAGGAGGTGCGGCCCGACGTCGTGCGCGCCGCGCTCTCGAGCTTCGTATCGCTGCCGGTCCTGCAGCGAAGCTCCGTCATCCTGAAAGACGTCCTCGGCCTGTCGCTGGAGGAGATCGCCCAGACGACCGGCACGACGGTCCCCGCGGTGAAGGCCGCGCTGAACCGGGGACGCACGAGCTTGCGCGACCAGCCCCGCGAGGACGCCGTTCCCTGGCGCGACCGACCCGAGACGTCGGCGGCCGAGCGCGCGATGCTCGACCGGTACGTCGCCCTCTTCAACGCCCGCGACTGGGTGGGCGTCGAGGCCCTGCTCACCGAGGAGTGCCGCCTCGACCTCGTGTCGAAGTCCCTGCGACGCGGGCGGAAGCAGGTGACCCCCTACTTCGGCAACTACGCCCGCGAGGACGTGCGCCTCGCCGTCGGCCGCGCCGAGGGACGCGATGTCCTCGGCGTGTACCGCCCCTCGAGCAGCCAGGAGCCGGCGTACCTCATCGCGCTCGAGCTCGACGGCGAGCGCGTCGGCCTCATTCGCGACTGGCGGTACGTGCCGTACCTGATGGGTGAGCTCTCGTTCGAGAGCGTCGAAGCAACACGGAGGAGCTGATGGCGAAGGTTCAGGGACGCGGGACAGCCGAGAAGCCGTGGGCACTCAAGACGCCGCCGGGCACGTCCGAGTTCCAGGCGTGGCGGGATGAATCCAGCGAGCCGCCGGCGCTCGTCGTTCAGGTGGGCAAGACACCGCTTCGGTACGCGCTCCGTGGCATCGAAGACCTGCACGCGATGCTGCTCGCCCACGGCGACTGGATGCCGCTCGGCAGCGCCGACGAGCAGAAGGCCGCCGCCGACGGAACGGTGGAGGCCTGGGGCAGGGCGAAGAAGAACCCGGTGGGGGGCTTCTACGGCCTGAAGAAGGGTCTGCGCGGGCGATTCGGGATGTACGTGCCCCCGGTGCTCGAGGCGCTCGGTCTGGCCGAAGTGGAGCACAACGCGAAGAGCAATCGCATGCGGGCGCTGAAGAAGAAGTGACGGAGCCACACCACGCGGAGGGACCTCGAAGATGAGAGCCATGGCTGCCCCGTCATACGGTCCGCTCGACCGCCTCGCGGAGATCGACGCGCCCCTCCCCTCGCCCGGTGGCGGAGAGGTTCGCGTCCACGTTGTTGCCTCCGCGCTCAATCCGGCGGACTACAAGGTCGTCCTCGGGACGCTGAAGTTTCTCCACGCGAGGAACCGACCGCTGATCGTCGGGTACGACTTCTCGGGCACCGTCGAGGCCGTCGGTCCTTCCGTGACCGGTGTGTCGGTCGGCGACGACGTCTTCGGCTTCCTTCCGTACGGGCCTGGCAACCGGCGCGGAGCGTTCGCCGAGTCGCTGATCGCGAAGAGCGACGAGATCGCCGTGAAGCCGCCCGGGGTTTCGCACGAGAACGCAGCTGCGGCTGCGACGACGGGGCTGACGGCGATCCAGTCCATCCGCGATCTCGGTCGCCTGCCTGCTGCCGGGCGGGTTCTCGTGACGGGCGTCTCCGGGGGCGTGGGCTCGATCAGCGTGGGTATCGCGAAGAGGCTGGGCGCCGAGGTGACCGCCGTGGGATCGGGCGCGGGGCTCGAGCTGGCGCGTCGGCTCGGAGCAACGGAGGTACTGGACCGCACCGAGCGACCTCTCCCCGGGGACATTCGCGACCGGTTCGACGTCGTGTTCGATGCTGCGGCCGCCTACCGCTGGCGCCACTGGCGCACCGCGCTGAAGACGCGCGGGACTTTCGTGACGACGCTTCCTTCTCTCGCGTTCGCCGTCGACAAGATCCACAGCCTCTTCACGGGTACGCGGGTGGACTTCGTGAACGTGAAGTCTCGTCCGGCCGATCTCAGGCTGCTGGCCTCGTGGCTCGAAGAAGGGCTCGAGGTGCCGCTGGCATCGACCATCCCCGTTCGCGACATCGCCCAGGGACTCGCGCGCCTTCACAAGGCAGGTGGGCGCATCGCCGTGCGGGTGGAGGGCGGATTCTGACGGTCGCCACGGTCGCGCACGCGGTAGCATCCAACGCACATGCGACAGGTCTGGATCACCCGTGCGGGAGCTCCCGAGGTTCTTCAAGTGCGGGAGCAACCGGACCCCGAGCCGGCCGACGGGCAGGTGCGCATCCGCGTGAAGGCGGCGGGCATCAACTTCGCGGATCTGATGGCGCGCGTGGGGCTCTACCCCGATGCACCGAAGATCCCGTGCGTCGTCGGCTACGAGGTGTCCGGCGTCATCGACCGCGTCGGAGCGGCGGTGACGACGCTGCACGAGGGGGACCGCGTCTTCGGGATGCCGAGATTCGGTGGGTACACCGACTGTCTGGTGATCGCCGAGGATCAGGTCTTCCGGATGCCCGAGAGGATGACGTTCGAGGAGGCCGCGGCCCTGCCGGTCGTCTACCTGACGGCGTACAACATGATGCTCTTCACGGGCACATTGCGACCCGGGTCGACGGTCCTCGTTCACTCCGCAGCGGGCGGTGTCGGCCTCGCGGCGATCCAGATCGCGAAGACGCGCGGCTGCACGATCATCGGGACGGCCTCCCCGGGCAAGCACGACTACCTGCGGCAGCAAGGGGTCGCTCACCCCGTCGATTCGCGCGGCGACTACGCCACGGCGGTCCGCCAGATCGTCGGCGAGAGGGGCGTCGATCTCATCCTCGATCCGGTCGGCGGCAAGTCGTGGACGAGCGGGTACGATCTTCTCGCCCCGTGCGGTCGCCTCGTGGCCTTCGGGCTATCGGCCGCCAGCTCGGGGACGAAGCGGAGCCTGCTGCACGCGGCCGCCCAGGTGATGAAGATCAAGAAGATCAGTCCCATGAAGCTGATGGAGGACAACAAGACGGTGTCCGGAACGAACATGGGACACCTCTTCGGCCGCCTCGATCTGCTCCGGCCGCAGTTCGCGGCGCTGCTCGAGATGTACGAGGCGCGCGAGATCGCGCCGCACGTGGACCGCACTTTCCGCTTCGACGAGGCGCCCGCGGCGCATCACTTCCTCCACGAGCGCAAGGCGATCGGGAAAGTGCTCCTCGTCCCGTAGGGTCGGCTCCCGGATGCGCGGGGCTCAGGCCTTGAAGTGCTCGCTCCGGCCGACGTGCTTCGCGTGGCGCATGAGGACGAACTGGACCGCGTCGCCGCAGTCGTTGCAGAGCGGGAACGTCTTGCCGGCGATGCACGTGACGTCGTGACTCTCGGCGTGCTTGCCTTCGTGAAGGACGGAGTAAATTCCGGACTTCTTGATCTTCTCGCCCGCTTTGATGGGAACAGCCATTCGAAACCGCCTTCTCTGGGATCGCAACCTATGCGCCGCAGCGCTGGTTGCGTCAAGCAGCCGGGCCCGCAAAGACGAGCTCTACTGCGCGAGGATCTCGGTCTTCAGCACGCGGTCGAGCTTCGGGAACTCGCTATCCAGGTAGGCGTTGCCCTCGGTCTGGATGCGCTCCTGGTTCGGGCCATGGCCGTCGGGCGGGCCCTCGCCGTAGCCCTTGTAGAGCGCGTCGACGACCTCCATCCCCTTCACGACCTTGCCGAACGGAGCGAAGCCCGAGGCATCGAGCCGGGCGTGGTTATTGTAGTCGATGAAGATCTGCGTGGTCCGCGAGTCGGGTCCCGCCATCGCGAACGTCACGAAGCCGCGCAGGTTCGACTGCGTGACGGGATCGTCGTGGATGCTCGCGCCGCGCCACTTTGCGGCGACTACGGGGTCGCCCGGGATGCCGAACTGGACCATGAAGCCCTCGACGACGCGGAAGAAACGGGTGTCGTCGAAGAAACCGATGCGCGCGAGGTTGAAGAAGCGGTCGGCCCCCTGAGGCGCCCAGCTCCGGTGCACCTCGATGACGAAGTCGCCCTGGGTCGTCGTGAAGCGCGCGGCGAAGACCTCCGGCGCGTGCTCCGCGGCGCGCGCCGGATCGAGCTCGGACGGCGCGTGATGAACGGCCGCGGACGCGGGGTGCGGCGTCGCCCCGCCCGGCGGGCCCGCCACGGGGGACGGGGGGGCGTCGACCGGCGTGACCGTCGCTGTGGGGCCGGAGCCGCACGCGGTGAGGAGGAGGAACGCGGCGAGAAGGCTGGGGCGGGACATGGCTTCTCCTCTTACCTCATCCGGCGTCCGGGGCGCCCCGACCGCCGTGGCACTTCTTCCATTTCTTGCCGCTCCCGCAGGAGCACGGATCGTTTCGGCCCGGCTTCGGCTCGGCGCGCACAGCCTCTTGTTTCGGGCCTTGCGCGAAACGCTTCAGCCGGTCGAGCGATTCCTCCGGTGTCCATTGCCCGAACCACGCACGGACGACCTCACGTGGATGGTAGAAGTCCTCGGCCGCCGCTCGTGCCGCCACGGGGAGGATGACCAGCATGAAGCTCTGCACGTTCCTGTCGTGCACGTCGGCATCCAAAGAGAGGACCGCCGTGCGCGCGAGATCGTCGGGCACGTCCTCGGACTTGTCGAAGCGGTAGGGGTGCCCCTCGGGGAGGCCAGCTCCGGGGGCCACGCAGAAGTCGCGCCCGAGCTGCATCGTCGTCTTGGTGCGCTCGTCGGCGTCCTCGATCGCGAGGAGCACGGCCCTGGCGACCGAGTTCCGGACGGCGTCGCTCGTCTGGTGGACACCCCCGTCCGGCGGCGGCGGAGGAGGCGGCGGGTACGACTGCAGGATGCGCTTCACCTCGGCCAGCGTCCCGGAGTGCCGCAGCCCGATGGCGCCGAGCCCGAGGCCCGCGTCGAGGATCGCCATCCAGTCGTCCCCCTCCGCGAGCGCGTGCTTGTAGCCGGGGATGGCGCCCTTGCCGAGACGACCAGCGACCCAGGCGCTTCGCATGAAGAACGTCGATCCCGCCTGGGCCGAGCACGGGTACGTCGGCGAGCTCGCGAAGCCGGTCTGGCGCGCCGTCCTCTCGAGGATCTCGTCGAGGTTGCGACGCTCGCCGGCGCCCGACAGGACCATCGTGTGGGCCACAGACCACTCCAGGCGATCGAGCTTCTCGAACGCCTTGCGGGTCGAGCCCTTGATGGCGACCTTGTGCGCGCCGTGGGCCATGGCCGGGCGGAGCTTCACGGTCTCGAGGGCCATGTCGAGCATGACGAGGTACGGCGTCATCCCCAGCATCGGCTCGAACGCGGAGATGGCCACGAAGTCCTCACGGGCGAAGCGGCTGCCGCGCGAGATGATGCGGTGGAAGATGCTGCCCTCCTCTTCGTCGGGGCGAAGCTCGCGCTGCGCGATCTCCTTTCTGGCGCGCATCTCGGCGACCTTGGCCAGCAGGGCGTCGATCTGCGCGCGCGGCACCACGTGGTGATCGTGGTGCATCCCGGCGCCGAGGCAGGTCACGAAGCGCCCCTCGCGCGTGACGATGACAAACGGTCCCTCGCGGACGTCGTCGATGGCCAGGGCGACGCGCGCCGCGTCGGGCGGGACGTGGACGCGATCGAGGACGTACGCGACGGCCTCGTGGTCGCGGTAGAGCTCCAGCGCAAACTCGGTCTGCGCGCGGGTCACGCGATCGAGGCGCTCGAGGAAGTGATGTGCGTGGGGCACGCGCAGACGCTAGCACCTCAGCGCACGACGATCTCGCTGGACCAGCGCTGGGTCGACGACCCGCTCGTGGCCCCGTGGGTGGAGGACACGCCGCATGCACCGGCCACGACCCCGACCGCCACCCACGCCAGCTGAGCCGCGCGAACCGCGAGCGCGACGGACAGGGCGCTCGCCGCATCGAGGTGAGCCGCCGCCGCGCCGAGCACGAGAGCCCCATCCGTGAAGCCGACCTGCGCGAGCGCGATGTCGCCCACCGATGCGCCCATCAGGTGAAGACCCCACACGGTGAGGCCGTCGAGGACGACCGCGTGCGGGGTCGCCGCGCGGACAAGGACGAGGATGGCTCCCGCCTGGGCGACGCGACTCCCCAGCATCGCGAGGAGGGCCTCGCGCTTCCCGGTCGTGGGCATGCGGCGGGCGGCGGTGAGGAGAAGGAGCAGTCCCGCCCCGAGCGTCACCGCCGAGTGCACCGCGAGCACCGTCGCCAGCGGCCCGGCGAGACGGGCGTGCGCGACGACCGCGCACAGCGACGAGGCGATGCCTACCGCCACGAGCGCCATGGCCTGGTTGACCAGCGCCACGCCGACGACGCGCGGACGCGGCAGATACGGAGACAGCATCGCGGCCTTGCACGCCTCGGCCACGGCACGGCCCGCGGGCAGCACATAGCAGAGGGCGTAGCCCGCGAGCTGCGCGCGCACGAGGGCCCGGCGGGGAACGTCCGGACCGTAGAGAGCGCGCGCGCCCCACGCCTCCGAGAGGATCCGGACGCCCTCGAAGGCGACGGCCAGCGCGACCGCCCACCGCATGCGCACGAGCACCGCGGCGACGTGCGACGGACCCGCGTGCACGACGAAGGCGCCCATCGCCGCCACGCCGAGCACGGCGACCACGAGCGACGCGACCCGCCGGACCTTCTTCATCGGCTGGCGAGCGCACCCCACGCGTCGAGCGCCGTCACGGCCAGAGCGATCGACGCGATCGTGGCGATCGGTGCATGCGAGGGGAGATGGAGCCGCCTGCGCCTTGCGAGGGCCGCGGCCGCCGTCACCAGTCGTCCCCCCAGGAGCACCATCGGCGACAGGGGGCCGAGCGCACCGATCCAGGCCAGCGAGGGAGGCAGGTGCGTGCGCGCGATGTCCGGCGCCAGCCTGGCGAGGTCCGAGCCGCGCTTCATCCGCCGGTCGACCAGTTCAGCGGTCCCCTCCGGGGTGCGGTGCGTCGTGAGGGCGTCGGGAGCGAGATGGATGGGGATGCGCTCCCCGTGCAGGCGCATGGCCAGCACGCCGCACGCGCCGCGGTGGAGATCCTCGCGGCGCGCGAAGAGGTGAGAGGCGAAGACTTCGCGACGGAAAGCGACGTTGTTGGCGAGGAAGTGTCTCACGCAGCCGCGGCCGAGGGGGCTACGCACCGGCTCGAAGTCGATGGCCGTCAGCGCGTCGCCCAGCGCCGAGGCCGTGTACACCGTGCGACCGGCGACGACGCGCACCTCCGGATCGACGAAAGGCTGGAGCAGCGCTTCGAGCCAGCGGGGCTCCGGCCAGCAGTCCCCGTCGCCGAACGCGACGACCTCCGCCGTCGTGGCCGCGAAGCCGCGGTTCTTCGCCTCGTAGTACCCGGCCCCCGCGGGGACCTCCACGAAGCGGAGCGCCCGTCCTGCCGCGCGCACGAGTCGCGCCTGATCGCGCACGACGAGACCCTCGTGGGTGACGATCACCTCGTCGGCTTGCGAGCGCGGCGTGCTGGTCTCTGCCAGGCGCACGAGGAGTCGCTCGAGCCCCGCCACGACGGCCTCGGCGTGCGCGTCGATCGCGACGAGGTTGTCCGTCTCCAGCACCAGCGCGTTCGACGGCCTCACGGCGTTGCCTCCGGCGCCAGGACCACGTCGGCCACGACGCCTCGATGGTCGGACACGTGCGCCGGCACGGCGGCGTACGACGCGAACGCGAGCTCCGGCGAGAGCAAGATCCAGTCGATGCGCCGCCAGGGCCGTCCCGCCGGGTAGGTGCCGAGCGCGCCGGCCGCCGGAGCTGCGGGCTGCCACGCGTGCAGACCGAGCGCGCGGGCGAGGCGCGCGGTGTCGCCGTCTCCCTTCTTGCCCCAGGACGCGTTCATGTCGCCCATCACCACCAGCGGCCGCTCGCGATGCTCGAAGGCGCGCGCCATCATCGCGATCTGCCGGCGACGCGCCCACGGCGTGAACGGGTCGAGGTGCACGGACACGACGTCGATGGCGCGACCACCGAGCGCCTCCGGCGTGACGGTGACGCGGACCCACCCCTTGTCGTCGAGAAACGACGTGTGGAACGCCGTTGACTCGGGAGCGTGGAGCACGGGTCGCGACAAGACCGCGGTCCCGTGATGCAGGCCCAGGCCGGGAACGTCCTTGTGGGCACCGAACGCGAAATGCGGCATGTGCGATCCGCCGGCGACGAGCGCGACCTCGTCGAGATGACCACTCCAGAAGGCGCGACGGTCGATCTCTTGAAGGGCGACGACGTCGGGGTGAACGTCGTCGATGGCGACGCCGATGGCGTCGAGGTTGCGGGCGATGGCGGCGCGTCCCACCAGCAGCGGCGGCAGAGGCGCGCGCGCACCATGCGCGCAGTTGAGGGTCATGACACGGAGGGCCAGGGCGATTGCGATGTCCATGGCTCAAAGGGTGGAGCCCGCATCTCGACGGCGCGCGGACGGCGCGTGAAACGTCGGTGGAGCGCGTGTCAACGCCGTGTGAAAGGCAGCCGCACGACGAAGCGCGCCCCGCCTTCCGGTGGCGACTGGGCCTGGATGGTCCCGCCATGGGCCTCCACGACGGCGCGCGCGAGCGCCAGCCCGAGACCCGTGCCCCGACGGTCGCCGCGCGTCGTGAAGAATCGGTCGAAGACGCGGGGGATGTCCGCGGGCGTGATCCCCGGTCCGTCGTCGGCCACCACCACCTCGGCTTCGTCGCCTGCCCGACTGACCTCGATGCATACCCGCGTCCGCGCGAAGGAGAGAGCGTTGTCGAGCAGGTTTCGCAACACCGATTCGAGGCGCGAGGCGACGCCCTGCACGCGGATCGGGTCGGTCGTCGCCGCCTTCCCCTTCACCTCGATCACCACAGGGCTCCCCTCCCCCATCGTACGAGCCAGGCCGCGCACGAGCGCCTCCAGATCCACGTCTGCACGCGACTCGTCGGGCAGGCCCCCCTCGGCGCGGGCCAGCTCGAGGAACTGGGTCACCAGCGCATCGAGACGCGCCGCGCTGGTCCCGAGCGCCTCGGCCAGTCGATGACGACGCTCGTCGTCGAGCGGGACATCCGACGCCAGACGCTCGGCGCAGGCCCGCGCGCTGGCGACGGGGTTCTTCAGCTCGTGCGCGAGATCCGCCACGAACGCCTCGTTGGCGCGACCTCTCTCGGCGAGGACTGCCATGAGCGCGTTGAAGGCAGCGGCCACGTCGCCGATCTCGTCGCTTCGGTTGACCTGCAGGTCGGCTCTCGGCGCGGCCGCACGGGCCCGCGCGAGAAGCTCGTCGCGCAGCGCCTCCACCGGGCGCACCATCTGCCGGCCCATCCAGAACCAGAGGACGATGGCCAGCGCCAGGACGAACCCGGTGAGCTTGAGGAGCTGGCGCCTCGACGCATACAGGGTGTCGAGGGCACGCCGCGAGCTCCCCTGGGCGTGCACGACGGCGAGGCCCCCCGCGCCACCGGGGAGAGGGAGGGTGGCGGCGGCGTCGCAGATCTCCAGGTTCCCGAGCGTGGAGTGGTCGCATTGCTCCGCGTGCTCGCTGGCACGGGCGGCCCGGACCTCGGGTCGCTCACGCAGGGGAGCGCGTCCTGCATCGAAGGTGGTCAGCACCGCGACGCGGTCCGGTCCGTAGATGAAGTCGCCCAGCTCGAAGAGCCATCCGCGGCCCACCAGGTGATCGCGGTCGATGGGGACGGTCCCGTCGGGCAAGAGCACACGGATTCGCTGGTCGCGGGCGCTCGCGATGGCGTCGATGCGATCGGACAGCGTCCCCACGTCGCCCGTCGCGCCGCGGACGAGCGCCACCACGTCGTCGCGTCCCTCGACAGCGCGCTCGCGCGTTCGCCCGACGAAGAGCGACTCGACCCCGTTCGTCGCGAAGAGGAGCGCCAGCGGCGAGGCCACGACGGCCAGCACGACGAGGAGCGCGCTCGTGCGCAGAGAGTGAACACGGACGCGCTGGAGGCGGCTCACCGGCGTGAGCGACTACTGCGTGCAGAAAGAGATCGCGCCGCAGGTCGTCACCTGAACCGTCGTCCCCTCGACCGTGCAGCTCTGCGCCAGACACGCCCCGCCGTCCCCGCAATCCGAGCCGACCGCGCACGACTGCTCCCACGCGGGGCAGGTGGCCTGGCACGTGGTGGACGGGGCGCCGGCGTCGCCCAGCACGAAGCAGCACATCTCCCCGTTGCAGTCCTTCGGCGCGTGGCAGCCCTGGCCCGAGAGGCCCCCTTCGGACGAGGAGTAGCCGTTGGAGCCGCCGGTGACGAGGACGCAACTCGCGAGGGCCGCGAAGGCGAGCACTCCGGCAGTAGCCGCAACGGCGCGTGTCAAAACGACCCCTTCAGGAGCAACCCGGAGCCCGACGCCGTCGGCCCGATGCCGACCTTGGTCCCCAGCGCCTTGTCCGACGGATTCGTGAGCAAGAGAAACGCCCCGGCGCCCACCCCCACGACCGCGACGCCCCAGGCTGCAGCATTCCACCCGATGAGGTCGCCCAGCTTGCCGTTCGCCGCGATCCCATCGGGGGAGCAGACCTTGTCGACGCAGTCGTCGTTCCGCACGCTGTTCTGATGGAGCGCCATGAACGACGTGACCGTCGCGAGCAGGGCCGCATCCGCACCGACGGACAGCGCCACCCAGCCCCACACCCGGTTCATCTGGCGCGACGCGTGCTCGTTCTTCGGCTCCTGCTCGGGACTCGTCTCGCCGCCCGCCGGCGTCGCCTCGGCGACGATGGGATGGGGTGCCGTGGCCACTCCCACGGGGGAGACGGCAGCCCGAGGCGGCGACGTGGCCGCGCAGCCGGCCAGGGCGAAAGCGCCGACCGCGGCGACGAGGATTCGCATGCCGCGGAGGCTAACGTGGCCTGCGAAACCCTTCAACTCGAGCGAGTGGACCCTCTCCGCCCGCCGCTACGAGGCCCCGGTCCAGCTGCGTTCTCGGAACTGGACCTGCCCACGTCCGCTGGCCCCTGCTACTTCGACATCCATGCTCCCCTTGCGCCCCGTCACCCTGGCCGACGAAGTCGTCGTGCTCGAGCCCTTGTCCCTCGATCACACGGGCGGCCTCCTGCAAGCCGCGTCGGCGCATCGCGACACATACAGCCTCACCCTGGTCCCTGCGTCGACGGAGGCGATGCAGGCGTACGTGGAGCTCGGGCTGTCGGACCAGGCCCGGGGGGTATCGCTCCCGTTCGTCACGCGCGACGCGCGTACGCGGCGCATCCTCGGCTCGACCCGCTTCATGAACATCGAGCGGTGGACGTGGCCGCCGCCGGGCAGCGCGCTCCAGCGGACCGCGGAACAGGCGGACGCGGTGGAGATCGGGTCGACCTGGCTCACAGAGGAGGCGCAGCGCACCGCCATCAACACGCACGCAAAGCTCCTCATGTTGACGCACGCCTTCGACGGCTGGGAGGTCCGCCGCGTGACGCTGAAGACGGACGTGCGCAACGTGCGATCCCGCACGGCCATCGAGCGCGTGGGGGCCCGCTTCGACGGCGTCCTCCGCGCACACATGCCGGCCTTCGACGGCGCCGTGCGGGACACGGCGTTCTATTCGATCCTGGCGGCGGAGTGGCCCGACGTGAGGACGCGCCTGCGAGAGCGGGCGTCACGGTCGTCTCTCCGCGACACGCGCGACGCGCCTCCCCGGCGCTGAAGATGCGTCATGCGTGTCGCGGTCGGGCGAAAGCGGGCCGCTTTCGCGCGCTCCTCGGCCTGGCGCGCCTCGTGCTCGTGCAGCGAACCGCGCGGCGTCCTTCGCCGGGCTGCACCGGAACCGCTCCATGCTCGACATCGCCGAACCGGTCCACTACGGAGACAGCTCGCCGATGAAGCCATCGTCGTCGATCGCTCACGTCGCCATCGCCAGCTTCGTCGGCACCGCCATCGAGTGGTACGACTTCTTCCTCTACGGGACCGCCGCGGCGCTGGTCTTCAACAGGCTGTTCTTCCCGAAGTTCGACCCGCTCGTCGGCACCGTGCTCGCCTTCGCGACGTTCGCCGTTGGTTTCGTCGCGAGGCCCGTCGGCGGCGTCGTGTTCGGGCACTACGGCGATCGCATCGGTCGCAAGGCGATGCTCAGCCTCACGCTCCTCATCATGGGCGTGGCGACCTTCGCCATCGGCATTCTCCCGACCTACGCGCAGATCGGCGTCTACGCTCCCATTCTGCTGGTGACCCTCCGGCTCGTGCAGGGGTTCGGGCTCGGCGGCGAATGGGGCGGCGCCGTCCTGATGGCGATCGAGCACGCGCCGCCGGATCGTCGCGGCTTTTACGGCAGCTGGCCGCAGACCGGAGCGCCCGCCGGGCTGCTGCTGTCGACGGGGGTCTTCGCGCTCGTGTCGCGCCTTCCGGAGGACGCATTCCTGCGCTGGGGTTGGCGAGTGCCGTTCCTCGCGAGCGTCGCGCTCGTCGGCGTGGGGACGCTCATCCGGGTGCGTCTGGCGGAGAGCCCGGCCTTCGCGCGCTCGAAGAAGGAAAGCCCGGCGGCGCGACTCCCCATCGTGGAGGTGCTCCGCCATCACCGCCGAAGCGTCTTCCTCTCGATGGGGGCGCGCCTGGCCGAGAACGCGTTCTTTTACATCTACACGACGTTCGTGCTCGCGTACGCGACCGAGGAGATCAAGGTGACCCGCCAGACCGTCCTCACGGGCGTCCTCGTCGCGGCGGGGCTCGATCTCCTGGCGATCCCCTTCTTCGGATGGCTCTCGGACCGCTTCGGCCGTCGCCCCGTCTACATGTTCGGGGCGGTGTTCTCGGCGCTCTTCGTCGTCCCCTTCTTTTGCCTCGTCGGCACCGGACGCGCCGAGCTCCTCGCGATCGCCATCGTGGTCGGCGTCGCGGTCGGGCACGCGGCGATGTACGGGCCGCAGGCGAGCTTCTTCTCGGAGCTCTTCGGGACCCGCGTCCGGTACAGCGGCGCGTCGCTCGGCTATCAGCTCGCGTCCGTGCTGGCCGGCGGACTGTCGCCGCTGATTGCCGCGGCGCTGCTCCACTGGACGCACGGGGCGTGGTGGGCGATCGCGGCGTACATGATCGCTCTCGCGAGCATCACGCTGGTCTCGGTTTATCTGGCCGCAGAGACGAGCCGCGGCGCTCTGGACGACGCACCGCCGCCGGCCTCCGGACATGTTGCGCCGCAACAAAGTCTTTGACAGACACCATTTCAGGCCGTACTTGACGCGTATGCAGACGTTTTGCACTGCACCACAGCCGACGCCTCCGCCGCTGTCGTTCAAGCTCCCGTCGGGCACGCTTCGCGCTCAACGATTCGGCGATGGAAGCGCGGTCACGATCTGCGTGCACGGCCTGTCGGCCAACTCGTGCAGCTTCGGTCGGCTCGGCGAGACGCTCGGCTCGCGTGAGCGGACCGTCGTCGCGGTCGACCTCCGCGGACGAGGTCTCAGCGACGTGACCCCCCCGGGCACGTACGGCTGGTCGAATCACGCCCGGGACGTTCTGGCCGTGGCCGACGCCCTCGGGGTGGAGCGCTTCGACTACGTAGGCCACTCGATGGGCGCGTACATCGGGATGGCGCTCGCGAAACAGGCCGCGGAGCGCGTGAGGCGCATGGTGCTCATCGACGCCGTGGGGTTACCCGAGCCTCGGTCGCTCGTGCCGATCGCCGCAGCCGTTCGCAGACTCGGTGCCGTCCACCCGAGCGCAGACGCCTATATCGACGCCGTCCGGCAGCTCGGGACGATCGAGCCCTGGAGCGGATACTGGGAACGACACTACCGCTACGAGATCGTGACCACGTCCGGCGGGGTGCGTTCGCGCACCGACTCCTCGGCAGTCCTCGAGGACATGGTCTACGCCGGCACGCAGAGCCCGCGCGCGCTATGGCCCGCGCTCGGGATGGAGACGCTGCTGCTTCGCGCTGCGCGGCCTCTCGGCGGAGGGTTCATCGTGAGCGAGAGCGACCGCGACGCCTTCGTCGCCACGGCGCCGCGTGCACGCGTGGCCGAGATCGACGCCAACCACTACGGCGTCGTGATGCACGACGAGACGGGGCGTCAGATTGCGGGCTTCCTGTCATGAGCCACGAAGCAACGACCTCCTGGCTCCAGGGAAAGCGCGCGCTCGTCACCGGAGGTGCGTCCGGGATCGGGCTCGCCATCGGACGCGAGCTCGCCGCGTGCGGGGCCGAGGTCATCCTGAGTGACATCTCCGACGACGCGCTCTTCGCCGCCTGCCGCGGCATCCCCACGGCTCGCGGCATCACGGCGGACCTCTCCCTTCGCGCCTCGCCGCGCGTGCTCGCCGAGGAGGCCGGCCCCATCGATATCCTCGTGAACAACGCCGGGCTGCAGCACGTGAGCCCCGTCGAGGAGTTCGACGAGTCGATGTGGGACAAGCTCCTGTCGGTGATGCTCACGTCGCCCTTCGCGCTCATTCGCGCGCTCATCCCGGGGATGTACGCGCGCGGCTGGGGTCGGATCTTGAACGTCGGCTCGGTCCACAGCCTCATCGCGTCCCCTTACAAGTCCGCCTACGTGTCGGCGAAGCACGGCCTGGTCGGCCTCACCAAGACCGTGGCGCTCGAAGCGGCGGCGCGCTGCTCCGGGGGCGTCACCGTGAACGCGATCTGCCCCTCTTACGTCCGGACGCCGCTCGTCGAGAGACAGATCGCCGACCAGGCGCGCGTGCACGGGATCCCCGCGGCGGACGTCGTCGAACGCATCCTTCTCACGCAGAACGCGGTGAAGCGCCTCATCGAGCCGGAGGA
>Ga0182030_10011814_pt1 | contig 17578 bp, 15 predicted proteins | sample 812S3MmetaG_FD_121299 | JGI IMG/M metagenome (GOLD analysis project Ga0182030, IMG submission 121299) | Permafrost microbial communities from Stordalen Mire, Sweden - 812S3M metaG (Illumina Assembly) | ecosystem: Environmental > Terrestrial > Soil > Wetlands > Permafrost | place: Sweden...
CCATTTGCTCACCGGCAACTTCGACGGCCGAAGCCCAAAGGCATGCCCACCCTGGGCATACAGATGCATCTCCACAGGAACCTTCGCCTTTCTCAACGCAATATAGTAAACCAACGAATGCTCCACAGGATCCACTGGGTCATCCTCATTCTGCAGCAAAAACGTAGGAGGCGTCTTGCTCGTGACACGAATATCCGGATTCAGCTCAAATTTTTTATGGTCAATCCACAGATGTCCAGGATAGATCGGCACCGCAAAATCAGGTCGGCAACTTTCTTTATCTGCAGCATCCACAGGCGGATACAAACGTTTGTCATAACGCGTGCTCGCAGCCGCGACAAGATGGCCTCCCGCAGAAAATCCGAGCACTCCAATTTTGTGCGGATCAATATGCCATTCTTTGGCATGAAATCGCACAAGACCTATTGTTCGCTGCGCATCTTGCAAAGCCTGGGGAGAACCTTTTGCCGGATACAGTTTTTCACTAGGAACACGGTACTTCAACAGCACGGCGGTTATGCCTTTTGATGTTAGCCAATCACAAACTTCGGTGCCTTCAAGATCCATGGCCAGAATCTGATATCCACCGCCAGGAAATATAACCACTGCAGCACCTGTGTTTTCTCCTTTTGGCGAATAGACCGTCATAGTGGGACGCGTCACATTACCCAATCCATCTTTTTCGTTAAAGAACTCGGGTCCTTGTGCGGGCAGCGCACTCGGAGGCGTCCCCGGCCAGATCGGCACTTGGGTATGTCCAGGCGACGGCTCCCAGACATGCGCTGGCGTGGTCTTCTTGGGAGACGACGCAGTGTCACCTTCCGCTAGAGCCGCTGTCGAAACAAACTGGAGCAATCCAAACATCAAAAGGACAGCCGATTTAGACAATCGCATACTCACCCCGTCAAGTGTTACACGTCTACACTATATTTCCTCTATCAGTACAATCGCCTGAGCGGCAATTGCTTCTTTTTGTCCGATCTCGCCGAGCCCTTCCATCGTCTTGGCTTTGACGCTCGTCTGCTCGATCTCGATCCCTAACGCCTCTGCGACGTTCTTACGCATTGCCATATAGAATGGCGAGAGCTTAGGACCTTCGCAAATAATCGTGCTATCTACATTTACGACATGGAAGCCGTGTGAACGCAAAAGAGCTCCAACCTTGCGAAGCAAATTCAAACTATTCGCACCTTCATATTCTTGCTCGCGGGGTGGGAAATGAACTCCGATGTCACCGAGCGCTGCTGCCCCGAGAACAGCATCAGTAATCGCATGAAGCAGGGCATCACCATCTGAATGACCTAGCAAACCTTTGTCGTGAGCGATTTCGATTCCACCAAGAACTAACTTCCGCCCGGCCACTAGACGGTGAATGTCAAAACCCTGACCGACACGCATAGACACTTTTATCCTGCTTTCAAAAAAAAGGAGATCCGCTTCGTACGGATCTCCAAACTATCCACTCTAACTATTCCGCGACTATCGTCATGAAGCAAGAGCCGCTTTCAACGGTATCGCCGACTTTAGCGGAGAGATTAGTTACTTTTCCCGCCCGATCAGACATGACCTCAGACTCCATCTTCATTGCTTCCAGAATAAGAAGCTTCATGCCTGCGGCTACCTGATCGCCTTCTTTGACATAGATTTCTTTAATCAATCCATGCATTGCAGCGCAGACATCGCCGGCGTCATTCACTTTCCCTGAAGTACTTGCTTCAACAGCAGCTCGAGAGCGTGCTCGACCGGCTCGGGCCCCCGAAGAACCAGATGTGCCAGTGGCCGCACCGCCACGCCCTGCACCACCTGCAACACCAGCCAGGCGCGCCGCATCTTCTGACACGACTTCAGCTACTGCAATTTTGAATTGCTTCTGATTAACTTCGACTTCAAATAGTCGTTGAGCAAGTTTTTCTGTCTTAGCGCCCATTCCTGTATGCACCTGACCGCTCTGGAGCGAAGCTCCAGAAGCTGGAGGAGCTACCGAAATATTATTCGCTGGAACTTTCAGATTGCCCGACTCAATCAATTGCTTGCGCTCTTGAATGAAACGTGGCATGAATTCACCTTCCACATATTTTGTGTCGACTTCGCCTTCTATGAATCGCGCATCTTGAAGAATTGCCAGGTGAAAGGGGATAGTTGTCGAAACACCTTCGATTCTATAATCACGCAGAGCAACCTGTGATCGGGCTATTGCCTCGGCACGATCTTTGCCCCAGATAACGAGCTTTGCTAAAAGCGAATCGTAGAACGGCAGAATCTGATAGCCTTCATAGCAAGCAGAATCTACGCGCACCCACGCCAACTGTGGCTCACTGTAACCAACAACAGTTCCTGGCGACGGCATGAAATTTTTGTAGGGATCTTCTGCATTGATGCGAAACTCAATCGAGTGACCGCGGTGCTTTACATCTTCCTGCTTGAATGAAAGTGGTTCGCCAGCAGCGATACGAATTTGCTCTTTGACAATGTCTATTCCGGTGACCATTTCGGTGATTGGATGCTCAACCTGGACACGAGTGTTCACTTCCAGAAAATAGAACTCATCGCCAGAGACTAAAAACTCAAGCGTACCTACTGATGTATAACCGAGCGCAGCTGCACCGCGCACCGCGGCGGAAAGCAGTTGTTGCCTGACCGCATCTTTCAAACTAGGTCCAGGAGTTTCCTCGACCAGTTTTTGATGGCGTCTCTGGCTCGAACAATCTCTCTCTCCAAGCTGAACAACAGTGCCCGATTCGTCTCCGAGAATCTGCACTTCAATATGATGTGGATGATCGAGATATTTCTCGACATACACTTCAGCATTGCCGAAATAGCTTGCACCTTCTCTTTGCGCAGAGGCAAGAGAATTCTCGACTTCTTCTTCCTTCCTTACGACCTTCAATCCACGTCCGCCACCACCAGCACTGGCTTTTATCGCGATCGGATAACCATATTTAGTGGCAAGAGCTTTAACCTGCTCTGGTGTTGTTACCGGATCGGTCGTTCCAGGCACAACAGGCACACCAGCTTTTTCCATAGCCCGGCGAGCTTCGACTTTCGAGCCCATAGACCGAATGACGTCTGGTTTCGGACCGACAAATTTCATCCCGGCAGCAAGCACAGCTTCTGCAAAATCACCATTCTCTGACAAAAACCCGTAGCCAGGGTGTACCGCCTGTGCTCCAGACTTTTTCGCCAACTCAACAATCTGAGGCATATCTAAGTAGACCTTCCCAGGTTGACCATCTAATTGAAAAGATTCATCAGCAAGCGACACATGACGACCGTGCTTGTCTGGCTCCGAATAAATTGCCACAGTCTTAATACCCAGCTCACGGCAGGCGTTAATGACTCGTACTGCGATTTCCCCTCGGTTAGCAATCAGGACCTTAGAAAACATATCTTCTCTCCACTCTTGACGTATCCTCTGAGCACCGCGTTCTAAATTACTTTGCAATCCGACATAAAGCCTAAATCGTAATAACTATTTCCAAAGTAGCTGGAATTAGATTCTGCTTAAATGCGAATAGTTCATTTTGCCTGAGCCTCGACCAGAGGACGCTGTTCCCGATCAATACAGTTCATGGAGTGTTCTTCACTTAAAAATCCCATGCTCTTGAGATGGTAGGATCATCGACGATAGGGTGCGTAAGAGTGAACCAGACTGGTTGAAAAGACCACAGCCAACAAATCTGGACTTGCATCGATAAGCAAACTGTTGAAAAGAGTGTCATGAGTGCGTGAAATCCGGGAGCTAGCGCGTGGTTGTAGAAATGAAGCAAGCCTCTTCCAAGAAAATTGCTGGAGCCGACATCAAATCAGTATTCATTGCTGGCAGTGGATTTATGGGCTCAGCGATTGCATACCTGATCGCCACCAAAACTGGCGCCAAAGTAAGCATTTTCGATATCTCGGAAACAGCGTTGCAAAAAGCTGAAGCCGGTATAGAAAAGATGGGCAAAGGCTCAGTCGACAAGGGTTTTATCACAGCAGAAAAGCTCGCTGATGCCAGACAACGCATCGTAAAAGTAAAAGATCTTGAAAGCGCTGCAAATGCAGATCTAGTAATCGAAGCTATCGCTGAACAATTGAACGTCAAACAAGATCTCTTTCGCAAATTAGACGGTATTTGCAAACCGGAAACAATATTCGCGTCAAACACATCGTCTCTGGCGATCACCAGTATGGCCGCCGCGACGAAACGCTCTGATCGCTTTATTGGAATGCACTTTTTTTCGCCTGCCCACATCATGAAATTGCTGGAGTTAATTCCAGGGTTGGATACGTCACCAGATACGGTGCAAACGGTTCGTGAATTCGGTGAACTGATTGGAAAAACAATCATCACCTGCAAAGACATGCCGGGATTCATCACCACACGGTTGGGAATGGTCTTGATGAATGAAGCCGCATTCGCTTTGATGGAAGGTTTGTCGACCGCGCAAGAAATTGATGATGGCATAAAGTTAGGATACAACCATCCTATGGGTCCTCTGGCTCTCGCAGATTTCGTCGGTCTGGATATCTGTCTGCATGCTATCGAAACGCTGCATGAGGGCTTTGGCGATCCTAAATATCGTCCATGCCCTTTAATCAGGCAGCTAGTTAACGCTGGACATCTCGGTCGCAAGACCGGTAAAGGATTCTACGAATACGGTGGTGCAAATTGATTTTCTTCAGTTTTGTTCTAATCAACACGATATTCGTCACCCTGGCCTTCGGTCTCACGTGTGCGTTCTACACCTTCATCAAAGGCGTAGAGCGCTCAAAGATTCCGATGCGCGATTTGCCGTTTGTGTCGATAATCGTGCCTGCAAGAAATGAAGAGACGAAAATTGCGCGTTGTCTAGAATCCTTGCTGAAGCAAGACTATCCAAACTTTGAATTGATAGTAATTGACGACCGTTCGACAGACAGCACCGGCGAAATCATCGAAAAGCTTGCCAAAAGAGACAAACGCATCACCTTCGTCAAGGGCAAAGATGCTCCAGATGGTTGGATTGGTAAATGCAATGCTCTGGCGCATGCAGTCGGCTATGCATCCGGCGATTGGTATATCTTCACTGATGCAGATACATATCACCAACCGTCGTCGATAAGAGACGCCGTTTCGCTCGGCATCAACGATAAAGCAGATTTGGTTTCGTTCGTACCTTTGCAAGAGCTGGGCAGCTTCTGGGAGAAGCTGGTCATGCCCACATTGCTAAGCAGCTTCTTTATAGGTGATCCCTTTCACAGTGTGAACGATCCGCAGGCCAAAAGAGCTTACGCGTACGGTCAATATATTATGGTACGCAGAACTTCTTACCTCGCAATCGGCGGGCATCAAAGCGTGAGAGACGAAATCGTCGAAGATCATGCAATTGGAAGAGTCTTCAAAGAAAAGGGCTACAAAATACTTGTTGCCGACGGAAAAACCCTCTACAGCGTCCGCATGTATACCGATCTAGAAAGCATGTGGCAGGGCTGGACCAAAAATCTATACTCGCTTATCGATAGCAGCGTCATTCACCTCGTTTTGATCATTATGATGATCAATATGACAGTCCTGGTACCGTGGATACAGCTAGCCGCTGTCGTGTCGAGATGGATGAGTGGTGATTATTCGCCAACGCTTACGATCTTGACTGAACTCGTCTCGCTTCAGCTGATCACGCTTGGCGCATGGTGGCGTTTAGGGCAGGAGCACCGAACGGGCACTAACTGGCTTGGCTATTTCACCCTGCCATTCGGTGGTATCGCAGTAACAGTCTTGTATATCCATGCTGCATATCTAGTTCTGAGCGGCACCCAGGTTAATTGGAAGGGCAGAAAATATCGCGTCAACACTCATAAGACAATTGAATCTTCATCAGTTGGATCCCAGTCGCAGAGAAAGCACCTGGAAAAAACCGCGGCGTTCGGGTCAGACTCGGATTGATCCTCTGGCTGCTCAAGATTGATCCTCTGAATCGCTCATCTCAATTGCTCATCTGAATTGCCCAACTGGATTGCTCAAATGATTGAACTTAAAACATATGGCAACTAACGGGCAAGACAACAAAGGTCCGAGCATCGCTGAGTTGCAGCGCTTTGTCAGAGAGAAAGCGAAGCTTGAGTTTTGGCTGAGCACAGGGAAATCAGTCACTGGTACATTGCGATGGTTTGACGAAAACTGCTTCTCCCTCGTACAAGACGATAATTCAACAATCACTTTGACGAAGTCAGGAGTTGTTGGCTACAAGCAGTCAAAATCGGCAACGACCAAACAGCAACCGACGAAAAAATAGCGATTGCATCGACATGTTATATACATCACCTAAGCAGCGGAATTACTGTCCCAGCCAGTTGTAAGCATGTTATGCTAGCTCAGTCTCGCCTTGATGGCGCCGGTTAGTCCGTTCAGGTTTGGTGTAAACGGTGTTCAAAAATTGGTTTCGACCAGAAATAGGAATTGATCTGGGCACAGCTAACACGCTCATTTTCGTTCATGAGCATGGCATTGTGTTACGCGAACCATCTGTGGTTGCCTATGAAGACGCCACACATCGCATAGTGGCAGTAGGCGAAGAAGCCCGAGCAATGGTCGGTCGCACACCTAAAGGTGTGAGAGCGATGAGACCTTTGCGAGATGGCGTTATCGCCGACTTGCAGTTCGCCGAAGAGATGTTGAAAGAGTTCATCAGACGCGTTACGGCAAGCTCAGGCTCACCTCTCAAAAATCCTGATATCGCCATTGGTATTCCCTCTGGAATTACTGGCGTAGAAAAAAAAGCAATAAGAGACGCTGCACTGAACGCCAGAGCCGGTAACATCTACCTGCCCGAAGAGCCTTTGTGCGCAGCTATAGGCGCATCGCTCCCCGTGACCGAGCCTACTGGTTCTATGATTGTTGATATCGGTGGTGGTACCACCGAAGTTGCCGTCATAAGTTTGTCCGGCATCGTAGTGAACGAGTCGATCAGAGTGGCCGGCGACGAACTCAATGAAGCTATCATCCAATATTTGAAAAAGGTTCACAGCCTGGCCATAGGCGAGCGTACCGCAGAAGAAATCAAATTCCGTCTCGGTTCAGCCTACAAGACAGTCGAAAACGACAAATACGATGTTCGCGGTTTGAACTTGATTAACGGCCTACCGAGAACTGTCACCGTCAGTCGCGGTGAAGTCCGAGAGGCAATTCAAGAACCACTGCTCATTATTTTGGAAGCAATAAGACGCACGCTCGAGCGCACGCCTCCAGAACTCGCAGCAGATATTTTCAATCGCGGTATTGTGCTCGCAGGTGGCGGCGCTTTATTGCAAGGGCTCGACGAGTTGATAAGCAACGAAACTCAGGTGCCTGTCTTCATTGCAGAAGACCCTCTCTCTTGCGTTGCTCTGGGAACCGGGAAATTACTATCCGACAAAGCGCTTCGCCCTGTTCTAGAACAAACTCTATACCCTCGTTAGGAGAGCACAATCGTGTCTGCTCCCAGTCGAAATCGCATTCCCTTAAGTGCCGAATCTACTGCCGAATTTCTCGTGCTCATCATTTTGATTTGGTTCGTCGCCGGTCCGATAAGCGGAACGATCCTCAATGCGCAATCGTTTATATCCTCGATTTTTATCCGAGGCGCTATGGGTGTGAGTTCCACAAGAGACCTCGCGGCTCAACTCTTGCAATCATCAGAGCGCATCAAAACACTTCAGACCAAATTAGCCAAGACCGAGCTTGAGCTGGCACAACAAAAACAACAGTCACGTGACAGCAACAAATTGCGCGCGTTACTCGGTCTCAAACAGAAAGACCCGCGTAGAACAATCGCCGCCGAAGTAGTCGAACGCAAGCCCGACAACTGGTTCAAGCAAGTTGTAATCGACAAAGGTTCTGATGAAGGAGTGCGAAAAGCCTCGGCTGTAATTACCCACGAAGGGATAGTCGGTCAAGTCACTCAGGTTTCGCCGCATGCAGCGGTTGTACGCCTTCTAACTGATCCTGAACAGAAGCTTGGCGTTGTAATTGACCGCATTAAGCTTACCGGTATTCTTTCAGGTAACGGCTCAGGTCCAGCCAAAATCGATTTTGTGCCTGTTGGTACGAACGTCGACATAGGCGACAAAATAGTCAGTCTATCCAAAGGTGGCGTGTTTCCTGACGATCACCCGGTAGGACAGGTTGTCGCAGTCAGACGAGATTCTAATGGCGCTTCTTTGCAAATCGAAGTTAAACTATCAGAGAATTGCTACGATCTAAGTGAAGTGCTCGTTTTGACACCGGCTATCTGAGCCGAAGCAAGGCTGTGGAATAATGGCGATAGTATCTTTGAGTGGCAGGCGGAAATTAACCGAAATCGGTCTATCTGTTGCTGTCATCTATTTTGCCTGGATTTTGCAGCTCACAGTTTTGAGCGCCATTACCCTGAAAGACGTAATTTGCAGTTTGCCACTTACTATCACAATCGTGTGGGGAGCTGTATTTGGCTCGAGACTGCCGGCATTGACGCCGGACGAGATGCGCAATTCATCACTTAGCGATGTAATTTTGAGACAGGCAGTTGCGGGCTCTGTCAGTGGTGCGTTGATTGGTGCCACATTTGGTGCGCTCTATGCTTCAGTTATCCCCACCTACCCTGTATATCTTCCTGTAATAGGCTGGATAGCCGGTTATTTCTGCTTGAAGAACTATTCTCAGCCGGCTTTATTTTGCATCCCTCTAGTTTTCATGGCCACGATCCTGGCCGAAACTATGATGGCAGGTCAACTAGCATTGCTAGGGCGCCCTGCGGTGATTGAAAATTTGGTGCAAATAGCCATGCCAGAAGCCGCTATTAATGCCATTATTGCGCCTCTCGTATTTTTTCCACTACGCGGTTGGTATGAATTTTCTCAAAACCATTTGACTGCAACGGATGATCGCGGATGACCCAGTCGACTCTTAAAGTAGATCCATTTGAAGACCACACAGCAAAGTTGGTTGTCGTCGGTACGGTTATTCTGCTCGCAGTTTTGACACTAGTCGCGAGATTAGCCTGGCTGCAGATTCTTCAATATCCTTACTATAAATCACAAGCCCTGGAGAACTCGACTCGCGTCACATTCCTCAGAGCACCTCGCGGCAATATATACGATCGCCACGGGAATTTGCTTGCCACCAATAAGCAATCTCTTTCTATGATTGCTATTCCAATTCAAATTGAGCATGCAAATGATCTCGCGCACAGGCTAGCCAAAATTCTAGAGAAGCCGGCACCAGAAGTGCTTGCCAGTTTGCTCAAAGCAAAAGCGTCCAACTCAGTGCTACCTGTGGTTATCGAACGAGATCTGGACGTGGACACCGTAAGTAAGTTTTACGCGCAGCAAATATTTTTACCAGGCATCGACATTTTGCCAGACGTGAGTCGAAACTACACGGCGGGTGAGCTGACAGCGCACGTGCTTGGTTATTGCGGGCAGATAACCCAATCTCAGCTCGAAAGACGCCCTGAACACAAGATGGGCGACATCGTAGGCCAAGATGGAATCGAGCGGCTCTATGATGATCAACTGCGCGGCGAAGATGGTGAACAACGCGTACGGGTGAATGCTGTCGGGCAATCTGTTTCAGCTGAAACTAGCAAGCCTGTCGTGACACGAGAGGCGCAAGCAGGTAAGCCAATAGTTCTTTCTCTCGACCTCGATTTGCAACGGGTTGCCTACAATGCCCTGGGAGAGCGCTCTGGAGCTGTTGTAGCTATCGATCCGCAGACTGGCGAAGTACTGGCCATGGTATCGCGCCCAAGCTTCGACCCAAATGTTTTTACGCGCAAAATAACGCCGGCTTCGTGGAAACAAATTAACGCACCAAACCATCCGCTGTTCAACCGCGCACTTTCAGGCTTCCCACCAGGTTCTGTTTGGAAGGCGATAACCATGCTGGCAGCCCTCGAGAATCACGTCGTCAAGCCAGATACAAAACTGCAAGTGGGCGCGGGAATAAGCCTTGGGGGCTTCTTTTTTGGAGACTGGACGAAGAAAACAGGGTTGTTTGACCTGGTGCAATGTCTTGCCTGGTCTCGAGATTCTGCCTTCTATCAGATGGCACTACACATGACACCTGAGATGATTAAAGAGTGGGGAGTGAAATTCGGTGCCGGACGGCCAACAGGGCTTGAACTCAGGCACGAAAGCTCAGGACTGGTGCCAGATTCAGAGTGGAAGCAACGCAACTACCATGAGAAATGGTATCCAGGCAATACGCTGCATATGGCTATCGGGCAGACATATGTTCAGCTAACACCAGCACAGGGTGCGCGCATTTATGCTGGAATTGGAAATCGTGGACGAATCCCCGATATGCACTTTGTTATTAAAATCGGGGACAGACTCATACCTCCGCCGAAAATGGAGATGGTGAGAACTCATAAAGAGTATCTCGACGTAGTTTTGGCAGGTTTGAAAGCGACCATCGCGAGCGGCACCGGAGGCGCTACCAAACTTGGTGCAATCGAAGTTGCGGGTAAGACCGGTTCAGCCGAGGCCCCGCCAACCGGAAGCAAAACACATGCGTGGTTTTGCTGCTACGCTCCGGCTGACAAACCTCGTATAGCGATTTGCTGCTTCGTTGAGCACGGCGGTCACGGAGGCTCGGCGGCAGCCCCAATAGCAAAACCAATTCTCGAAAAATTCTTCGGGCTGGATAATACTAAAGATATGCAAGCGCTGGCTACCACAGCCGCAGTTCAAGCAGCCAAGGCGGATAAGAAAGCGAAGCCAACCGCTAAGACGCCTTCCAAGAAGCCTCATTAACATCGCCTGGCACTTGTATCACCCTCGACGGGCGAGGACCTGTAGCTCAAAACCTTCTTTCCCAGGGCATATTAAGTCGCATATAACTTTTCGGAACAACCCAACCATAGCTCCGTCATCTCTCTGAGCAGCAGATCGGTGGGAGTAAGGTAATGCAAACTAACGTACCGGCAACCGGAAAATCAAAAGAGGGCGAGACGTCCAGCCCTGCGGCCGAGACAAATACTTGCACCCCAGAATTGGTTACCGTCGAAGTAGCCAATTTACATGGTGAACTTGTAATCGTCCACAACAAACCCCAGGACGGCACAGCCATGGAAGCAGCTTCAGAACTTTGCAAATTGACCGAAGTTCTGAGCGAAAAAGCTGCAGACATAAGAGAGCTGGCAACCCAGGCATTTTTAGGTCAGGCAGATCCCGCATCCTCAGCCATTACAGCCGCGAATCCTGAAGCGTTGGACCAGATGCATTTGCATTCAGATGTCCAGGAAGCTGTGGATGAATTGCAGGAAAATATTGCTCAGGTGCGAGTTGCAGCAGATCAACAAGAGTCGCCCAAACAAGCAGCTGATCATGCTCAAGCTCTGGACGAAGTCGCCGATGTCCTGGATGCAAGCTCGGAACAAATCAAACATTTGAAGGTCGCGCTCGCTGCTAAAGAACTAAACAATATGGATGGTTTCGACCGCTAATAAAGTTGGGTTAGGACCAATTGGAACGAGCTTTTGTGGCACTAGTAGCTAAACCAAACGCTACCAGTGCCACTATATATATGCACCACACATAGGGTCACATTTACTACTGGACAATTTCGAACTTCAACCAGATAATTGTCTGGTCAACTTTTTGCGGGGTGCTAATGTCTGCTGTAGAGCCACTTTTTTCTCATCATGCCGCAACCGACGTATTAAAGAGTCTGTTTTCACCGTCATCTGGCACCAGCCTGTCCGATGCAAAATCCTCGCAAACAATGGATCAACATCCAGGAGCGAACGAGACGAGCACGGCATCCGTAAACGCACGAACAACTAAAAGCGCTCCAGATGTCGATGGATTCGACGTCAATGGCTTCGACCCAGGCGAGCAAGCAGCTGCCGAAGAACAAGATCTTCCTCAAGCAGAAGCCAAAGAGATATCTGCAGAACCTAGCGACAATGTTCATGTCGATCACTTCATTACCCAGCCAGAGCAAAGCGACGAACTCGCGCACCTGACAAAAACTGATCTCGTGCACGTTCTCGAAACATTCGTGAATGTCCTGATGGAACAGAAAGAAAAAGCTGATTCAGGCGCGCATGCTAACTTGCCTCGCCCTTTGAGCTATGAAACACGCGATGGTGATAACGGCTTCAACGAAGTTGTACTCGCAAAAAATGCCGAGATAGATGAGTTGAAAACGTTACTGGTCGAAGCACAGGGTACTATCATCACTTTGCTTACAGACCGCGTCGAAGACAAAGCTAAACTTGCTACGTTTGAATCTCAGATGCGTTTTCTACCCGACTATCAGAGCTTGCATACTCAGCCCACCCCATCGAAAGATGCAGAAGAGTTGCGGGCCGATTTAACTAAAGTTAAGGACGAATTACAAAACATCAGAATGACGGCTTACAAATCCGGACTCGATAATACGAAGTGGTCGGGACTTAAAGGCTGGTTCGCCAGATTCACAGGTAATCAAAGCTAACTTCTGCTCTCGAGGTTATCTCAATTAGCCTCGAGCAAATGCTAGTCTAGTCTTTGTAGAATTGCAGATTTCAAGGTTTTTTGCATGGATAAAATGCGCTGGTTCATCATAGGAAACCTGATAGGTTTCGGCGTATTGATCTGTGGCATCGGCATTAATGAAGGTCTGAAGCACCGGGCTACCGAACAAACTACTGACCAACCGACCGAACAACAAACTGACAAGCAAAAAGACAAGAAATCGGGACAACACTCGCCGAGCGCTGAACAGACTGGCGCGGCGACCGAGGCGGCAACGGGCACCGATACGGGCACGAACACCGGCACCGAGGCGGGCGAGGACGCTCGAGCCTCCTCGTCTGGCGATTCAAAAGGAAGTTCGGTAAACTCTCAAGCCAGAAAGAGTTCAGTGGCGAATAAAGAGAACGGTGTAAAAACTGAAGGTAGATTGGTCACTACGCGTGATATCAGTAAGGGTACAATTTTGCATGCAGGCGACGTAGAGCTCAGACAGGTTGATGTCAAACGAGCGAGCAAGGATGGTTTGACCATCTTTGATACGGCGCTAGGTCATAAAACACGAATCGACCTGGTTGAAGGCGAAATGCTACAGCCAGCAGATCTGGAAGCAAAATGATCGGCGAATTGATTATCCTGTAAACTTAAACACAATATTCAGGAGGACTCATGGTAAAAAAAGTTGACGCAGACGCACCACCATCATTGATCATCGAATTCAAAACAGCTTCCGGAGAAGTCTGGGGCACACTCACCGCAGAGCATCGGGAATTTAAGACCGGCTCAACGGGTTACTATGCCAACGGCAAGATCAAAAACCCGAAAAACGGAATGCCCTATCAAATCGGAACCAACATCATTCTGGTCGGCAGCAAAGAGTAGTCTAAGGTCCGAAGATAGCGCAAGCGGGCAATTTGCTGCGAAGGCGTGCGATGCCAAGTTCGGTTGCGCTCGTGTCTCTTAACTCGAGATGTTCTAGCTTTTGGTTCTTTTCCATGTGTACTATGCCATTGTCGGTGACTTTGGTACCACTTAAAAAGATCGTACGCAGCGTAGGCATTTGAACCAGGTGCTCAAACACACCGTCTGTGAGCTTGGTATCATTCAGGTAGATTTCTGTTAGCGATTCCATAGGCACCAGATATTTGACGCCATAGTCGGAAATAGCCGTATCCGAAATATCAAGCCTGGTGAGGTTTTTGAAGTCGGCAAAGTATTTGAGACCGTCATCGGTTATCTGTGATGGCAAATTCAACGTTTCCAAGGCAGACAGGTTCTTCAACTTGTTGATGCCACTATCCGTGATGCGCGTTTTTTTCAAAATCAGATGCACCAATCCACCCAATGAACCGAGCGGATCTAGCCCCTCATCCGTCAGGTCGGTGCCTGTGAGCCAAAGCGTCTTCAAACCACTGAAATAACGCAACGACTCCATTTCACTGGCTCCGACTTTCAAAAAGTCCAGGCGCAACTCGTTGAGATTGGGCATTGAAACGCCAAGCCCTGCGGCTGATTGAACAGTTTTATCATTGAAATAACTGGCTGAAAAATCAAGTGACGAAAATAAATGTGTCTCTTCTGGACTCAGAGAAGTCAATCCACCGCTGCCCAATTGACCAAGAGCGATACCAAGATTTTTATTTTCCGGGATATTCAGGGACATCGGTCCTTTGGCATCGCCAATCCACTGCCTCTGATGAGGGAACGCGCGCTCGGCAAGATAAAGACTACCGAGCGATTGTTTAGCTGGAAAATTGATTTTGGCTTGTTTGATCGGCATCATTTTATACTTTCCTCTGCTTCTTCAATTCTTAAAAAGACAGGACCGAGTTTACGAATGGCTTGCCCAGGGGTGATCAGATCAAAGAAACCATCTTTACCGGGTGCGTCTCCAACAGTTCCAATTTTGTCGTCGAATCCTAGTTGATACCAGATCTTTGCGGCCAACTGCGGAGTGAAGGCATAGAGAGCCAGAGCCGAGCGGCGCAAAATCTCAAGCGACGTATAAAGAACGGCTTCGCCTTCCTTACTCTTTCCTTCCTTGAAGAGCGCCCAGGGCTTTTCATCGGCAAGATATTTATTAGCCTGGTCGACGAGAGCAAAAATAGCCTCGAGACTTTTGGCAAATTCCAGCCTGGACATATGATCGTCAACCACGGCGTGCACAGTGTTTGCCTTCTCACGCAGATCTTGTTCGGGCACGGCATCCGGAACCTTGCCATCGCAATTTTTTTCAACAAGCGTAAGTGTTCTATTGAGCAAATTACCGAGGTTGTTAGCCAGAGCTGCGTTACATCGTTTTACCAGCTCACTTCGAGAGAAATCACCATCTTGATCGAAAGGCGTTCCTGCAAAAAGGAAATAGCGCACCGCGTCCGAGCCATATTGCTTAACGAGTTCGACAGGGTCGATCACATTGCCCAGCGACTTACTGATTTTTTGCCCTTCCACTGTGATGAAGCCATGCCCGTAGATACGTTCGGGTATCTGTAAATCAGCGGCCATCAATAGTGCAGGCCAGTATATGGAATGAAACTTGGTTATATCCTTTCCGATCAGATGCAAATTAGCGGGCCAGAACTTCTCGAATTTAGCCTTATCGTCATCGAAACCAATACCCGTTAGGTAGTTGATTAGTGCATCGACCCAGACATAGATCACCTGCTCTGGCTCATCGGGAGCAGGAATTCCCCAGGTGAGAGAGCTTCGGGCGCGCGACACACTGAAGTCGCCAAGCTCAGGATCGTCGAGCTGATTCAGCACCTCTTTTCTGCGGCTCTCTGGCTGAACAGCTGTAGGATTTTTCTCTATCCATTCCTTAATCAGCGGTTTATATTTGGTCAATTTGAAAAAGTAATTGTCTTCCTCCAACCGTTTAGGAGGAGCTTTGTGAATCTTGCAATTGCCATTATCGTCAAGATCACGCTCTCTAACGAAATCTTCGCAGCCCTCACAATAAAGTCCGACGTACTTATTTTTGTAAATATCGCCCTTGTCTCTTGCACGTCTGAAGATCTCCTGCGTTACGCGACTGTGGCGTTCCTCAGTCGTTCTGATGAAATAGTCGAACGAAACGTCAAGCGACTCCCAGGCACTGCGAAACTTGGCTGACATCTCATCGCAAAACTCTTGCGGCGTCTTTCCAGCTGCAATCGCTGACTTCTCTACCTTTGAGCCGTGCTCGTCGACACCAGTGAGGAAAAAGACTTCTCTGCCACGCACCCGGTGATGGCGGGCAAGTATATCCGCTGCTATCTTTTCGTAAGCGTGACCGATATGCGGTGACGCATTAACATAATCTATTGCGGTTGTTATGTAGAATTTTTCCATTAACGATGCCTGGAGAATTAAGGGACACGGGGGTAGGCTCACCCTGCAACGCCCATTTCCTGGGAGCTTTCGGAAGCCTTGAAAAGTCTCGGACAGAAATCAAGCGTATGGCGAAGTTTCGCAGATCGAATCATAATAATACAGGTAAGGTTCTCAGAGGTTGAGGCGGCAAATGAAAAGGTCGAGAAAGCAGGAAGAAGAAAGTACTTTTGAGAACTTCAATCCACTTGCAGGGAAGACGATTCTGCTCGGGATTACAGGAGGCATAGCCGCTTACAAAGCCTGCGACATAGCCTCTGCTCTACGCAGGTCCGGGGCGGACGTGCATGCGATTCTCACCACGAACGCGAAAGAATTTATTACGCCACTTTCGTTACAAACGATTACGCGCAATCCCGCCCATTGTGAACAATACGGTCAAAGCGCCCAGTGGCGACCGGAACACATTGATCTCGCCAAAAAAGCCGACCTTATTTTGATCGCACCGGCGACAGCCGACGTGATAGCCAAGCTCGCGCACGGACTGTGCGACGACTTGCTGACCACTCTGGTCATTGCTTCACACGCAAAGGTGATGGTGGCACCCGCTATGAATCCAGTTATGCTGGAGCATCCAGCTACACAGCGGAACCTGGAACTGATTCAAACACGTTTGCGTTACGAAGTCATTCCGCCTGACTTCGGTGAAGTTGCTTGTGGCGACTTCGGCACTGGCAAGATGGCGTCAGTAGAGTCCATCGTAGCCTCAGTGGCAGCCAAATTGATGGCCCACAATGTATTGCACGGCAAAAATGTAATCGTCACCGCGGGCGGCACCAGAGAACCGATCGATCCTGTACGCTTCATTGGCAACAGGTCATCTGGGAAGATGGGCATCGCTATGGCCGATGCTGCTTATTCACGAGGCGCCGATGTTACTTTGATTTCGACAGTCGAGGTAGAGCGAGCCTATCCTGTAATCCTCGTAGAGACAGCATTCCAGATGCAAGAGACAGTTGAAGCCGAATTCGACTCCTGCGACGCGCTAGTCATGACAGCGGCAGTTGCAGATTTCAGACCGCTTGCAGTCTCCAATCAGAAAATTAAAAAGACTGATTCGGACGACATCTCGCTAGAGCTTACGAAAAACCCAGACATTCTCGACTTGCTCGGGCGCGTAAAGCGCAAAGACCAGGTGATCATCGGGTTTGCCGCAGAATCCGAAGAGTTGTTAACTAATGCTGCGTCCAAACTTAAAAGAAAAAATTTGGACCTGATTGTAGGAAACGACATCACAGTTCCAGATATTGGCTTCGGCAGCGACGACAATGCAGTCGTAATCCTGAGTGCAGACGGCACGAGAGAAAACCTCCCAAGAATGCCTAAGCGTGCCATTGCAGAGCATTTGTGCGATGTACTGTCAAATAAATTCGCAGGTATTGAAAAAAGCGTCGCAAAGTGACGCAATGAGCCCCTGCTGGGCAGCTACACAGCCTTGCATTGGTGCTATACTCCCTTATAGCTTCGTTCTCTACAGCAACCAATGAAATGGCATGCCATAGTTGGACGCGTGCGAATCGCCCGATAATCCGATAGTCGTACCAGTTTGGAGACTTAAAATGTCCAGAAATGAAGAAGGTTCCGGTTCAGGCACAGGTTCCTGGCTGTTCGGACTAATAATAGGAGCACTGGGCGGCGCAGCCCTCGCCCTTCTTACAGCACCGCGCTCAGGCAGCGAGATGCGCGGCGCCATCAAGCAGACCGCAAACGATATTCCAGATCGCGTCAGCACACTTGTTGACGACTCTTTAGATCTATACGCATCAGCACTCAA
>Ga0182030_10011815_pt1 | contig 17578 bp, 20 predicted proteins | sample 812S3MmetaG_FD_121299 | JGI IMG/M metagenome (GOLD analysis project Ga0182030, IMG submission 121299) | Permafrost microbial communities from Stordalen Mire, Sweden - 812S3M metaG (Illumina Assembly) | ecosystem: Environmental > Terrestrial > Soil > Wetlands > Permafrost | place: Sweden...
AAGGTGCCATAGGGGAACCCCGCGCCGAGCGTTCGACCGGCCCACACGCCGACGCCGTAGCGGGAGAGCGTCCCCAGCGCGCCCGCCAGGGCGATGAGAAGGACCCGCGTCATCGCGCCACCTCTTCCACGACGACCCCCGGCGGATCACACGCCTCACGCGCCTCGAGGGCCCGGTAGGTCCGCGCCCGGTCGCTCTGGATGGCGTCGAGGTGCGCGCTGACGACCTGAACCCCGGCGCGCCGCACCGTCTCGAGGTTCGCTCCGGCGATGCGCTCGCGAAGCGGCTTCGTGTCCCCCAGCGAGACGCTCCAGTCGAGCGTCGCGACGTCGACGAACTGCGTCCCCGAAGGAGTCCCCCGGCGGACGCGATCGAGCGTGGACATCCGGACGGCCTGGACGCACGGGTCCGGCGTCCGCCGGAGGAAGGGGACGAGCCTTTCGGCGTGGAGCATGTTCGGCTCGGCGTCGGGATGGAACGCGGCGAGGGCGAAAGGCGCCCTGCCGTGGGGGCGGCGCTCGTCGTCGACGGCTCGAAGGTGAGCCACGAAGCGATCGAACTCGAGCCGGCCGAGCTTCAGCCGCGGAAAGACGAGGAAGCCGATGTCGATGTGCTCGTCGGCCGCCCACGCGTCGAGGGTCTTCATCGAGGCTCCGACCGCGGCGCCCTCGGCCTCGAGCATGATCGACGTGCGCGTCTGACCCTCGAGCCGCGCCCGCTGCGCCCAGGGGCACAGCCCGAAGGCCTCCACGACCTCGATGAGGTAGCGCTCGTGCAGCCTCTCGGCCTCTCGCACCCACTCTTCGTCGAGATGACTCATGAACCCTCCGACCCGGGATCATTCTGCACGGGATGCCGGGCGCTCGTCGACGTCATGCCGCCCACCAGGATAGCCAGGCCGCGCCGAGGGCGAGGCTCACGATTCCGGTCGGCAAGCCGACCTTGAGAAAGTCGAGGAACGAGACGGTGGCGCGGCCTCTCGCCCGCTCGACGACGATGATCGTCGCGAGGGAGCCGGGCAGCGTCAGGTTGCCCGCGAGCGTGGACGCCATCGCGAGCGTCAGCCACGCGGACTCGGGGTGAGGCAGGTGGGGTACGAGGGATTTGAGCACCATGACGGCGGGCACGTTGCTGACGAGGTTCGACAGGATCGCGGTCACGACCGTGAGTCCGACCACGCTCTCGGGATGGATCGGGTCGAGCACGCGGAGCAGCTTGTCGGCGAGGCCCGCCTTCTCGACGCCCGCGACGACCACGAAGAGGCCCGTGAAGAGCGCCAGCAGCGTCCAGTCCACGCGCACGTAGAGCCGCTTCGGGTTCACGGCGCGCGTGAGCAGCATGAGCGAGGCGCCGAGGAGGGCGGCGACGACGGGCGGGACGCCGCAGACGAACGCGACGAGCACGCCGAGCATGACGAGGCCGCTCTTGCGCACCCACCGCCCGTAGACGCGCGGTCTCGCCTCGGGCGGGTGCACGGCGAACGGACCGCCGAGCGTCTTTCGGTAGACGAGCCAGATGATGCCGACGTTCGCGACGAGCGCGAGGACGGCCACCGGCGCGAGGAACATCGCGAACCGCCCGTACGAGATGTGCGAGAGCGACGCGATGAGGATGTTCTGCGGGTTGCCCGTGACCGTGGCGACGCTGCCGACGTTGGAGGCCGTCGCGAGCGCGAGGAGGTACGGGCGGGGGCTCCGGTCGAGCGCGTCGGCGATGCGCAAGACGAGCGGCGTGAAGGCGATGCACACGACGTCGTTGATGAGGAAGGCCGAGAGCAGCGCGGAGGCGACAGAGACCGCGGCGAGCAGGGCAAGCGGGCTGCGGGCTCGACGCGTGATCCACCACCCGACGAGGGCGAAGGCTCCGGAGATGTCGAGGGCGGCGGAGAGCACCATCATCCCGAAGAGCAAGCCCAGCGTGGCCCCGTCGACGGCGCCTTGCGCCTCGCCGATCGAGAGGGCGCCGACGGCGACCAGGAGGACGCCACCGATGACCGCGGCGGCCACGCGGTCCGAGCGGAACCCCGGGACGCGTCCGACCGAGAACGCGACGTAGGTGAAGAGGAAGACGAGGGCGGCGATCAGGAGTCGATGACTAGCCGACCTTCGGGACGGTGTCTCAGTGCTTGCCGGAGCCAGCAGGCGCAGCCGACCCGCTCGCCCCGGGCGCCGGGAGCTGGAACTTGGCGACACGCTCCTTGGCTTCCGCCTGAAGCGTCGCCACGCCCGCCGCGGCGTCCGCCTTCACGTCGACCTGCGAGCCGCCCGGGACGTCCTTCGACGTCAGCGACGTGTCCTGGAGCACGACGGGGCAGCGCCCGATGCTTCCGCCCCCGCCGCCTTCACCCGTGTGCGTCACCGCCGCGGCGGCGCCCGCATCGGGGTTCTTGGAGACCTCGATGAGGTGCCCCACGCGCTCGCGGATGGACTTCGTCGTCGCGTCGTCCTTCGCCGTGAGGATCACGCTGACGCCGTCCTTCGTGTTCTTCAGCGTCGTCGTCACGCCGGCGATGGCGCTCGGGCAATGCGCCATCTTCCCCACGCCCGCGGGGCTGCCCGCCAGCTTCAGGTCTTCCTCGCGATCGCGCGTCTCGCGGCGCAGCCAGTCGACCTCCAGCGGGTCCTTGGCGGCCACCGTCATCTTCGAGCCGTTGGTCACGTCGGCCGTGGTGATGGCCGTGTCCTTGAGGACGATGGGGCAACGTCCGAGGAGCCCGCCGCCTTCGCCCTGGCCAGTGTGCTTCACGTTGGGGTTCTGGTTCTTCTGCGCCTCGACGAGCGCCTGGACGCGCGCGCGAATGTCCGTCGTGGCAGCGGCGTCCGGCGCCGTCACCGTGACCTCGACGCCTCCGGGGACGTCCTTGATCTCGGTCGTCGCGCCCGTCACGGCGTTGGGGCAGTGCGCCATCTTCCCGCTCGGGGCCAGCCCTGCGGACGAGGCCGCCGGTGGGGTGGAGGCGCTCGCCGGGGGCGTGCTCGAAGCGACGACGCTGGCGCTCGGAGTGGTGCCCGAGGTCGCTTTGTCGTTGCAGCTGTCGCAACCTGCGAGAAGAGAGAACGGAAGGACGAGCAGCCAAGCCGTGGATCGCACGAGACCTCCTGAGGGCAGACGGGACCGATGCTCGCTTATCTCCGAGCGGAAATCACCGTGCTTGTAACCTCCATGGCACAGACTCCCGGGTCGACCTCGCCTCCGATCCATGTCCGGGTGCTCGTTCCGGACGGCGACAACCTCCAGTACCTGGCCTTCTGGGTGACCGAAGGGGCGGGCTACTTCGCCGATGAAGGCGTCGCGCTGGAGCTCGTCATCCCGGAGCTCCCGGCCCAGGCGATCGCGAAGATGCTCGCGGGCGAGGCGCCCATCGCCGTCCTTCCGCCGCCGGTCTACCTGCAGCTCATCGCGGACAAGTACCCGCTCGAGCTGGTGGCGAACCTGCTGCAGAACGATCCCATCGATCTGGTCGTTTTGCGCTCCGTCTTCGACGAGCGCAAGATGAGCGCGACCGCGCCCCTCCGCGACCGGCTCCTGTCGCTGAAGGGACTGCGCATCGGCGTCGCGCCGGGTCCGCCCGTGCGCCTCCGCGCGCTCTTCGCGTCCGAGGGGCTCGACGCCGACACGGTGATCCAGATGGTCGTCCGGCACGGCAAAGACCAGAATGCCGCGTTCGCGCACGGCGAATGCGACGCCCTCTACGCGCACACCCCCTTCGTCGAGACGGCGCTCGACGACCAGGACGCGGTCCTGCTGGTGAACCAGTCGGCGGGCGACGCGCCGCCGCTGGCGATGCGCCAGATCCACACCCTCGTCGCGAGGCGGGACTTTCTCGAGGCACAGCGGCCGGTGGTCGTGTCGATGGTGCGCGCGCTCGCGCGCGGCGAGAAGCTCGTTCACGCGGATCCTGCGGCGGCGGAGGAGGCGGTGATGCGCGCGATCCCTTCGCTCGACCGCCATCACCTCCACACCCTCGTCGGCCTCTATCAGCCGGCAGTCCCGGAGACGCCGCGCGTATCCACCGAGGGGCTCGCTCCGGCGCTCGCGCTCTTTCCCACGAGTCGAACGGCTCCCAGCCTGGACGGCATCGTCCTCGGCGACTTCGTGGCGCCCGGGGTGCTCGACGAGGCCACGGGCAAGGTCACCGTCTCGCAGACGCGGCCTACCGTCCCGCACGTCGCGTCGGCGGCTCGCCTCGAGGGTGCGATCGCCCTCGGTGCGGCCCTCGTCTTCGCGCTGGGGCTCGTTCTGTGGAGGCGGTCGAGACGAGTCGCCTAGGTGCCCCGGCACGCATGCCGAGGGGGGCGATCAGTTGCGGCGGTCTGCCTCGCGCAGGAGCGCCCGGGCCAGCCACGCGTCGCGCATGAGAAACCACCCTGCGAGCTTGGAGAGCACGGCGCGGAGATCGCCCCGCTCGACCAGCGTCGTCCCCAGCGACGCCATGCGCGTCCACTCGGCCCCGGGCCCCGCGAGCACGATGGACCGCGAGGCCACGCGGTGGCGAGACGCCACGAGATCACGCACCAGGTCTTCGCCGCGTCCGTCGGGCAGCTCGTCCTCGACGACGAGGGCGTCGATGTCGGGACGCTGCGTCATCCAGTCGCGCGCCGCCTCGACGCTGCCCGCCTCGATCACGCCGAAGGCGCGGCTCATCCCCCGCCACATCCAGTGACGCGAGGCGACGATCGGATCCACCAAGAGTACGAGCGGCGACCGTCCCACGGCCGTTTCCAGGCTCATCTTGCCCACCCCTGTCTGCGTAAGCGCTCTCCAGCGAGCGGGCCCGAGTGCCCTGCCTTCTCGATAGCGCGCCGACTCTGAAGCACGCGAGGAGGTCGCGCAAGCGCTGGGGCGAGAATTTTCGAGCCCGACGCCGGCTCGTGTCAAAAGCGCCACCAGAGGGCGGTGGCTGGAGCGAGCGTGAACCCGGCGACGGTCACGTGCGTGTCGTTGTAGGCGCCCGAGATGGTCGCGTAGGCCACGTCGAGCTCGAAGGCGACGTGGATGTGCCGGAAGCCGACCGCGAAGCCGACGAGCCCGCCTCCCCAGAAGCGCGTGGCGCTGAGTGCGATGGGGGGCGAGCCGAGCGTCACCGCCTTGGGCTCGCTCGTGACGTCGCTGATGTCGACGTGCTCCCAGCCGGCGCGAGCGCCCGCCCAGAGCATGTAGAGGCTGCCCTCGCTCTCATAGCCGACGAGCACCGGGACGTCGGCCCCCCAGCCGTGGAGCTGGCCGAGCGAGACGTTCTCGAGCGCGCTCCCTTCCTGGTGCCCGTAGAGGGCGGCCGAGCCGGCGGCGCCGAGCGAGAGAGTCCAGTGGGTCGTGAGATCGATGGAGTGACGGAGATCGGCCCGCACCGCGCGTCCCGTGTACGCGAGGCCTCCCTCGGACTGCCAGCCCACGCCGACGCGCGCCCCGCCCACCGGCGCGAGGCCCGGCGCGATCGACGCCGCGACGAGGGCCCCCTTCGCGTAGGTGGGGTCGCCTCCGGGCGGCGCCGAGCCACCGTTCGGATCGGACTCCGCAGCGCGCATCGACGACGTCAACGAGCCCACCGGCACGTTGCCGCTGAAGCCGCCGAACGCGCGCACCTCGCCCGGCGGCAGCGTGCGCGCCGGGTGGAGCAGCGGCAGGCCTCCGCCGCATCCGCAAGAGATCAGCGCCGCGATCGCGAGGAGCCGGTGTTTCTCGAACACCTGCTGCTCCGAGTCACTTCCGGAAGCGTGACGGGAACGAATTCGCGGCGACGCGCTTCTTCAGCTCTTCGTCGTCCGGGTGGAGCTTCACCGCCCGCTCGAGCAGCAGCATCTCCTCTTCGCGGTGCTCCGGGTTCGGCAGGCAGCACTCTACGGGGCAGACCGCCTGACACGCTTCGTGGTCGTAGAAGCCGACGCACTCGGTGCAGAGCTCGGGGTCGATGACGTAGATCTCGTCCCCCTCGCTGATTGCTTCGTTCGGGCACTCGGGCTCGCAAGCGCCGCAGTTGATGCAGTCGGAGGTGATGTACGTGGACATGGCGTTTCTCGGAGCTGTCTAGCCCTCGGAATTCGGGCTCGCAACCTAGGGATCGCGCGCCTCGATGTCAAACGGCCCCGCTTGCGCCTCGGGGCCTGCCAACGGTAGGGTCGCTCCGCTCTTCCTCTCACCTCCCTTCCTTGCCCATGAATCGCTTCGAGCTCGCGGCTTGCGCCTCTCTCCTCGGCCTCCTTGGCGCCGTCACGGGCTGCAAGGCGCACATCGGGTCGCCCTGCGCGCTGAACACGGACTGCTCGCTCCAGGGAAACCTCGTCTGCGACAACTCCCAGCCGTACGGGTATTGCACGTACTTCAACTGCGTCCCCGACACGTGCCAGAACGAGGCGGCCTGCGTGGCGATGACCCCCGCCGTCCCCGGCTGCGCCTACAACGACTACAACTCGCCCGCGCGCACCGCCCGCACCATGTGCCTCGAGCAGTGCCACAAGGACTCGGACTGCCGCACGAACGAAGGGTACATCTGCGCCGACCCGCGCCAGCCCCCGTGGAACGGCGTGATTGTCGACGACGATCAGCAGCAGCTCGTCTGCATGCTCAAGCCGGACTACGCGGACGGGGGAGGCTACGCGTCGTTCGTCGACGCCGGCGTGTGCCAGCCGACCGGACCCGAGGTGCCGCAAATCGAGGCAGGCGTCACTCCCTTCGGAGCGGGCGTCGACGCGGGCGCCGACTAGCCGCGCCAGGCCCTCGTCCGAGGGAAGGTCGCCAGGGCGTCGAGCCGCCAAGAGAGGGGATGGATGAGGGCTCTCCGGCTTCTGCTCGGGCGGGTGGTCGAGGCGCTGCTGGTGGTCGTCGCCCTCGCGTCGCTGGTCTTCTTCGCGCTCCGTCTGCTGCCGGGCGATCCTGCGCGCCTCGTGCTCGGGGACGAAGCGAGCGCCGCGGACCTCGCCCGGGTGCGGGCTGTGTTGCACCTCGACGAGCCGCTGCTGGTGCAGTACGCGCGCTTCCTCCGCGGGCTGGCGACGCTCGATCTGGGGGACTCGTTCCGGCGACCCGGGACGAGCGCCATGGCGCGCGTGGGCGATGCGCTCGGGCCGACGGCCGAGCTGGCGTCCCTCGCGGTGGGCATCGGTGCGTTGCTGGGCGTCGCGGCCGCCCTCGCGGCGAGCGGCCCGTGGCTGTCGCCGAGGGGCCGCGCGTGGGTGGAGCGGGGGCTGGTCGGCGTGGCGGCGGCGCCGCTCGTCGCCTTCGCGCCCGTGCTCACGTGGGGGCTGGCGGCGCGCGCGCGCCTCGTGCCGCTCCCGGGGGATCCCGACGCCGGCTTCGCGGGGCTCCTCTTCGCGAGCGCGCTCCTCGCGCTGCCCCTCGCCGCTCACGTGGGCCGCATCGCGCGGGCGTCGCTCGCCGAGGTCGCGAGGGCGCCGTTCCTCACGGTCGCCGGCGCCAAGGGGGCGACGCCGCTGCGAATCTGGCTGGTGCACGCGCTTCCGGCGGTCGTGGGCCCCATCGTGACCACGGTGGCCACGCAGCTCGGCGCGCTGCTGGGCGGCGCGGTGGTGCTGGAGAGGATGTTCGAGCGCTGGGGGCTGGGGACGCTCATCCTCGAGGCGTACTCGACGCGCGATCTGCCGGTGCTCGAGGGGGCCGTGGTCGCCGCGGGCCTTCTCTTCGTGGCCGCGCAGGCGCTCGGCACAGCCGCCCATCTCGCCATCGACCCGCGCGCGAGGTCTGCGCCATGAGCCCGCGAGCGCGTCGAGCACGGGCCCGGGCCCTCCATCTGCTGCCGCTCCTCGTCATCGTCGCGGTCAGCGCGCTGGCCGCGGCCCTCGCCGGTGGGCCCGCGGGGCGCCTCGACCCTGCGCGCGCGTGGTGCGAGCCTTCGGCGGCGCGACCGCTCGGCTGCGGCGAGGCCGGGGTGGACCTGGTCCCTCTCGTCGCGTCCGGGGAGCTCGGCGCCATCGGGCTCGCGGTGCTCGTCGCGCTGCTGGGCTTCGCCGTGGGGACCCCGCTCGGCGCGGCCGCGGCTCTGGCACGCGGTCGCTTCGATCGCGCCGTCGACCGCGCGTGCGACCTCGTGCAGGCGTTCCCCAGCTTCATCCTCGCGCTCGCGGTCCTCAGCGCCGTCCGTGCGCCGTCGCGCCTGCACATCGGCTTCGTGTTCGCCCTCACGGCGTGGGCTCCGTTCACGCGTCTGGCCCTCGCGCAGACCCGGGTCCTGCGGGACGCCCCCTTCGTCGAGGCGGCGGTCGCGCTCGGGCGCGGTCGCGCGGGCGTGCTCGCGAAGCACGTGGTGCCCAACCTGCTGGGAGTCGTGGCGGTGCAGCTCGGCTCGACGGGCGCGGCCATCGTCGTCAGCGAGGCGGCGCTCGCCTTCGTCGGCCTGGGCCCTCGCGACGGCGTGTCGCTCGGCGGTGTCCTCGATCAGGGCGTGGCGGCGATGCTGCGCGCTCCCCACGTGCTCGTCGTCGGCGCCCTCGCCGTCTTCGTGACCAGCGCAGCCATGCTGGTGGCGGGGCGCGCGGCCGAGCGGTAGATGCTACGTTAGCCGCCGATGTTTGCGCCCTCGCCGCTGCCTCGCAACCTCGAGGCGAGCTTCCGCGATCTGACCTCCGAGAAGCCGGCGACGCGCCTCTCGGCCGTCCACGACGTGGTGCGCCACGCGCTGCGTGGCGACGCGACCCGCCAGCGCGCCATCCCCCTGCTCGAGCGCGCCTTGAAGGACGACAAGGCGGCCGGGGTGCGCGCGGCGGCGGCGGTGGCCCTCGCCGACATCGGCGCACGCGAGGCGCTGTCGTCCCTGCTCGTCGCCGTGGAGGACGACGACCCGCACGTGCGCCAGATGGCCCTCTCGTCGCTCGGTGAGATCGGCGATCCGCGCGCGACGCAGCGCCTCGAGCGTGCGCTGCGCGACGAGCGACCCGAGGTGCGGTACCAGGCCGTCATCGCCTTCTCGCGGGTGGCGAAGGACGACGCCGCGTCCGTCGCCACGGCCCTCGCGCGCGCGCTCGACGACGCCGACGCCGCCATCCGCTACATCGCCATGCGGCTGGCCGAGGAGTTCCAGACCGACGGCGAGCCCCTCCGCGATGCGCGACTCCTGGCGCGCGCCGAGAAGCTCGTCGAGGAGGACTGCGACGACGCGGCGGTGGTGGCGGCGCTGTACCTCGCGCGGCTCGGACAGGAGCGGGGACGCAAGGTCGTGATCGACGTCGTGGCCGAGGCGCGGCGCACGCCGGAGCTGGAAGACGAGCAGGCGTGCGTCGAGCTCGCGGGCGAGCTGCTCCTCCGCGACGCGATCCCGCACCTCGAGCTCCGCGCGTGGGGAACACGTCGCGTCGTGCGCGCCTTCCTCTCCTGGGGCGCGGGCGATCGCCGGAGCTGCGCCTGGCACGCCCGGATCGCGCTGGCACGCATGGGCCACGAGCGCGCGCGCGCCGAGATCCTCGCCGACCTCGGGTCGTGGCGTCGCGAGACGCGCGAGGCGGCCGTCGTCGCCGCAGGACGCGCGCGCATCCACGAAGCGCGCGGCACGCTGGAGAACCTGGGAGGCACCGTCGATGCGGCTCTGGTCAGCGAAGCGCTCGTCCGTCTCGCAGTGGACTGACGGCCTCCGCTTCGACCCCGCGCGCTCAGGCCGGGGTCACGTGGAGAGCTGGTTCCTCAAGGCGAACGATCCGCACGGTCGCCGCGCCATCTGGCTGAAGTGGACGGTCTGGTCGGGTCCTGGAGGCCGCGAGCACGCCGTGGCCGAAGCATGGGCCATCGCCTTCGGCGGCGCCGACGGGCACATGGCCACCAAGACCACCGTCCCCTTCGAGCGCGCCCGGTTCGCGAGCGGCACCATCGGCGCGAGCGTCGACGGCTGCACGCTGTCGGCCGAGGCCGCGCACGGGCGCGTGGAGAGCGGCGGCCGCGCCATCGCCTACGACCTCGACATCCGCTCGCTCGAGGCTCCGCTCGTGCACTTCCAGAAGCCGTGGATGTACGAGCGGGGCTTCCCGAAGCAGAAGATCGTGTCCCCCATCCCCAACGCGCGCATCTCGGGCAGCGTCGTCGTGGGCCGCGAGACGTGGGCGCTCGACGCGTGGCCCGGGATGGTGGGCCACAACTGGGGCGCGGGAAACTCCGAGTCGTACGCGTGGGGCCACTGCAATGCGTGGGACGACGAGGACGACGTCGTGTTCGAGGGGTTCAGCGCGCGCGTCCGCGCCGGCGGCGTGCTCCTGCCGACGTCGACCGCGCTGTGCCTGCGCCACCACGGGACGAGCTACATGCTGAGCGGCCTCGCCGCGCTCGTCAGCAATCACGGCGCGATCTCCGCGCGCCGCTGGCGCTTCCGGGGCCGCGGGCCGCGCGTCACCATCGAAGGGGAGATGTGGGCGGACACCGACGACTTCGTCGGCCTCTTCTACCCGAACCCCGACGGCACCGTTTGCTACTGCCTGAACTCGAAGCTTGCCCGCGCCGAGATCACGGTTCGCCTCGAGGGTCGCGCCCCGAGGACGCTGCGCTCGGAGCGCGCCGCGCTGGAGCTCGCGACCCGGGATCCCCACCACGGCGTCCGGATGTACGTGTGAGGTTCGTGGTGAGAGGTGCCCGATGATGCTCCGCCGCGTGACCGGGGTCGTCGCGATGCTGGCGCTCGCGCTGTGGCTCGGTGGTCTCATCGCGCTCGGGGCGCTGGTGGCGCCGGTGGTGTTCTCGCGCGTGTCGATGCCGTGGAGCGCCGACGCGATGACGGTCATCTTTCAGCGGTTCGACACGGTCGCCATGGCCAGCGCCGCGGTCCTGCTGGTGACCGAGGCCGTGCGCGCCGTCGCGCGGGTCCCGTTCGCGCGCGTCGATCACGTGCGCGCTGGCGTGTCGGTGCTCGCGGCAGCGGCCGCCGTGTACGAGGGGGCCAGCGTCTCGCCACGCATCGCGACGCTCCACGCCGAAGGGGCGATCCGCGGGATGGGCAGCGCCGGCATGGAGCTGTCGAAGCTGCACGACCTGGCCGAGCTGCTCGGCAAGACCGAGGTGGTCCTGCTGGTCGTCGTGGTGGTGCTTCAGGTGGTGACCTCGACGCGGTCCCTGCGCACCTGACGCGCCGCACAGTGCGCCAGCGCAACGGCATCGGAAGCCATGTTGACGGGGTAGGGGGCCGTAAGTAGCCTGGGCCGCGCTCGGTTCTTGCGCGAGCGACCGCGGAGCGTCACGGTACGCGAGCCGGACGTATGCAGCGGCACGCTACCGGTCCGTCGTTTTCTTCTTTTTTCATTGGGAGGCCGTCATGTGGAAGAAGTGTTTGGGGCTGGCGATGTCCGCCGCCTTCGTGGGCGTCGTGGCGGTGTCCAACGGGTGCTCGAGCAGCTCGGCTGGCGCAACGGGCGGCGGTGACGCCGGCGACTCGGGCGTCGTCGTCAAGAAGGACTCGGGCAGCAGCAGCAGCTCCGGAGGCGGCGGGGACGACAGCGGCGGCGGCGAGGCCGGCCCGGCGTTCGACGGCACGTCGGGTAAATCGTGCACGACGGACGCGGATTGCGACACGGGCGCTGGCATCAACAAGTGCAGCATCGACTACGAGGGGACGGTGACCAGCCTCAAGGTCGAGTTCTGGCCGTCGCCCATCTGCCTCCCGGCCTTGCCGACGACGGCGGGCGGCGGAAACTGTGATCCCTGCGGCATCTCCGCCGGCGGCACCTGCGCCGGCGGCCAGATCTGGGGCTGCGACTCGGACCCGGCGACGCTGGATCCGACGACCGCACCGGGCCTCTGTCTCCCCAACAACTCCACGGCCCCGGTCGCGAACCAGGGCACCTGCATTCCGCGCTGCCAGTTCGCGCTCGACGGCTCGGCGCCCACGGGCGTCACCAAGCCCAACACCTGCGTTCCCTACACCTTCCTCGAGCCGCAGACGGGGCCAATCATCGGCATCGGCTTCATCCAGGGAACGTGCCAGGCGGACGCCGACTGCACGGGTCTCGGCACCGGCTGGATCTGCCAGGTGGACATCGGCTTCTGCACCCAGGCTACGGCGCAGAAGGTCCGCAGCAAGACGATCGGGACGGGTTGCGCTTCCGGCACGGCGGCGACGTCCGACAGCACGACCGGCGCATGCAACTGCATCGGGAGCAACGTGACGAACGTCGGCTACTGCTCGTCGGCGTGCGTCATCGGCGGCAACGCGTGCCCCAACGGCTACATCTGCGACGGCTTCTATCCGTACGGCCCCCTGGTCTTCGGCGACGCCAGCACGCCGGCTATCGCGATGCAGAACGTCGGAGCGGCGGGCACGTGCATCCAGCCTTGCACCACGGTCGACGCCGGGACGACGGCGGACGGCGGGCCGGCGTGCCCGACGAACTCGACGTGCCTGCAGGAGACGCTCGAGGGCCCCGACTGCCTCCCGTGATCGCGGTCTAGTGCACACGATGAGCCCCGTGCGACCGCTGTCGCTCGGGGCTTCGTCGTTTCTCGGTGGGAGGTCTCGCGAGCCATGAAGAGCATCCGCTTCGCGGCAGTCCTTTGCAGCGCCGGCCTGGTCGCGCTGGGCTTCGCTGCGTGCAGCAGCAAGAGCACGGCCGCTCACCAGGCAGCTGGGGGCGACTCGGCTCCTCCGAGTGACGCCAACACCGCTTCCGACGCGCCGCTCGTGTGCCCGCCGGCGAATCTCGACGAGTGGAACGCGGGCAACTACCGCCACGCGCAGGCCGTTCAGTCATCGGCCTGCACCGCGCTTCTCATGAACGACTACTACTCGTCCTGCCTCGGCCCGACCGCCACGCAGGACGCGTGCAACCAGAGCTGGGGCGCCGGAGAGGACGCCGCTCACGCGACCTGCCAGACCTGCATCCTCACGCCCAGCTCGGCGTCGCTCTGGGGCCCGCTCGTCGATTACGGGACCGGCGGCGACGGCGGCGCCGGCGGGACGGTGAGCGTCAACGTGGCGGGCTGCGTGGAGATCCTCGACCCCGCTCAGCTGCCCTGCGCGATGTCGGTGCAGCTGGCCGACGAGTGCCAGCATGCGGCGTGCGACCCCGGCTGCCCGGTGAGCGACACAGCCTCGTTCGACGACTGGCAGGCGTGCATCAACGCGAGCGCGCAGGGCGTGTGTCTTCAATACCTCCAGTCCGCCTCGTGCGTGACCGGGGAGGACGCCGGGCCGGCCGCAGCGTGCGTGACGGGGCAGACCTTCCAGGATGAGTTCTTCGCCATCGTGAAGGTGTTCTGCGGCGGCGCCGCCGCGACGGACTAGCCTCCGGCGGAGCGGACGAGGCGTGGGCGAGGAGCTCTGCCGTGCTGCGCGCGAATTCGCATGCCTTGGTCGCGCGTGGCATACTTCTCGGGACTTGCCTTCCTTCGGGCTTCGGTTGCTGCGGCGGCTCCATGCTTCAAGCTTCGGGTCGCTCCTCCTCGTCGGCGTGCTCGGCGCCGGTGGATGCTCTGTCGCGACCGTCGCGACCGAGGGCCCGGAGTCGTGGGATGGCTCCTCGGGCAGTGACACGGGCGTGGGCGGCAGCTCCTCCGGCAGCGGTGGCTTCACCGGCGACGCCGACTCCTGCGAGCCCGGGAGTCTGGCGACGTACCGTCCGGCCAAGTACACACCCGCCAGCGGGGCAGGGCAGGGACTGTGCATCCCTGGCGCACAGGGCGACCCCATCGCGTCGTTCTACCAGGCGTGCCTGGGTCCCGACGCGACCGTCGACGGCTGCAACGCGTTCACCCAGATGAACGAGGCGTGCGTCGCCTGCATCCTCACGCCGGAGACCGCGGCGAAGTACGGCCCCATCCTCGACCACGGCGGCTTCGTCACGGCCAACGTGGCGGGTTGCCTCGAGCTTGCCGGAGACGAGCAGGCGGACGCGAGCGAGCTCTCGTGCGCGAAGACCGTCCAGGCGCTGGCCGGGTGCGAGCTGGCGGCGTGCGAGGCCAACTGCGCCGTCCACGACGCGGCCACGCTGACGGAGTACGACGCCTGCGCCGCCACCGTCGAGGCGGCGGGTTGTCAGATGTACGCGACGGCGGCCGCGTGCGCCGACTCCGAGAGCGAGGCGAGCGCCCTCGGCGCCGCGTGCCTCAGCGACTTCGAGACGTTCTACCAGTTCGTCGCGCCGTACTTCTGCGGGGCGCCGACGGTGGGGGATGCGGGCAAACCCCCCTCGCCGGACGCGTCCGGTGGCGCGGCCCCCGACGCCGCGAGCGAGTGATTTGCCGAGCCTCGGGCGATGGCGTAAGAGGCGTGCGTGGTGCGTACCCCCGTCCTTTCCGCTCTCTTCGTCGCGTCCGCGCTGCTGGTCTCGGGATGCCAGGCGTGCGTCGTGGACAGCTCGCAGCCGCCCGACCCTGCGCCCGCGCCGGGGACGAGCCTCGGTCGCTTCCGCCCGCGTCCGATGACCCCCGTGGGTCGCCTCATCCTCCGCGACGCGGGCGCAGGCGACGAGTAGCGCCGCGGCGCTGCTCGGTTGCAGCGCCGCGGGTGCCCTCGCCGCGGCGTGCAGCACCGGTTCCTCGTCCCGGCACCGGGACCTGCAACACGGGAAAGCAGTGCGCCACGGCGACGCAGATCTTCCCGGCGTGGCTGGGCGTCTGCGTGCCCTAGTGTGCTAGAAGCGGGGCGTCGATGAACATACCCCGCGAGCCTGCGAGCGGATTGTCTGAGCCAGGCTCCCGCAGGGAGGCTGGCTCGAACGAGCTCGAGCTACGCGACGACGACCCGGACATCGCGCTCTTGCGCGTTCTCCGCGACGACGGCACGGCCGATCCGGTCACCGACCCGCACCTCCCCGGCGAGACGCTCCTTCGCGCGTACCGCGAGATGCGGCGCCTTCGCGCGCTCGACGCGCGGATGATCCTCCTGCAGCGCCAGGGGCGCGTCGGCTTCTATGGCGCGGCGCAGGGCCAGGAAGCGGTGCCCATCGCGACGGGTCTCGTGGTGGAGAAGGGCGACTGGGTGTTCCCGGCGCTCCGCGAGCAGAGCGTGATGCTCGTGCGTGGCTTCCCGCTCCGCGCCTTCGTCGCGCAGGTGTTCGGCAACTCGGGTGATGTGCAGAAGGGCCGGCAGATGCCGAGCCACCAGTCGGGGCGTTCGGTGAACCAGGTGAGCTGGTCATCGTGCATCGGGCCGCAGCTCCCGCAGGCCGTGGGTGCGGCATGGGCGATGCGCGCGAAGAAGAGCGGGGCCATCTCCGTCGGGTTCTGCGGCGACGGGGCGACGAGCCAGGCCGACTTCCACGCGGCGATGAACTTCGCGGCGGTGTGGCAGGCGCCGTGCGTCCTCGTCTGCCAGAACAACCACTGGTCGATCAGCGTGCCGACCGAGAAGCAGACCGCGTCGCGGACGCTCGCCGTCAAGGCGCGCGCGTACGGGATGCCCGGCGTCCGCGTCGACGGCAACGACGTCCTCGCGATGATCCGCGTGCTCGGCGAGGCCTTTGAGCGCGCCCGCTCCGGCGGCGGCCCCACCTTCGTCGAGGCGCTGACGTACCGCATGGGCGCGCACTCGACGAGCGACGACCCCTCACGCTACCGCTCGCAAGACGAGGTCGACGCCTGGGGACGCAAGGACCCGCTCGACCGCCTGCGCCGTCACCTCGTGCACCTGGGGTTGGTGAGCGACGCGAGCGACGCGGCGCTGGAGAAGGAGCTCGCCCAGGAGATCGCGACCGCGGTCGACGAAGTGGAGGCGATGCCACCCCCGGCCCGGGCGTCCCTGCTGGAAGACGTCTACGCCGAGCTGCCTTGGCACCTGCGGGAGCAGCTCGACACCTTGCACCAAACCGCCAGCGCACCTACTCACGGTTAGGCCGTGTGGAGTCACACGGCACAACCTCCCGAAGGTCGGTAAGAGCACCATGGCCAACAAGACCTACGACGTGATCGTGATCGGCGGAGGACCGGGCGGATACGTCTGCTCCATCCGTCTCGGGCAACTCAAGCAGAAGGTTCTGTGCGTGGAGAAGGACGAGGTCGGCGGCGTATGCCTCAACTGGGGCTGCGTGCCGAGCAAGGCCATCATCGCCACCAGCCACACCTTCGAGAAGGTGAAGAGCGGCGCCGCCTACGGCCTCATGGTCGACAACCCGCGCATCGACGCAGGGAAGCTCCAGGACTGGAAGGATGGCATCGTCAAGAAGCTCACCGGCGGCGTCCGCGGCCTCTTCAAGGGCAACGGGGTCGAGCTCCTCTACGGCGACGCGCGCATCACCGGCCCGAAGACGGTCACCGTGAAGACGCGCGAGGGGACGACCGAGACCATCGAGGCCACCAAGGCCATCGTCGTCGCCACCGGCTCGTCCACGGTCGAGATCCCGAGCTTCAAGTTCGATGGCAAGAAGGTCATCGGCGCGAAGGAGGCTGTGAGCCTGCGCGAGGTGCCGAAGCGCTTGCTCATCATCGGCGGCGGCATCATCGGCATGGAGCTCGGCGGCGCGTACCAGCACCTCGGCAGCGAGCTGACCGTGGTGGAGATGCTCCCGACCGTCCTGACGGGCGTGGACGCGGACATCGCGGCAGTCGTCGAGCGCGCGTACACGAAGCACGGCGCGAAGATCCTGAAGAACGCCAAAGCCCTCGGCTACGAGGCGCAGAAGGATGGGTCGCTCGCGGTGCGCGTCGAGGTGGGCGGCAAGACCGAGACGCTGGTGGCCGACGTCGTCATCGTCGCGGTAGGAATGCGCCCCAACGGCGCCGGAGTCGGGCTCGAAGAGCTCGGGGTCAAGGTCGAGAAGGGGTTCGTTCCCACCGACAACCTCGGCCGCACCAACGTGCCGGGCATCTACGCCATCGGTGACTGTTCCAGCGTGCCCATGCTCGCCCACAAGGCGAGCAAGGAGGGGGAGGTCGTTGCGGAGGTGATCGCGGGTCACAAGGCGGCCAAGGACTGGGTGGCCATGCCGGCTGCCATCTTCACCGATCCCGAGATCGCGACCGTGGGCCTCGGCGAGGACGAGGCGAAGGCCAAGGGGCTCGACGTCCGCGTCGGCAAGTTCCCTTTCAGCGCCCTCGGGCGCGCGATGGCGGTGAACGAGACCGACGGGTTCATCAAGGTCGTCTCCGACAGAGCCACGCACGAGATCCTCGGCTTTCACATCGTGGGGCCCGAGGCGACGGATCTCATCAGCGAGGGCGCTCTCGCCCTGGAGATGCACGCCTTCCTCGAAGATGTCGGGCTCACCGTTCACCCGCATCCGACGCTGGGCGAGGGGATGATGGAGGCGAGCCTCAACGGCCTCGGGCAGGCCATCCACATTCTGAACCGCGAAGTCGCTCGCTGAGCGCCGAGTAGCCGGCTATCTCCGGCCCTTGAAGCCCATCATGTTCTGAACGACGGCCTCGCTCGCCTCGGCAATCTCGCCCTGCTCGCGGGCGCGGTCGGCGCAGTCCTCGCACATCTTCTTGGCCTTGCCCTCGACCTTCACGGTCACGAGCTGCTCGGCGTCGTCACCGCACTGCTTGCACGTAGGCATGGTGGCTCACCCTTTCGTCGGCTCGTCCTCGAACTCGGGAGGCGGGGCGCTCGGCGTGCGGTGGTGGGGCGGCCCGCTGCGCCACGAGGGGGCGAGCGCGTCGATGGCCGTGCGCGCCATGGCTCCCAGGTCCTCCCCGCCCGGGCGGATCTGTACCTCGCCCT
>Ga0182030_10011816_pt1 | contig 17578 bp, 20 predicted proteins | sample 812S3MmetaG_FD_121299 | JGI IMG/M metagenome (GOLD analysis project Ga0182030, IMG submission 121299) | Permafrost microbial communities from Stordalen Mire, Sweden - 812S3M metaG (Illumina Assembly) | ecosystem: Environmental > Terrestrial > Soil > Wetlands > Permafrost | place: Sweden...
GGATTTCGAAGCGATGATGCCGCCCATTCCGCTCTATGAAGGCACGCGGCCCTACCAGACCATCCCGTTCCAATGGTCGCTGCATGCGGCTACGGAAGATGGTGTCCTGCATCACCGGGAATTTCTCGCGGACGGTGATCGCGACCCAAGGCGCCAGTTCGCTGAAACGCTGATTGACGCTCTCAATACGTTCGACGGTCCGGTCATCGTTTACTCGGCCTACGAAAAGACACGGCTGAGCGAACTGGCCGCGCAGTTCCCTGATCTCCGCTCGGCGCTTATCGCCATCATCGGACGTCTGGCGGATCTGCTGCCGATCGTGCGCGGTGCCGTATACTTCCCCGAATTCTGGTTCAGCAACTCGATCAAGTCCGTCGCGCCAGCGCTTTGTCCTGGTTTCGGCTATGACGACCTAGACGGTATCGCTGATGGCCTCGCGGCGGCCGCGGCGTTCTTGCAGTTCGCATCTGGAGAGGTTGTCGTTCCCGAGGAAATCGATCGGCTGCGGATCGCACTCCTTGCTTACTGCCATCGCGACACGATGGCGATGGTGGAGGTACACCGCGCGCTGGCACGGCTGGCATCAATGAATGGCTGAGAAATCGAAAGAGGCCGGCATGGTCGGCCCGTTTTGGATGGTCGAGGAAGAAGGTGATGCGGCCATCATCGCTCTTGCTGTCCCGTTGGACCGGGCCAATGCCTATGGCGACATGCTGACTGTGGACACTGGCCACCTTGAGCACTGGTCCCGTCTGGCCCGCCGCGGTGTCGTTGCCCTGCGAGAAGCGCGGATACCGACCGCGCCGGTTTGGTCTGAGTACGAGGAGTGGCCGCGTGGCCGGGTACTATATGATCGCTTGGCCCGGCGCTTCGTCGTGCGGGCAGCCGCACAAGGGATTCCAGGGAGGCGGTTCAATGGACGAAAATGACCGGAAACTTGCCACTCGCTTTTATGGCAACCTCAAGTTCGCGAGTGATGTGCTCGAAAACAAGCGCGTTACGTTCATTCACGTATCTCTGCTGAACGACCCGTTCGACCCATACTGTTTCTTTGAAACTGATTTCGGCGATAGCTACCTCAATTTCCTCAAATACATGAAATCGCACCACTCGCGAGAGCTACCGCTGTTTCGTGGGCATGTCACGCCACAAAGTTGGAACCGCACCACCAGAGACCTAACAAACGCCTTACGACGAATCAGAGAGATCGCATTTGTTCTCTCCATGACCAGAGAGCGAGGTGGCCGTCATCCCAAGGATAATTTGTATATGTGGGGCCATTACGCGAATGGTCACCGTGGAGTCGCTATCGAATTTGACATGGACGCTCTCAGGCGATCCGTATTCGCCCAGCACGCGGCGGTTAATCAGGCACCGTCATCTGAAACCGAGGTCTGGGCCGAGATGCATTACCGATCCAAATTCTCTCCCCTTTCGGCGGAACAAATATACCAGTTCCTGAAACAGGAAATCGACGCCGAACGAGGAAGGATCGCTGTGAAAGTTACCACGGATCTTGAGCGGCATTATAGCCACGTGACGACCATGAAAAGCGATGTCTGGCAGAACGAAAATGAGTGGCGCTTGATGTGGCGCAACGACGAAACCGATGAAAAGATATATCAATGCCCGATCAGCGGAGACAGCATCGTCAATATATTTTTTGGCATGTGCATCCAACCCGACGAGCGCCAGCAGTTCGTACACTCGGCGAAGGCCTCCTTCCCCAAGGCATCCCTGTACGCTGCAAAAAAGCGATACGGTGATCTCGCGCTCGATTTTGCCCCGATCAGCTAGGACTGAATCCACCTATCCCGGCTGGAATGGCGCAGGCGAACCGGGACGGGGTTGCGCCGAACCCATCGCGGGCGCAACGGTTCAACGATCTGCGGGGAAAGGTCATGGGTCGGGCGCCGACCAAGAAGCAACTCAGCCTTTCGGCGTTGTCGGACGGCATGCCTGCCATCACGCCGGCTCACGGGCAAATGCTGGCAGAAGCAGCGGCTGTTTGCTTAGAGCTGAAGACCCATCGGCCGGGCGTAGGCTTTGCCAAGGCCGGGCTGATGACCGAGGATCTGCTTCTCCGATGGGAAGCCGTCACTGAGCAGGCGAGGCTCTGCTACGCCGACAAGCCAGAGGCGACGGAGTGGGGCGCGGCTGCGATAGCCATTCTTTTCGTCCGAGAGGTCACGGGTATGGCGGTGATGCAGCGCTCTGTGAAGGGCACCGGCTTCGACTACTGGGTTGGTGACGAGGACAACGAACTGATTTTTCAGGGCCTTTCGCGCCTCGAAGTCTCTGGTATCCTGGCCGGGACACCGGCCCAGATAGCCGCGAGAATAGCGCAGAAGAAGAAACAAATGGACCCGAGCGACGACAACGGCCCCGGTTTGGTCGCCGTGATTGAGTTTGGAACGCCGGTTGCCCACGTAGAAAGCAAATGAACGACATCAAACTAACTCATCGCAGAGCTATGGAAGAAATGGACTCTGTCCTTCAGCAGCGGCTTGCGGGTAACGAGCGGATGGCAGGTCACCACTTGGAGAATGCTTACCGACTCGAAGCGGAGGCTGCCAACGGACTTTTCGGCACCTTTGACGCTGAGCCCACCCGTTCTGTGCTCTACCGCAGCGCCGCCACCCTCGCCCGCGACTGCGGACAGCATGATGACGCTGAAAAATTGATCCACCGCGGATTATCGGGAAACCCGCCTGCCGCAATCGCCAGGGAGTTGCGTGACCTACTGGAGGAGGTGACATTCGCGCGTCACCTTGAGCTGCGTGGTGTTGAGCTGGGTCCTGATGAACTGCAGATGGCGATCACGGGGCAAGAAGTCGGTTTCGGCATCGCGCCCACAAACATCCTGCTGACCAGGATCCACAGCACCGAAAACCTGCTTTACCGAACCGCCGAGAGAAAGCTGCGGCGCGCCTATCGGGATCGTGGACGCCGGGACAACAAGCTCAGCCAGCTTTATGTCACTGTCCCCCGCGCCGCCAGCTTGGCCGTTACCTTTCGGATCGGCTCTCTACAGAACACTCTTCCGGGTGTTTCGCCGGGCGAGGGCATCGTTGATGAATTCCTGACCTGCCTGGAATTATTTACATCTGGCGCCGCGCAGGAATTGCAAAAGCGCATTGAGGATGAAGCATATTACCGCAACTTCGTTGGGCTTGCGCAAAACCTTCAGCCAGACGGCGCGAAGGTCAATATGGTCGGATTCACAGCGCTCAGAGATGGCAGGCCAAAACAAGTTGCGATGAGAAAGCGGAACGAAAACGAGCCGCTTATCTCAGGTTTCGGGTTGGCTCCCGTCAAGCCGCAAAAGAAGGCTGGCGATCCGGTTCGGATCAAGGGCGAGCTTCAATTTGCCGACATAACCTCGAAATCCGGCAAGCAATCCAACGAGATTAAGATTGCCACCGAAGGAAACGTGAAAGTGACCGTGGTCGTGCCGCCCGGCATGATGGACGATATCGTCAAACCCCTCTGGCGTGCCGAGGTCGAGATAGTAGGCGAACAGCGCGGCAAGAAAGTCTATCTTGCCGAGATCAAGGCCGTTGATCCGGACGGCGGCTAAGGTCGTCTCAACGAGGCTTTGCGAATTCGAGCGCATCCCGCTGTGCATGTGGAGCCCTCAGCCAATGCAAATTCCTACTTCAAGACCGTTTGCGGGTAATCGAAGTAGCTCATGAGAGAACTGGACGTCACCAAGCATTGGACTGCCGTCGTGAGAGATCGGAAGGATATGATCAGGGCATGGGATCCCACCGATGAAGCATTTCGCGCAGCGGTCGCCATCACTCTTGAAAACAAGCCGCCCCGGAAGGTTTGAGAACCGCAGAAAAAAGCGATTGTATTTTAGAGGCAGTATCGACACCTCGATGTCCGCACTGCTTGTCTTGATGGTCTCGTCACAATGCATCAGACGAGGATGGCCTCGAGTGGCCGCGTGGGCTTCCCGGAGCTGCCTACGGAAAAATTCATGGTTAGGACTGGATCCAAACAGCGCCCTCTCGATCCCTATCGTATATTTAGGACACCTCGCGCCGCTGAGCCATCTACGAAGGGTGTCGACCGGCACCCCGCTCGCATAAGCGAATTCCTTGTTGGTCCAGGGGCGACGCAACGCGCCCGCCGTCCGGTCGGGGCGGGTCCCGTCACGCAAGTGTTGGCGGAACAGCCCACAAAAGCGCGTGGGCGTTCGAAGTGAGTTACTCGCGTCACCCGGATTCCTGATCATTTCACTAAACCCTCCGTCCGGCACCGGTCCCGATTTGTCCCGATTTTGGCCGACGACAAACGAATTTGGCCGCGATATCTCTCGCTTGTCCATCCATGGTGCACGGATCGTCACACCGCATCACGGAGGTTCCACGGTATTGTTGGAAGGAGTTACCAATGCCTGTCGCTGCGCGGTCGGCAACCCAAAAACCCTCGTCAAGATTTCACCCATGCGCCGAGATATTCCCGCTGATGGAGGGTGAAGAGTTCGACGCTCTGGTCGCCGACATCAAGGCAAATGGCCTGCACGATCCGATCATCGAACTGGGCAACGCGATACTCGATGGCCGTAATCGGTACCGAGCGTGCCTTGCCGCTGGTATACCGATCAGAACAGAGGAATTTATCGGTGGGGATCCCCTCGGGTACGTGCTGTCGGTCAATCTGCACCGCCGTCACCTGAACGAAAGTCAGCGGGCAATGGTCGCGGCGAAGCTCGCGACGATGCCCCGGGGCCGACCACGGAAAAATGCGGAAATTTCCGCAATTTCCCAATCTGATGCCGCCCGGCTGCTGAGAGTAGACCGCCGCACGGTGCAGCACGCAACGGCGGTACGGGACAAGGGCGTTCCTGAACTGGCCCAGCGCGTTGAGCGCGGCGAAGTGTCGGTTTCGGTTGCGGCAAAAATCGCGGAGTTCCCGTTCGATCAACAAGCGACGGCCGCCAGCGCGGATGAAGCAACCATGCGCGGCACGGCGAAGAAATGGAAACGTGCCCGGCGGGTTGTGGAACTCGGCGTTGCAACCGAAAAGGCTGCGCGTAAGTTGGGTAAGAAAATCTACTGTGTGGTGTATGCCGATCCGCCCTGGCAGTTTGAGTCACGTTCGCTGACGACCGGGATGGACCGCTCGGCCGCCAATCATTATCAGACGATGCCGGTCGATGACATCTGCGCGATACCGGTACCGGCTGGCGGCCATGCCGTACTGTTTCTTTGGGCAATCGTCCCGATGCTGCCAGAAGCGCTATCTGTGATTCAGGCGTGGGGCTTCACTTACAAGAGCCATTTCGTCTGGATCAAGGATCAGCACGCCACTGGCTTCTGGAACCGAGGCAAGCACGAGTTGCTGCTGGTAGGCACGCGAGGAAATGTCCCAGCGCCGGCACCGGGCGAACAGTTTTCCTCGGTGATCGAAGCACCGGTTGGGGATCACAGCGAGAAGCCGGCGTGCGTCGCGGAAATGATCAAGAAGATGTTCCCGGCTCTGCCGGCCATTGAGCTGTTCGCCCGGGGCCCGAGGGAGGGCTTTGACGTATGGGGGAACGAGGCGACCGGACGCATGCCGATCCCGAGCATTGCTGGTCATGAGAAGACCGATTGATGGTCGCGGGACGTGCCCGGACAGCACGAGCTGTCGAAATACGAGATCACGTGCTGCCGCTGCTCCGAGCGCGCGGGTCGTTGGTACGCCTTACGATCGTTTCGAACCCCAAGATACGGCCAGCGTTCGTGGAATGGCAGGCTGGCGAGTACATGTTCTCGCTGCGGACGCCGTTCACAAATGTGCCAAAGATCCGGCCCGCGCGAACGTATGAAGAGGCCCTCCTATGGAAACGCGCGCGCCCATTGATGCCGTGGGGTTTGGATGTGTGGAAACAGTGGAAGCGGATGAGCTTGCAGTGGGACGATACGGGAGCGGTCGAGGCTATCAGCTTTCGGCCTGGCGATTGGGAATCCGAAGTGCTCGCACTCCGTTGATCGGCAGGACCCGCGAACACAGGCGACCTTGCGTCGATCGTCGGCTGGGCGGTCCAAGAGCCTGGTCAAGCACGTGGCCGTCCAACTCCGTAGCCTATGCACACGCGCTTTCCATCAATTGATCCCGAAAAGACGAAGCGCAGGATGCGGCATGGTCGCGAAGGAAGACGTTCTCTAGTCCTGCGCACGAAGACCGATTCGATCAAGATGCCAACATATGAATCGGACACATGGTGATGCCAACAGGAAAATGCGTGTCATGCAAATAGATACCCCGCGTTTAACTGGCGTTCCCCGTTCGACATCTGGCGCCATTGGCACTCTCCCCTTGCTTTGGTTCGAGGAAATCACACCCATCCTTGATGTTAATGATTTCGTGCAGGGTCTTCTCATGACTGGCAGCGGCATCGTTGTGTACGGCCCGAGCAACTGCGGCAAAACGTTCTGGGCCACAGACCTCGCGCTTCACATCGCGGCCGGCATCAATTGGAATGGGCGTCGGGTAACGCAAGGCGGGGTCCTCTACTGCGTCCTTGAAGGTGGCGTCGGATTTCGCAACCGTGTCGCCGCATGGAAGGAAGAACATGGGGTCGGCGATGACAATCTGCCCTTCGCCGTGGTTCCCTCACAGCTCAACCTGCTCCAACCGGAGGCCGATACCGCCCCTCTCATCGCGGCGATCCGGTTGGCGTCCGAGCAGATGGGTCAACCGGTCGTACTTGTAATCATCGACACGCTGGCGCGCGCCATGGCAGGGGGAAATGAAAACGCTCCTGACGACATGGGGCGTCTCGTGATGAACATGGATCGCATCAGGGCAGAGACCGGCGCCGCGGTCATGTTCGTTCATCACACCGGCAAGGATCAGAGCCGGGGCGCGCGAGGTCATTCCTCGCTGCAGGCTGCGATCGACACGGAGATTGAAGTTTTCCACGAAGCAGACGGCGACTTGCGCATTGCCAGGGTTGTAAAGCAAAGGGAATTTCGGAGAGGCGATGTTTTTCGGTTCAAACTCTGCATCGTGGAGCTTGGTCATAATCGCCATGGAGAACTCGTGTCGTCGTGTGTCGTGGAAGCCGCCGATGAACAATCCGATGGCACAGATCTCGCCTCTCGCGGCCTCGTCGGACACAGCAAACTGGCGCTCGATATCCTGAAACGCCTATTGGAGGCGGAAGGACAGGAAGGCCATCCGGGCGTGCCTCACGGAATATCGTCGGTACCCGAATCATTGTGGCGCAGGCAATTCTACAACGGCGTCACGCCAGCGACCAAAGGTCAAACCAAACGAAAATCCGCTGAGGGTGACGCCAAAAGAAGAGCGTTCCACCGGGCGGCGAGCGCGCTGATAACGCGCAAGATCGTACGCGTGGGTTCAGGTCAGGTTTGGCTTTGCGAAAGTGAAGGAAATGTATTTCTCGAGGTGAGAGATATCGAGACATTTACCACTCCTCCAAACTCGGGACAGTTGGGACATTCCCTATAAAGGTGTCCCGCTTGTCCGGCGGATGTCGGCATAACAATCAAGCGCCGAAATACGGTTACTCCGTTCGCATGGTGGGCAATTGGTCCGCGCGCCCGAACATAGAGCCCGCGTTGCGGTCCGCATCACTCACGGTCTCCACTCGGACCCGGCAGCGCGGACATTGCTATGGATCAATGACGCCCGGGAGCATGCCATTATAATGAGAAACCGTCGCTGAGGTCAGATTTCTGGCGGAGTGCGCGCGGACGTTCGCAAAGGATGCCGTCATCGCAATCTCCGATTTCCTCCCCGGCCTCCCCGCCGACCTCATCCGGGCGGCCTTCGCCGCCGCCCCGGGCAACGAGATCGAGACCGGCAAGTTCGCCAGCCCGGAGTCCTCCGCCGCGCTGGTCGCGAACACCTTCGGCCTGTTCCTTGATCGCCCCGAGAACATACCGCCGCTCTGCCGAGAGCAGAATTGGAAATGGCCGCCCGTATCAGTGCGGCTCGAGGCGACCGTCCGCTTCCCTTGGGCCGGCGGGTGCCATCCTTGGCTGGACGTGCTGGTCGAGACGCCCGACGCGCTGATCGGCGTCGAGTCGAAGCGCTACGAGCCGTTCCGGTCCAAGGCGACGGCGGCGGCTCTGTCAGACGCCTTCTGGCGGCCAGTCTGGGGCGAGGGGATGACCGGGTTCGCGCGCGTGCGCGACGGGCTGCGCGATGGCGCGTGCGGCTTCCGGCACCTCGACGCCGCGCAGCTGATCAAGCATGCGTTCGGACTGCGCACCTCAGCGAACCGCCTGGGGAAGGTGCCGATGATCAGGCCGGTGCTGCTGTACATCCACGCCGAACCGGACCGATGGCCCGACGGCCGGACCGTGCCGCCGGTCGATATCGAGGCCCACCGCCGCGAGGTCCGGGAATTCTCAGAACTCGTCGCCGGCGACGAAGTCACCTTCCGGGCCACAACGTACTGCGATCTGCTTCGGGATTGGGAGGCCAGCCCGATCGAGGCTGTCCGCGCGCATGTCATATCTGTGCGTGAGCGTTTCGATCTCCGGTCCTCGGATGGTGTCATCCTGTCACAACAGGATCCGTGAGCGAACTCCCCGCTTAGAAAAACAAAGGCCGCAACATGGACCACGACGCGTTCAACCTGATGCTGCGGGCCGCCTACCGCCAGAGGACCTCCATCCGGCGCAACGTCCGTCTGCCGTCCGACAACGGCATTCGGTTCGGCGGCGACACCAAGTGCGTGACGCTGTTTCTCAGCGCGGCGGCGGTGCAGTCAAACATGCAGAGCGACGCCGCGGCGTTCGAGGGCTGGTCCCTCGTCCTCATGGAATGGTGCGATGTGGCGCGGATCGACATAGACTGGGATGAACCGGCCGACGCCGCCAACGGCCACTACCAGCGTTTCCTCTACAGGCTCCGGCATTTCGAGGCCTTGCTCGGGCCGGATGTCGTGAGCATCGCGAAAGCGGATCGGCTGGGACGATCCCACATCGGCAACGGCAACGGCGCCGTCGCCACGATCAACGTCGCCGGGCGCGCCGATACGACTTCGTCACCGTCGATGCCCGGCTCCGAGGCCGACCTGGAGAAACGGCTGGCGGGAGCGAACCCGACGACCGAGCGCGATCGGCTCATGGCGGCGCTCGGCCTCGTCTCGCTCGATCGCCAGATGCCCGTCGGGGTGTTCGACGGGCCGCCGGGTCGCGTGGGCGCCATCTTCACGGGCGGCAAGAGTGCGGTCGACCTGATCGGGCTTGATCGCGACGGGGCGCTCTGGCTGCTGGAGCTGAAAACCGCGAGCAACTTCAAGGTAGGCGCGCTGTCGGAGCTGTTCTTCTACTCGATGGTGCTGAACGACGCGCGTGACGGGCGCCTTATCTTCCACGGTGGCCCGGCGGGGGCGCGGGCGACCATAACGCCGGCCCAAATCAGGGCGGCGCCTCGCATCCACGCCCGCCTTCTGGCTGGATCCTCGCACCCGCTGCTGACGGAGGCCGTGTTCGGCAAGCTGACCACTGCCGCGGTCGCACGCGGGTGGGCCGTCGATTACGGCTACCTCAGCGTCGATCCATACCTCGACAAGGAACCGGCGGCGGTTGCCGAAGTAGAACGACCTTCGCGCGAGGCGCCGACGGCCGAATGCTGTGCTGACCGGCTGGGGTAGCCGCAACGTCGGCGGTGCCGACGCTGCTTGTCGCCGAAATGATGAAAGTCCTGATATGGCCACTGGAGCAGGGAACCGCCGCAAGCCCATAGTCCCACGCTTGGGCCGGCGCGCCACTATATCTCGATATTTAGAGATATGGGACGCGTCAACGCTAACCGTCGACGAGCTTCAGACACTGCTGCAAAATGCGGGCGTGACCCCGAAGGCCGGCGTGAAATTAGAAAACGTTGCGAAAATACTACTCGAGGAATTCTGGCAACTTCGTATTAACTCAGTCAGATCTGAAGATGATCGCGCCATCAGGAAATGGCTTGACGAGATTAAGATGCATAGTCAGGCATTGCTTGAGCGCCTTGATGCTGTTCCCCTGCCCGCCAAATTGTGGAACTACGACCTGCTCATGGGCCTCTTCACTCCAGAAGCAGAAGCCTCCATATCCGATATTCTGCGTGAAACCGTTGTATTCTACATCTGTTATATCTCCGCCGTAAAAGATATGGGGCCGGCAGGATCGCGCCAGCGTAGAGCCGTACGAAAAAGGGTAGCAAAGAGCCCGCTATGGCGATTGGATGACATAGAACTCCCGGTTATCCATACTCCGGCGGCCATCGAGGTCACCGCGATGGGACTTGCGTTCCTGGCACAGGCGGCCGAAACAGCGCAAGCAGCCATGGTGCCGCCCGTACCGAAGTCAACGGGGCCCCGGCCAAGTCCAGCAGAGGTGCATTTTGTTGAGCGCTTCTGCAAAGTCTACCGCGGTCTCACTGGCCACAACGAGACGCTAACTCTCAACGGTCCCGCCATCCGGCTTTGCTGTGACACGGTCAAGTTTGTCCATGACCGGCTGCCAAAAATTCCGGCGGCCGGTTTCGAAGAGGGCTTCATCGAGTTCAAACGATCGCTGCAGAACTTGTCCAACGCCACTGTCGTTGCAGATCGCATTCGGGACTACAAGCACGGCGGCCCCCGCCCTCGGCCTGGACGAAGGGCCAAGGCTTCCAAGACCCAGCGATAGCGCCGGCGACAATTCCACGAGCAATATCGGCGTCCCATTCATCGTCAGGGTCGTTGAGTGATAAATTCGCAGTTTCCGCTGCCGAGGCAATACCCGTGATAGTAGCAATGCACGGCATCCAAATGGACGATGCGCCGCCGGGTGGCGCAATTGGCTTTGTGCGCGTGAAATGGGCCAGTGGCGGGCGTCACTCGTATTCATGCATAGCCTGCGGGGTCAAAACGAGCCCCCACAATGTCCAACGATCGCCAGCCAGTTCCACCTACAAGAAGTAGCGGGACCGACGACACCCTTCAGGTGGCGCGTTGCCCCGAACTCAGCCGAATGGCAACCGGGACCTCACCGACCAGCAGCATTTCATCGACGCAAGCGGTACGCGCATTGGTTAAGCAGCTTGCCGTTCTGGCGGTCGCAGAAATGACATCCGCGCACGGCATTATCCCTACCGACCGATCTGGCCAGGTCCCATGAGCGCGGATCAAGGGGATTTTGCGAGACCTCGTGCGTGCGCTGGCACATCTGGCCGTGAACGAGCGGGCCGCACAGTGAGCAAGTCCAAAATCACTGACGACGACGTCATGAGTTCCGCTGCAGAAGTGCAACAACCCGAACGCCTGTACCGCTTGGCAACCCTCGCCGATCTGCTGGACACGTCCATCTCCTCGGCCAGACGGTTGGTCGCCGATGGCGAATTTGAGGTCGTTTACGTCCGCGGCTCACCCCACGTTCGTGAGCGAAGCTACAAGGCCTATTTAAAACGCGGAACACGCCGTCGCAAACCGCGAGGCAAGAAGTGAACAATTTCAACAGGTCCCAATCCGTTCGTGAAGACAGTGCACAGCGGCGTCAACACTATTCCAATCCGACGCATTCCCAAAAAGCACTTCTGACCACGCGTGACCATCAGGGGAGCATAAAATGCCGATCCGCGATCATCGTCAGTTGGGATTCGAGCTCGCTTCGCCAACACCGGTACCTCCTTCCAGCGCCGCGGAAGGCATTGCGCGAAAACGCTACCCCGCGTCACTCACCCTTCAAGGACGCCTTTGCAGCTCGACGTCACACACCCCCGTGGGACGCCTGACCGACACGAGCGCGTCCGCGGCTCTTCGCGGAACGTCAGCTCCAACGCGTGGCCGTCTAATCAACCAGACCATCATGATCCGTCCGAATGATCGATGGGCTTCGAACGATCGCTACCTTCAAAGTTTGCCAACCCTGACTAGGAAATCCTCTGATGACCACATCAAAAGACGATGAACTCGGCCCGTCGTTCCGGGCATCGAATGTTCACTACCTACCTAATCGACGATCGGATGCCGAGCAAAGGCTCAACCAAATCCTTAGGAATTCCTCACGAAAGACACTCAAAATGAATTACTCTCTCCATGGTCTCCGCAGTTGTCACCAAACTTCTTCGCAAGTCGTCTCGATCCTACCGGGGTTATACTCGTCCGCACACACCTTCCGAGCGAATGGGACCCCGGTACGCGCCGCACGATTGCACGAGGGGGCACTTATGCTGGACATGTTGGTCACCGTCCCCACGCTCGGTAGATATTTAGGTACAATCAACATCCACGAGGACCTGATCGTGGACGAAGATGCGGGTACCACCGAAATTTTCGTCATAGCAGATCGGGCGAAAAACGGAATCGGGACATGCGCGGACCTCCCGGTCGATCTGGTGGAGCACTTCAAACAACACGTGGTTGACTTCCGGCCCTATCTGAAAGGGTCCGAGTCGGACTGGTTGTTTCCGTCACGAAACGGGGGCCCGAGAACTCCGCAAAGCATCCGACTGCTGGTTCGTTGGACACTCATGAACGCCTTCCACAGCTAAGCACTGCGTTACCAGCGAACCATCCGCCCGACCGGTTGTGGGAAATCAAACTCTGTTCCCGTCCACCCGGGTCCACCTTAAGAAAGGACCGCCCAATGACTATCCAGTCCGATGACCAATCCAATCTGTTTGATAACACCGCCGTGCCGGAAAGTTCCAGCGGAATTCAAGGCAGTGAAGAACTCTCTATTGCAGGGAGTGATAAACGGGCACTGCTCAATTCACCTCCGAGCACGCTCGCCGATGCACTCGCATTCGCACGGCGGTACAATCTCCTGTCGGCCAAGATGCTCGGGGAAGCCCTGTCGGCCGTGAAGGCACTGGAGAAAGTCACTTGCAGGGACGCGCAGCAACTCCCGGCGGCGCCAAAAGATCTGACCCCACTCATTCAAGCAGCGCTGCCTGCCCGTTATCGGATTAAGCCGAAACGGTGGTCAAACGCGGTATCGCTGATCCGTACACTTTTGCGCGCCTGTGGTCTGCATGCGCCACTGGTGCGGAGACCAAGGCCGGCTGAGCCTGCGTGGCTCGAACTATTAGGGTTGATGCCGGAAACGAATGAACGCCTTCGGGTCCTTGGATTTGCCTGTTGGTGCTCTGACGCCGGCGTCCGTCCGGACGAGGTCTCTGACCAGGTGTTGGCGGATTACAGCGAATACCGCCGGACACAAACTATCAGAACTCATCTTCCTCAACTCATCTCGTCGATCCGCATCTTTTGGAACCGTAGAGTAAAAGCGCAACTGCCTGGCTGGCCCGCGCGTCTACTGACTGCCCCACCACATCCCCACGTCGAAGCTTTGCCGCTGAGCTGCTTCCCGGTCAGTTTCCAGAACGAACTCAAGGAATACCTGACCAAACAAACGGACCCGGGTGCCTTCGATGACAATCGGACGGTGTGGCGGCCATATACCGCTATGGAGGTACGGAAGTTCCTCATTCGTGCCGCCAGTCTGGTGGCCCGGCGCGTTGGCGGCCCGGAAAACGTCCGATCCCTCGCGGAGATAGTCACCGTCGAGTCGGTGGAGTTCGTTCTTCGGCACGTCTATGACCGCGCGGGCGGTGTATGGCGCGAAAACGGCGCAAATTTTGCGACTTACCTCCTCCTGGTCGCACGTGACTTCGTTCATGTTGATGGCGCGACGCTTTCTCGCCTGGAAAAACTCCGCGGAATTGCGGCTATACGCGTACGCGAACAACGCAAACCTGGATTGTCCGAGCATGTGTCTGAACGGATCATGCCATTCGACAATCGCAAACTTCTGCGACGGCTGTTCCGCTTGCCCGGGGAACTCTACCGACGTGCCGCCGAGTTACTCAAGGACCGGCCAGTCCGAGCCGCCCAGTTGTACGAACAGGCCCTCATGCTCGACATTCTGCAGCACGACCCCATGCGTCGTTACAACCTCGCGACATTGAACTTCGAAACAGACTTCAAACGCGACGATGACGGAAACGACAGAATATGGATTTCGGGCGATCGGACCAAGAACGGCATCGCGATCGACACGCTGATCCCGGCCGAACTTACGAAGCACATCGAAACGCATCGGAAGGTGTACCGCCCCCATCTGCGGGGATCGACCTCATCTTGGTTGTTCCCATCACCAAAAGGAACTCACAGAGCGCCTGACAACGTGACCAAAACGCTTGGCCGCATCGTGACCCGTTCGCTTGGCGTAACATTCACGCCCCATATGATACGCCATATCATCGCGACGCGGCTTTATCGAACGAATCCGAACAATGGTGTCGTGGTACAACGAATTCTTCGTCATACCAACATCAAAACCACCGAACGCGCCTATGGCGTGATGTCGAACGCAGGATCGAGCGCCGCGTGGCAGCACGACCTGGTTCAGTACCGGCGCGCTACCGCCAAACCCAAAAACCGCACAGGCACGACACGTCGCAAGGGACGTGATGACAGACATTGCTAAATTCAGGAGCCCGACCAATGCCAAATCAAAAGCAGACATCTGGACAGTTCAGCGGCATGTATCCCGTTGGACGCTTCAGCGAAGACTATCCCCCTGAACGTCAATGCATTCGTCTCGACAGTTGGCCTGAGGCGGATCGCCTCGCCTATGAGCGAGCGCGCTATATGGGCGACGTGTTTGAGCTCCCCGGCCCCGCCGCGCCATGGGCCTCCGCGACCTGCCGGGGACGCCGTCAGGCGTATGGACGGTACCTAAACTTCCTGAAACGGAAGGGCTTCTTACTGGAACACGAAGGTCCCGCCGACCGTATGACCCCAGAACGGCTGGCACTGTATCTCGCGGAAGCGAGACGATTGCTGTCAGCCGCGACCTCGAAGCAGATATTGATAGAACTGCGCCTGATATTGCGCGCGATGGCGCCGGAGAAAGACTGGAACTGGATCACGCGGCACCCCGGACGCCCAACCCACGTGGAGGTCCGTGCCAGCGGAAAGCCAAAGATAGCATTCGACTCGCGGGCATTGTGCTGTAAAGCGCTGGACCTGATGGATCTCATCAGTACCGGTCTTCCGTCATTCGAGCTCCGTGTCCTCTACCGAAACGCGCTCATCGTGGCCATCCAGTGTGTCTTCGCACTTCGGCGGGACAATCTCTTTCATATGGAACTCGAGCGGAATTTAATTCTCGGCGATGACGTGATCCACATCGTTTTCACGAGCAAGGAGACGAAGAATTATGCACCCATGAGCGGCGTGATGCCCGATTTTCTAAAGCCATATCTGTTCAAATGGCTTGACGAACACCGTCCGGCATTGCTTTCTGGGATTACCTCCAACGCGGTTTGGGTTAATTACCGCCACAGGCAACTGGAATATGGGGCATCGACCTTCCTGTTCGAAACCATGGGCAAACGCTTTCTCGGATACCCCATCAGCTGCCATGATTTCCGTTACTCCGCGGCAACCACGATCCTGACCAAGGATCCCAGAAACATCAGGATGGCGAGCGGCGTGCTGTCGCATGGCTCGCTGAGAACGGTCAACCAGTTCTACGATCAGAGTGGTGATGCGGGCAGTCGCCGGATATGGGGAAAAATGAGGCGCGACATCCGTCGGGGCAAAGGAGTTGATGGGCCATGACGGGCAGAGCCACGATTTATGCGAGGTTCTCATCGGACATGCAGCGCGACGCGTCGATCGACGATCAGGTGCGCGTGTGCACGGCATACCTTAAGCGAGACGGCCTGTCCGTGGTCGAAACCTACCTGGATTACGCCATCAGCGGCGCGACGGCGCTCCGGCCCGGCTATCAGGCCCTGCTCCGCGACGCCGGCCTTGGGCGGTTCGATCTGGTCATCGCCGAATCACTCGACCGGTTCAGTCGCGACCAGGAGCACATCGCCGGATTTTACAAGCTTATGTCGTTTGCTGGGGTGTCCGTGGTCACACTCGCCGAAGGTGTCATCAGCGAGCTTCACGTCGGCTTGAAGGGCACGATGAGTGCTCTGTTCCTCAAGGATCTGGCTCAGAAGACGCACCGTGGCCTGGAGGGCCGCGTGCGCGCGGCACGGAGCGCCGGCGGCCTCAGCTATGGTTACCAGGTGTCCCGAGAGATTCAGGCGGATGGCACGCCATCGACCGGCCTGCGCGTCATCGACGGGCATGAAGCGGCGGTGGTGCGACGCATCTTCGCCGATTACGTGGGCGGCCTCTCGCCACGGACGATCGCGCGCACGCTCAACACCACCAATGTTCCTGGCCCGCGCGGTGGCCGATGGACCGCCTCACTTCTCCTCGGAAATGCTGTCCGCGAGACTGGCATCCTGCGCAATCGCCTCTATGCCGGAGAACTCGTCTGGAACCGCCAGCACTTCATCAAGGATCCAACGACCGGGAAGCGTGTGGCCCGGCCCAATCCTCGCGCCGCCTGGATCGTCGAGCCCGTCCCGGCGCTGCGAGTCATCGACCCCGTTTTATGGGATGCGGTGCGGCAGCGGCTCGAAGCGGCTCGTCAGATCGTGACGGGCAGGCGCCATGGAGGGATCGGCGGCGATGATGAGACGGGCATGCGTTCGAACACAGGCGGCAGGCTGGTGGCCGTACGCCGGCCACCGTGGCTTCTTTCGGGGTTGGTGCGCTGCGGCTCATGCGACGGCGGCATGACGGTTGTTGGTGCGGATGGCCGGCTCGGGTGCGCCAATCACCGCGAGCGGGGCACATGCACGAACCGGCGCACCCTGCTGCGCGATCACATCCTGGCGCGGGTGCTCGATGGCCTGAAGCATCACCTCCTGGCGCCCCAACTCGTCGAGGATTTCGTCGCGGACTACATCGCCGAAGTGAACCTCGCGAACCGGAACGCGGTGACCCGTCGCTCGCTGCTGCAAACCGATCTGGGACGTACCGAAAGGCAGATCAGAACGATGGTGCGGACGATCGCCGACACCGGTGGCAGCCGCACCCTGGTGGAGGAACTGCGCAACCTCGAGCAACGGCAGGATGACCTCGCGCGCGAGATCGTCGCGGCCGGTACGCCAGAGCCGGTTCCCGCGCTGCATCCTAACCTCGCGAAGGTCTATCGCCAGCAGGTCGAGCGACTGGAGCAGGCGCTCCAGGATCCCACCGTATCGGCGGCGGCGGTGGAGGCCTTGCGATCGTTGATCGACGCCATCGTGGTGCACCCAGGCGAGCGACGCGGCGAGGTACGGCTGGAGTTGCGCGGTGACCTCGCGGCCTTCCTGCACCTGATCGACGGCGGCGCCGGTGCGCCGGCTCACCGAGCCAAAGACGCAAGAAACGCCGTCCCTCGTGTGGGGAACGGCGGTTCTGTTGGAATGATGGGATCGTTGGTTGCGGGGACAGGATTTGAACCTGTGACCTTCAGGTTATGAGCCTGACGAGCTACCGGGCTGCTCCACCCCGCGTCTGGTAGAATGTTCCTCGGTGGTTTGTCCGAGGGGCGGTGTTGGACCGGCTGCTGTTTGCCGGCTGTCGCGGTCGCGTTTTGTGTCGCGCGTTTATTTTGTGCATGGACTGGAAGACCTGGCGGCGACCTACTCTCCCGTGCCTTGAGACACAGTACCATGGGCGCTGGGGGTTTTCACGGCCGAGTTCGGGAAGGGATCGGGTGCGGGCCCCCCGCCAAAGCCA
>Ga0182030_10011817_pt1 | contig 17578 bp, 18 predicted proteins | sample 812S3MmetaG_FD_121299 | JGI IMG/M metagenome (GOLD analysis project Ga0182030, IMG submission 121299) | Permafrost microbial communities from Stordalen Mire, Sweden - 812S3M metaG (Illumina Assembly) | ecosystem: Environmental > Terrestrial > Soil > Wetlands > Permafrost | place: Sweden...
ACACGCGTCACCGTTCGCGATGAGCCAGTGCAGCCCGCTCTCTTCGAACGCGCACTCCTGGGCGAGAGCGATCAGATCTGGCGGTGTCACGTCGGGTGCGTACTTCTGGTGGAGGTGCTCGCGTAGGCCCGTGGCGTGCACGATCGTGACGACGGCGCCGAAATCCTTGGCGGCCTCCATCGCCCAGCGCGCGGCAACTATCGCGTCGCGCGATCCGTCGTAACCCACCGCGATGTTCTGGAATGGTTTCATCGTGTCGACTCCTCATCATCACTCGCGTGCAGTTGTTCGATCGTCGAACGGCGGGCCAGTCGCATTCGCTCTATCTGCTCCGTGCCCGGGCCCCCGTTGGACGGGGACTCGCCGTCGTACGACTGTCCGAGGGCCGTGCTCAACGACGCGTGGATCGACGAGCGCAACGCGCCGAGGTCGTAACCACCTTCGAGAAACATGACCAGCCGACCAGGTTGTGGCGCGTAGTCGCCGACGGTGCGCGCCATCTGGGCGAAGTCCCCGCTGGTGAGGCGTAGGTCGGCCATCGGGTCCTCACGGTGAGCGTCAAAACCGGCGGATACCAATACCCACGTCGGATCGAACGCGTCGATGACGGGTCCGGCCATCTCGTCGATTCCTCGGCGAACGACGTCCCCGGTAGCGCCCGGGGGCAACGGGATATTGACCGTGCCGTCGGTCGCGTGACGACCGCCCACTTCATTCACCGAACCGGTGCCGGGAAAGAGTGGCCATTGATGCGTCGAGACATAGAGGACCTCAGGAACGTCCCAGAAGATCTGTTGCGTGCCATTGCCGTGGTGCACGTCCCAGTCGACGATGAGCACGCGCTCGCCTTGGCTTCGAAGTGCGGCCGCGGCGACCGCGACGTTGTTCAACAGACAGAAACCCATCGCGCGGTCGGGCAGCGCGTGGTGCCCAGGTGGACGGGCCGCGACGAAGCCGACGCCGTCGTTTCGACGTCGCAACTCATCGATCACGGCCAGTCCGGAGCCGGCCGCGTATTTGGCGATCGTGAAGGAGTCCAACGTGGCGTAGGTGTCTTGATCAATGTCGCCCCCACCGGAGTAGCAGTACGCACTGAGCTCGTCCAAATAGTTCCCGATATGAACTCGAACGAGCTCCTCGCGCGTGGCCGAGCGGGCCGGAACCACCACGAGGTCGTCGTCGAGGTGCAGGTCGTCGATCGCCGTTCGAGCCGCGACCAGGCGGTCGGGACGCTCGGGATGCCCGGCGTCCTCGTGACTCGAGTCATCGAACGTCTCATTGACCACGAGCACCATTAGGAAGATCCTCCGGCCCCGTCGCCAAGTGGCGATCCGTCGCGGCGAGTTGCCGGGTCGATCGGAAATCGAACGCTGATCTCACCTTGGGAAACCGACGTGGTCAGCGGGTAACCCGAGTGACGAAAGATCGCCATCATGTCATGGTTGGTGAAGAGGGTTTCGGCGCTGAACGTCACGATACCTCGAGCCCAGGCGGCCCGGGCGAGGGCCTCGAGGAGTCGATGACCGAGTCCCAAGTGCTGGTAATCATCGCGCACGACGAAGGCGACTTCGGCGGTGGTGGTCTCCGGACACCGGTCGTAGCGCCCCACGGCGACGAGGTCATCGCCGTCTTCTATGACGAGCGCGAGGCGGTTCATGTAATCGACCTGCGTGAGGCGCCGCACTTCATCGGCCGAGAGCTGTGGATGCACGTAGAAATATCGCCGATATATCGAGTCGAATGAGAGTCGCGCGTGGAAGGCGTCCAATTTCTTGGCGTCCTCACCACCGATCGGTCGCATGCGCAACGTCGCACCGGAGTCGACCTCGATGTCGGCCTCTAACTCGACCGGGTAGCGCCCGCATTCGGATTCATCGTGCTTCATTGACCCTCTCGATGACGTCATGGTGATCCACTGTCGCGACCACGGTTCGTGAGGCGGGATCCCACTTCGAACATTATGGGAATGCGATATCTGCGCCGCCGTGATGGACGCGGCGCCACACCGTGGTGTACCAGATGCAAGGGGTGCGTACGACTCATCGGCGACATGAATCCATCGTCCTCGCACCCGTTGGTGGGCGATAGGGACGAACGTCACAACCGTGTCACCGTGTCGCGCCCCGCGGAGGCGAGAGAATCACCGGGCGGCGACTCATGACTTTTTACCCTTTCTGAACAGGGTGAACGATCATACGGTGGGAGCGTGACCATCTCTGTCGCCCATGGTGTGCCGACCTCAGCGCCCCGCAACCGTCGATGGGCGACGCTGTTGGTCCTTTGTATCACTCTGCTGCTCATCAGTCTGGACAACACGGTGCTGAACGTGGCGCTGCCGTCGATCGAGCACTCCCTCGACGCCAGTCCCAGCCAACTTCAGTGGATGGTCGACGCGTACGCCGTGGTCTTCGCGGGACTCCTCTTGTCCCTCGGTGCGTTGGGCGACCGCGTCGGACGAAAGTGGGTGTTCATGGGCGGCCTGGTCGTGTTCGGGGGCGGTTCGGCGTTCGCCGCGTGGTCCGCGAGCCCGGACGTCCTCACGGTCGCTCGCGCGACGATGGGAATTGGCGCGGCCGCGCTGATGCCGTGCACGTTGTCGATTTTGACGAACGTTTTCACGACCGAGCGCGAGCGCGTTCGCGCCATCGGCATCTGGTCGGGTACGACGGGTATCGGGGTGGCGCTCGGGCCGATACTCGGCGGAGTTCTCCTTTCTCATTTTTGGTGGGGGTCGGTCTTTCTCGTCAACGTGCCCATCGCCGTAGTGGGCCTGATCGCGACGATATGGCTTGTGCCGAATTCGAAGAACGTGCGATCGGCGCGCCCGGACGCACTCGGTGCCGGCCTGTCGATGCTCGGCCTCGGCCTTCTCTTATGGGGCATCATCGAGGCTCCGAGTCGCGGGTGGAGTTCTCTGGCCATCGTCGGCTCGTTGGCCGGCTCGATGGTCATCATCATCGCGTTCATCACCTGGGAGCGTCGGATCGACCACGCGATGTTGCCCCTGCACTTTTTCGCCAGTCGCCGCTACAGCGTGGCGATCGCCGCTCTGTCACTCGTGCTCTTCGCTCTGTTGGGAATGTTCTTTCTCATGACCCAGTACCTCCAGTTCGACCTCGGCTACGGCCCGCTCGAAGCCGGGGTGCGCATCATCCCGGTTGCGGCGGCCCTCTTGGTCGTCGCGCCGCTCTCGGTGTGGGTGGCTCGTGAGGTCGGAACCAAATACGTCGTCGCGAGCGGGCTCGTGCTCGTGGCCATGGGTTTCGCGATGCTCTCGCGCACGACCGTTGCCGGAACGTATCGAGACCTTCTCGCGCCACTGATGATGGCGGGCGTGGGCGTGGCCCTCGCACTGGCGCCGTGCACGGAATCGGTCATGGGCTCGCTGCCCAAGTCCCAGTCCGGGGTCGGTTCGGCGACCAGCGACACCGCCATGCAGGTGGGTGGCGCCATCGGCGTCGGCGTCCTCGGGACCGTGCTCAACCTGCGTTATCAGCACCTCATGGCGCCAGTAATCGCACGAGCGCACGTGTCCGTCGCGGTGCAGAAGGTCCTCGACGGCTCGTTGGGCGGCGCACTCGCCGTCGCTCGGCTCGCGCCGTCGAAGTTGGGAATTGAGCTCGCTTCGTGGGCGCGTCGCTCCTTCGTCTCGGGAATGGACGAGGCGCTCTTGATCGCGACCGCGGTCGTGGGCGCGGCGGCGCTGGTCATCATGCTCTCGTTACCGAATCGTGGGAGCGAGGTGTCAGAGGGAAGCGACTCGCGCGCCGACGTCGACTAAGAACGCGCTGCCTACTCGTCCTTGACGTCGCGCCGACTAAATACGGCGACCCCGAATCCGGCGGCCCCCAAGGCGATCGCGGCCATCACGGCGTTGGCGCTCCAGTTGACCGCGACGGCCGGTGCCGCGGCCATCTGGTGATATCCCGAGAGGTCGAGGATCCAATGGTTTGCGGTGACGACGCTACCGAGAATCTCCACCATCAAGAACCACACCAATACGGCGTGGGTGACGACGTTCACTCTGCGGGGCACGACCGCCAAGGCGAGAACTCCCACACCGAAGATGAGCACAGCGGGAACGGCCACGTTGAGTCCGGCGTCGAACATGGATGAAAAGTGGACGTCGGCGTGGTCGATCACGGCGCCGACCCAGGTGGAGAGCCCCGCGAGGATTCCACCGAGCACCAGCATCACCGTCGCGAGCACGATTCGTTGCGTCAGCCAACTGACTCTCGAGAACGGTCGAACGAGCAGGTTCTCCAGTTGACCGCCCGACTCCTCTTTGCGAGCGGCGTTCACCTGACCCACCGCGACGAAGCTCAGTGCCACCGCCATGATCAAGTACGCCACGCTCAGATAGGCCTCGGCTCCCGAGATGCCCAGGCGGGCGAAGTCGTTGCGCAGACTCGGCGAGGCCGTAATCATCTTGCCGCCCGATCTCGCGATGCCACCGAGCAAGAGCCCGTAGGCCACGACGGAACCTCCCCACGCCAGCAGGGTCCCACGCGACAGGTACAGGGCGAGGCCCCACGGCGTCGTGGGCAGTCGTCGCACCGAGGTGATCGTCGAGCGGTCCGGGAGGGTGCCCGCGCCGATGTCGCGGTGCCCGGCGAGCAGAATCGTGGCCGCGCTTACGACGACCACGAACGCGGCGACGGGCGCCAGGGCCCACGGTCGAGGCGAGGTCAGTGGCTGCAACTCTTCGATCCAACCGAGTGGCGTGACCCAACGCAACCACGAAAGTCCAGAACCTGAATCGGCGACCATGCGGATTGCGTAGCTGGCACCGAGCACGGCGGACGCGAAACTGATTGCTTGACGCCGCGACGTCGAGAGTTGAGCACACATCGCCCCGAGGACGAGGAACATCAAGGCCCCGCTCGCGACGGCCAAAGAAAAGTACAAGGCGGAACTCGCCCCGATGTCAATCTTCGACGATCGTCCGACCGCCGTGACGACGAGCGCCGTGGCGACGAAGAGCGCACACGCGCCCAAGCCCATCCCGGCGAGTGCCTGTTGGGCCGCGCTGCGGCGGGTCACTCTCCCGGCCAGTAAGAGTTCCCAACGGCCAGCGTCCTCTTCGCCCCTGGTCAATCTGGTGCTCGTGAGAATTCCCCATACGGCGCCCGTGATCGCCAACATGGTCAGGCACTTCCACGAGGTGAAGCCGGGCACCGTATTGATCCGGACTGCCGGTCCGACCAGCGCGCTGATCCCCGCGTTCGTGCCGAACTGCTGGGCCAGGATGTGTCGCGACGCCTCGGTCTTGTAGGTCGTCGCGAAAGTCAGTGCCTGGGTCGCGACGTAGAAGCCGAAGACCAAACCCCAACCGACACCGGCGCGAACGGACTTGCGTGCCGAGAGTCGCGCGATGACCGTCGAAGGGGAATCCGACGTGAACGTCGTCACTTCGACGTCGGGGCTAATTGCCGTCGGTACCATGGGTCGCTTCGACCGAGGGCGCGCCGTAGTGCGACAAGAAGAGCTCCTCGAGCGAAGGTTCGCGGCTCAGGAGTTCGTGCACCCCGGAGTGTGCGAGAACCGAGAGTAACGGCTGCACCGAACCACGAACCTGACAGCGCAACGTCGGTCCTTGCACTTGCACCGTCGACACTCCGGGGACCTGCGTGACGTCCGGTACGTCACCGTCGAAGGTCGCCTCCACGGTCAGCGCCGAGAGGTGGCGCAACTGCGCCATGGTGCCCATCTCGACCAAGGCACCGCTGCGCAAGATCGCGATTCGGTCGCACAGCGCCTCGACCTCACTCAATATGTGCGACGAGAGCAGCACACTCTGACCACGTTCCTTGGCCTCATGAATGCAAAGGCGAAAGGCCTGCTCCATCAGTGGATCGAGACCGCTCGTTGGTTCGTCGAGGATGAGCAGTTCGGCGCGCGTCATCAGTGCGGCAATGAGAATCAACTTCTGTCGATTGCCCTTGGACAGTGCGCGAACCCTCTTGGTCGGGTCCAGGTCGAATCGTTCGATTAACGCCGACTGGTAGTTCGAGTCAACCCGGCCGTGGACTCGACCTAAGAGACGAAGGGTCTCGGCGCCACTCAACGTGGGCCAGAGGTTGGCTTCGCCGGGCACGTACGCCAGTCGCCGGTGCGCCGCGATGGTCTGATGGCGAGTGTCCAGACCGAAGATCTCGGCTCGGCCACGAGAAGGGACGAGCAGACCCAGCAAGAGCCGTATCATCGTCGTCTTGCCCGCCCCGTTGGGACCGAGGCAACCTACGATCTCACCGTCGTTGACCTGAAGATCAAGCCCTTGAAGCGCACGGGTCTCGCCGAACTCCTTGGCCAGATCGAAGGTCGCGATCGCCGGAGCGCTCACGAGGTCACAACGTCCTTCGTTCGGATTGGATGCTCTTCGACCGCGTCTGTTGTCGACAAAGTTCCTTCTTTCTCGAGAACGTGATTGACAAAATAAGTCTCGCTCGAATCTAAAATCAGCGTCTCTCCTCGACTAGGGCCATTTGTCCTGAACTCGTGTCACAAATCAAGATCGATCTCTTGATGGTCACCCACTCACCGACTACGGAGCATCGTTTCGCAACACCAATCCGAATTCGTTGGAGATCGATGCGCCGCGACGCGTCAGAACTGAAATGTCGAGCGGGCCGGATGATCGACCCGACTCGCACTTTGTCGAACACGCCGTGCATTGAACGCCAAGAACTACGTCAGCACTAATGTCGTAATGGCACGAAGTACTCGGCCCGAGACCGAAAAGATGAGATATGACTTCCCCGGATGAGACCAAGAACAGCGCAAGCAACCCGTTGGTGAACGATCGCCGGATCGTCGCAGGAATCGACGGTTCACCGGCGTCACTAATGGCTCTGGAATGGGCCGCTCGCCAAGCCGAGTACACGGAGGCTTCGTTGGAAGTCGTCGCAGCCTGGGAGTGGCCGACCAGTTTTGGTTGGTCGTTCATTCCCGATGGCTACGATCCCGCGCGTGATTTGAGCCAAACGCTCGAGCCGGTACTGGCGAAGTTGCGGGCCGCTCATCCCAACGTGGTCGTGAGCTCAAAAATCGTCGAAGGTCATCCAGCGCCAGTTCTCATTCACGAGTCGGTTGGCGCGGATCTCCTCGTCGTGGGAAGTCGAGGACATGGCGAATTCGTGGGGATGTTGATTGGCTCAACGAGCGAGCACTGCGTCGCCAATGCGGCGTGCCCCGTCGTGGTGATTCGTTCGCACGCGTAAGTCCTTTTGCTACCCACCGAGAGTGGCGAAGCAACTGTTCCTTCGTCACTGGCCAGTGATTCTCCATTGAGCACGCCGGCTCGCTCGACACCGCGAACACTTATAACGTGGATACACTTTGGCCATTACCTCACGTCCATAGATGCGATCCAACGCACTTGGGACCTGGGTATTTGCATTAGTCGTCGCTTTCTCTGGAGGTCCGAATGGCGGCCATTCCCGACATCCTTGAGTTCCTCCGGCGCTATCCTCCATTCGCTGACCTCGACCTCGCAGCACTCGATTCGCTGGGCGACGTCGTGGAAGTGGAATTTCACCGGGCCGGACAGGTCATCTTCTCCCAAGGCGTAGAGCCGGTCGAGTTTTTACGCGTCATTCGCTCCGGCTCCGTTGAGGTCCTCAGCGACGGGCAGGTGCTGGACCTGATGGACGTGGGCGAGATGTTCGGCCACGCGTCAATGTTGTCGGGTCTGCCGACGGGCTTCGAGGCACGCGCTGCCGAGGACTCGCTCACGTACCGGTTTCCAGCGGCGACCGCGTCTCAGATGCTGGCCGGTCCAAGTGCGTTGCGCTACGTGACGCGACTCATCCTCGAAGATCACCACCATCTGCGTTCCGGTCCATCGCGCGAAGCGACTCGGGACTACCTTCGCCAACCCGTACGCGACGTCATTCGCAACGCCCCGATCATCTGCACATCTTCGACGTCGATTCGCGAGGCGGCCCAACTGATGACTGCCGACGGCGCGAGCGCTCTGCTCGTGGATCTCGGAAAATCGCTTGGGATTGTGACCGACAGCGATCTTCGGGCGAGGGTGGTGGCCGAGGGGTTGTCCGGCGACGCACCCGTCTCATCGGTGATGACGGCACCCGCGTTCACGGTAACCGATGAGCGCCCGGGTAGTGAAGTTCTGTTGGACATGCTCGATCGAGGAGTCAAGCACTTTCCCGTGATCTCGGCCACCGGTCGCGTTCTGGGCATCGTCGAGGACCACGACCTCATTTCCATCGAGACCACATCGTCGTTCCATCTTCGCCACGCCATTGCCGGTGCAACCACCGTCGACGAACTCGTCGAGGCGGCGACGAAGTTGCGACCGGCCGTGATCAGTCTGCACCGCGGGGGGATGACGGCGCTCGATGTCATGTCGGTCTTCTCCGTCGTGGCCGACGCGCTGACGCGCCGGGCGCTCGACCTCGCAGTGGCGGAGACGGGTGACGCGCCGAGGCGCTTCACCTGGCTCGCGCTCGGAAGCCAAGCGCGTCGCGAAGCGATGCCGAGTTCGGATCTCGACAGCGCAATCGCGTGGTTCGGTCGTGATGACGACGATGAGGCGTCGGTGCGCACGTATTTCGACGTGGTCGCGGCGGCCGCGACGCACACTCTCACACGTTGCGGATTTCGTCCCGATGAACACCGCGTGAACGCCTCGGATCCGCTCTTCGTGCGATCGCTGTCCTCGTGGACGCACGAGGCACACTCGTTTCTTGACGACCCCACCCAGAAAAAAGCGCTCGTGCTGGTCTCGGTGCTCGTCGATAGTCGTCCCGTATGGGGGAATGACTCCGAGCCGCTGATCGCCGAGACGTTCCGTGTTGCTCGGTCGTACCCACAGTTGTTACACCTCCTCGCGCAGTTCGCGCTCTCGCATAAGCCGCCGGTCGGTTTCATTCGGGGACTCGCCATCGACGTGGCGGGCGAGGGGCGCAGCCGATTGGATCTCAAACGAGGCGCCGTCGTGCCCATCACCGACCTCGCTCGGTGGGCCGGCATGACCGCCGGGGTCACGTGTGCGTCGACGAGCGCGCGATTGGAGGCGGCGGGCGACTACGGAACACTCACGCCCTCCGACGCCCTCACGCTTCGAGACGCGTTCGAACTCACGAGCCAATTGCGGCTCGACCACCAAGTCGCTCAACTCGTCGTCGGAGTCGAGCCGAATGACGTCGTCGAACTCGCGGCGTTGAGCCCATTGCAGCGCAACTACTTGAAAGAGACCTTCCGCGCCATCGTCTCGGTGCAACGGCGCGTTTTGAACGACCTTTCGTGGAATCCCTGACGTGCGACGACCAACACTTTTGCGGTCACCGACGTCACCGGAGGCGAAACTCTACGCCCGCACGCCGGTGGAAGCGGGCAAGACGCCATGGCGCAAAGCGCACTACTGCGTCGTGGACTTAGAACTCAGTGGTCTCGATCCACGCCACGACGAAATCATCTCATTTGCCGCCGTGCCCATCGACGCCGGTCGCGTGGTCGCCGGCGACGCCCTGTACGGACTGTGCCAACCGACTCGAGCGCTCCCGGAGCAGTCCGTACTCATTCACGGGATTCGCACGGTCGACCTCGCCGATGCGCCGCCCTTTGATGAAGCGATACGGCCTCTCATCAATGCGATGGCCGGACGGGTCTTGGTTGTGCACGTGGCCTGGGTCGAACGATCGTTCCTCTGCCGGGCATTCGCCAGTCAGGGATTTCGTCTGCGCAGCCCCATCCTCGATACGTGCGAACTCGGCCAGCTCTTGGCCCTTTTGCGACACCAACCTCCCGCGCCGCGCGCGCTCGACGAGCTCGCGCGGAGTCTGAATCTTCCCGTTCACCGTCAACATCACGCACTGGGCGATGCACTCACGACGGCCCAGGTGTTCTTGGCGCTCGCCACGCATCTCGAAGAGTTCAACCCCGAAACAGTGCAGTCACTCGCGCGCGCGAATCAGCGACATCGTACTCATCGCGTGTGAGGCGCAACCGCGACGTCGTTTAAAGCGCTCTCACCGTGCTTACGCGCCGCACACCACGGCCGGACCGGGTTGCGCGAGACGGTTCACGGCGTGGAGGTTCATCCGAGTGCAGCTCTGGAGCCATCGGAGCGACGAATCGGACAACCGCTCGCACACCCAGTCCCAGTGCATGGAAACGACGTCGCCCGGAGTCAGGTCACCAACGAATCCAACACCGCCGAGCGCGCGACGCACCACCTCGAGACCTTCCGCACCGAGACGCAGGCGTGAACCCTCGAACTCGAGCGAACGCGATTTCACAGTGACGAAGTCGCCGTCGACGCTGACGACCTGACCCCACCTGATTCGACACCGATCAAGGATCTCGAGCGGCGCACCCTCTTTCCCGGCGCGCAGCATCCCGAACCACGGATAGACCGCGAACACGTGAAAGCTGTGTTGTATCACCCCGCCGGTGAACGCCGCTGATACCAGCGGCTCGAAGTTTCGAGCGGTGCGACGCGCGAAGCGTTCATCGAGCGACGCCGCCAGCGACATCGCCGGAACGCGCCGCGCCAGTTCGTTACCCACCCAGTAGGCCTCGACGACCCGTCGGTCGAGCGGATCAGATATTCCGTTACAGCGCGCGATGAGTTCGAGGTACGGCCAGGCGCCGTCGAACTGGCGGGCCAGGTGTCCCAGCACACTTTCTCCACCGGCCTCGGTCGCTGAATCGATGAGGGCGCCTGAGTCACTTGGTCCGCAGTAGCCCAACTCGTTGGGAGGATAGGCGTAGCGCGCGAAGAGCAGTGGTCCCGAGAGTGGTCTCTCGTTCAGCCCGACCGATTCATCGTCCTTCATCCAGCCACCGCTTGTCGACGCGAGCCCTGACGGGCCCTCGTCGCGCCCGCCCAGATCACCAGTCCCGCACCCGCCGCGATCAACGTGAGCCCGATGCTCGAGGTCACCGGCGTGATCGTGCCCGCGAGGAGTTGGAGGAGCCACGTGATGAGCGCACTCGCCACCAACACCGACGTCACGTCGAGTGCACGGGCTCGAGCGAGCGCCGTCATCCATGTCGCGACGTAGACACTTAGGAGGAGTCCCGTTGCCAGTACCCACCCGAGTTGGTGGCCGTCGAGCGACAGAAGATTCGAGAGCGCTCCGGTCGCCGAGAGGTACCCGCACAGGGCGGCGGCACCCACTCCCATGCGCACGAGTGCCAATGCGGCCGGCGACATCTCGCGCAGTAGCCGACGGGCGATCACGACTTCAATGGCCCATAAGGCGGTCGATGCGAGGACGTCACATTCGCCACGCGTGAACGCCAGTTGCCCGACGCCACCGGCGACGACGATCTCGCCCACGACGAGCACGGCGATCGCCACGTAATTCCACCACTCCACCTTCTCCCTGAGGATGGGCACCGCGAGCGCCGCGACCCACAGCACCATCGTGTCGCGCCAGAACGCGGCCGACGCCGGCGTGCTCACGGCCAACCCGTTGAAGAACAAAACGAAGGCCAGTCCGCCCCCGATGACGCCGACGTAGGCCAGAGCGAGCCAGTAGCCGAGGCCGTGGCGCCGGGCGAGTGGTCGTTCCCCCGTGACGAAATGTGCGCCGACGGTTGACGGGTTACCTCGGCGCGCCCACACGCCCGCGGTGGCGGCCAGGGCCAGGAACACGACCGCCGCCATGTTCTTGGCCGTCGTGTAGAGCGCCGGAGAGCTGAATGAGTGCACGCCGTAGCTGTTGACGAATACCGACACGCCACTGACGAGTGCCGTGGCGCCGGCCACGAGCATTCCCGGCACGCGCTGATTGGTTCGCGTTTTCATTGGTGGGCTCCCTCCATCAAGGTGTGGGCGAGATCTCGCTCGCCGCGACGGATCTCGGCCACGGCGAGCAGGGCGTCGGCCGTGGCGAGTCGATCGATGACGTAGCCACTGTGGACGACCACCCAGTCCCCCGGCACCGGGGGAGGCCCGTCGAGGGCGAGTAGCGACGCCCTCGTCATGAGACCGTTCACGTGTTCGACCACGACGCTCTTGGGTCCGTCACTCTCGAGGACATTGGCCAGACAACTCACGCACATGATTGCGCCTCCTCTATCAATGCCACGACGCGCTGCACTGCCTCGGGCACGACCGCGGCGACCAAATCGCTCAGACCTTCGCCGAGGTCGAATCGCTCGCCTTCGATACCCACGACGACGAGCCGTCGAGGTGCCTGATCGATCGCGCGCGCGAGTCGCAGCACGGCGACGAGTCCCAGTCCGTGGGTACTCGACTCACCGGCTGCTGACTCGGCCTCGACCGCGAGGGGCGAGAGGTTTTGAACGTCTATCTCAATCGTTTGCAGCGTGCCCACCGGCGCGCCCGATTGGACGGCGTCGACCACGATGACCAAATCCGCACCGCTCCACTCTCCTAAGAGGTCGAGCGGATCGCTCAACGGTCCGACGAAGTGCGACGTCGTCACTTGGGCCACCGCGCGCTCGGCGACGAGTGCTCCGACACCGTCGTCACGGCGGTACTCGCTACCGAACCCGGCGACGACGACCTTGGCGGTTCTCGTGGCATTCATGACCTGTCCACCGTGAGATCGATGAAGTGCGCGGCGCACGAGATGCAGGGGTCGTGGTTGCGAACCGCCTGTTCACAGCGCCACTGCAGCTCATCATCGTCGAGGGAGAGTCCGCTCTCTACGACGCGGCGCAGGTCGTCTTCGATGCTGAGTTGGTTCTGCGACGTCGGCGGCATGATCCGGGCCCGGCGGATGATGCCCTCTTCATCGATGTCGTACTGGTGGAGCAAGAGTCCCCGAGGTGCCTCCGTAGCGGCCGTGCCGGTCGCCGCTCGAGCGACGACCTCGACGGCGGGCTGCACCAGAGGCTCGTAGCGCTCGACGAGACGCAGCGCCTCGTCGCAGGCAAAGACCAGTTCCACGGCGCGAACCACGATGCTTCGAAAGGGATTCACGCACGGAGCGTTCAGACCGGCAGCCGTAGCGGCGTCGCGAGCCACCTCGGGCAGTCGGGTGGCGTTCAGCGCGAAGCGCGCGAGGGGACCGGTGAGGTACCGATAGCGCCCCCCGAGCGTCGCCTGCAACGCGGTCGAGCGCGCGACGTGCTCTTCGACGGCGATTTCGGCGAACTGCGCCGCGCTGAACGTGCGTCCGTCCGACGAAGGGCTGCCGCCATCGATGGCGTAGCGATCAGACTGGTCGAGCGCCACGAATCGGTACTCGCTGGTCACGTCTGGAAACTCGAATCCGGAGACCCATTCGACCGTTTTCAGCGCGTCTTCACGGGCGCGGCGCAACGGCTCGGCCAGGGCTCGTACTGACTCGAGTTCCGGGGCACGGTAGAAGCCGCCGACACGGACGTTGACCGGGTGGACGGCCCGCCCGCCCACCGTCTGCATGACCATGTTGCCCGTTCGCTTGATATCAAGACCGCGTGTCACGCTGATCGGATCGCGATCGGCCAGTTCGACCGCGTCGGCACAGCCCAAGAAGTCCGGGGCGTGCAAGAGATAGACGTGAAGCGCATGACTCTGGATCCATTCACCGCAGTACAACAATCGCCGAAGGGCCGCGATTCGCTCGTCGACGACGACGCCGCACGCGTCTTCCATGGCGAGGCAAGCGGACATCTGATACGCGACCGGGCAGATCCCGCAGATTCGTGCGGTGATGTCCGGAGCTTCGGTGAAGTGTCGTCCCACCAAGAGCGCCTCGAAGTAGCGAGGAGGTTCGAAGATGTCGAGCGCGACGTCGACGACCCTTCCGTCTTTCACCCGCACACGTAGCGAGCCCTCTCCTTCGACGCGAGAGATTCCCTCGGCGCTGATGGTGCGGTTCGATCGGGCGCCGTGGGTCACGTTCGCGGCTCCTCTGGTGTGCGACGTCCGGTGTCCGACACGGCCACGCTGACCCGCAGAGCCTGGGCCTGCTCGGCGAAACCGGGCGCGGCGGTGTTGAACGTCCCAAAGAGACGAGCCACCGAGGCGTCGGCCGTTCCGAGCCCCTTCAGGCGTGTCGCGAGCGCGACACAGTTGGCGTCGTCGCTCGGCCCGAAGCAGCCGAAACATCCTCGGTCAATGGACGGACACAGTGCACCGCATCCGGCCCTCGTCACCGGGCCGAGACACGGTACCGAGCGAGAGACCAGCAGGCACACCGTGCCGCGGGCTTTGCACTCTTGGCACACCGAATACGAGGCGATGACCGGGCGACGCCCGGCGAGATAGGCGAGGAGCACCTCGAGCAACTGGCCGCGATCGATCGGACATCCGTGCAGCTCGTAGTCGACGCGCACGTGCGCTGAGATCGGCGTTGAAGTGTCGAGCGAATCGAGATACTCGGGATGGGCGTAGACCTTGCCCGCGAACTCACCCGGTGCCGCGAAGTTTCGAAGAGCCTGTACGCCACCGGTGGCGGCGCACGCCCCGATCGTCACGAGATAACGCGAGTTGGCTCGCACGATCTTGATCCGCTCGATGTCCGCCGCCGACGTGATCGATCCTTCGACCAAGGAGATGTCGTAGGGCCCAAGGGCGCTGGCCCGCGTCATCTCGGTGAAGTGGGCGATCCGAACTGCCATAGCGAGCGTCAAGAGTTCGTCTTCACAGTCGAGCAGGCTCAACTGACAACCGTCGCACGAGGCGAACTTCCATACCGCCAAGGTGGGGCGGCGAATGGGAACGTTCGAGTCGCTCATCGTTCACGCTGCGTGAGTAGGCGCGAGACGAGACCGGCGTAGGGAACGACTGGACCGTCACGACAGAGAAGGAACGGTCCCAGTTGGCAGTGACCGCACCAACCGACGCCGCATTGCATGTTTCGTTCCAGAGAGACCAGGATGCCGTCGGGATCGATCCCCAGATCGACCAACGCCCGCGCGGTGAAACGCATCATGACTTCGGGCCCGCAAAGCATCGCCCGGGAATTCGTAGCGTCAAAACCGGCGTCGGCGAGCAGCGTGGTGACCAACCCGACCCTCCCGCCCCACTCCGGCGTCGCGAGGTCGACGGTGAGCGAGACCGTGGCACCACGCGCCCGCCACGAGTCGAGGTCGGCTCGAAACACGATTTGGGAAGGATCTCGCGCACCAACGAGGACGAAGATTCGGCCGCCACCTCGTTGGCTCTCTCGAACCAATTCCTCGACGGCGCCGCGAAGTGGGGCAAGTCCGATGCCCCCGGCGACCACTACGGTGTCACGGCGGTCCAAGTCGCCGTCACCGCTGGCGGACTCCACGAGCCAGTCACTGCCGAAGGGTCCGCGCACGCCAATGAGGTCGCCGACATTGCATTGACAGAGCGCGTGCGACACGGCACCGACGTCTCGAATGCTATGGCGCAACACTTTCTCGCTGGGGGCGCTGCTCATCGATATCGCTATCTCGCCCACCCCGAACGCGCTCAGCATATTGAATTGGCCGCATCGGAATTTCATCGACGCAGAATCGAGCGGTTCGAGAACCAGTGTCGTGATGTCGTTCGTTTCGACGATTCGCTCGACGATCCGGTGCAGGTTCGGTGTCAAGACACTGAGGTCCTCGCGAGGAGCGACGCGCGGTGGTCTCATCGAGAGCGTTTGGTCACTCGACACGTTGATCTCCGTAGAGGTCCAGTAAGCGCATCCGCGTGGCCTGAAGGCGCTCGAGCAGTGTCATTGAGACCTTCGACAACAACGCGAAGCCCAACGACGCATCGGTCAGGGCCTTGACGCGCAAGCAGGCGCCGTCAATCGCGATGCACCCGACGGGGTCCATGGCCCGCGCGTCGAAGGTCCAACGATAGGGAGGCACCAACCAGCTCCACCCGACGACGTCACCGGCCCCTACGGTCTCGATCACGACCGATCCGCGACCGGGAACGTGGGCACTGATCGATACCCGACCCCGTCGCAACAAGAAGAAGATGTCGGCGTCCGCGCCCTCGGCACAGAGCAGTTCGCCCGTTTCGAAGACGACGTTGCGCGCGCATCCAGAGATGAGTTCTATCGACTCCTCGTTCATGCTCGACGTGAATGGGTGTGCTTCCACGAGGTCCTTCATGGCCGTACTCATGACGCACCTCGTGACGGGACCGCACCTCGAACGTCGTCGTGCGCCGCAATTGCCGCCACCTCTTCGGTGATGTCGATTCCCACTGGACACCAAACGATGCACCGGCCGCACCCCACGCAACCGGAGGTATCGAACTGATCCCACCACGTGGAGAGTTTGTGTGTCATCCACTGTCGATAGCGCGAGGACGACGATTCGTGTACCGATCCACCGTGAAGGTACGAGTGTTCCAAGTCAAAGCATGATGACCAGGTCCGGCGACGTTCAATCGCACCGGTCGCGTCGGTGGTGTCATGGACGTCGCTGCAAAAGCAGGTGGGACAGACCAAGGTGCAATTGCCGCACGAGAGGCATCGCTCGGCCACTTCGGTCCACCGAGGATGTTCCACGTTTCGCGCGAGGAGATCCGCGACTTCGCGATACGGGAGGCTGCGATTCATCGCCTCCGACGCACTCTGGAGGAGGAGTGCGCGCGCTTCGACGTCCCGTTCGTCGGCGGGTCGAGAGGGTACAGATGAGAGGACGTCGGTGCCTCGCGCTGAGCCGCTCCGAGCGAGAAACCGTTGGCCGTGTTCGTCATGGAGTTCGGTGAGTGCCACGTCGAAACCTTGGTCAATCCCTGGACCACTGTGCATGGAGGCGCAAAAGCACGTGTCGGCGGGGCGAGCACATTCGACGACCGTGATGAAACTCGATGTGCGCCGGTCCGAATATCGTGCGTCTCGGTGAACGCCTTCTTCGAGCACACGGTCCATGACGTGCATCGCCGCTACCTCGCAGGGACGTGCGCCGACGACCGCTATCGGTGCGAATGATCGGTCCGGTTCACGAAAGATGAGGGTGCCGTCAACGATCTCGCCGCGCCACATGACCTGGCTCGAAGGAAAGTGCTCTCTCTTCCACGACTCCGGTCCAACGGCCCACCCGAAAAACTCTTCGTCGTCGTCGTTTTGGACGATGCGGTAGGACCCCGGTGATTGAACGTCGCGCACACCTCGAGGCAGGTCGCGACTGGACTTGAGCGGTCCCGGGACGATGGCACCCTCGCCACGAGTGGGACCTTTCACCTCGTAGCCCAAAGAACTCAGCCGAGTCACCAGTCCATCGAGACCTTGTACGCTCAGAACAACAACGGTGTCTCCGAGGTCCGGTGCCGGGTTAGTCGCCATAGGAAGAACCGCTTCCACCCTCGTCGATTCGATCGATTGTGCTGAAGACGTGCGCTGATTCAGTCAATGGATCAATTTGACGCGCCCTCGGCATGCAGGGGCGCGCGACGTTGTCCACATGGTCGTGATCCATATGCCCCGTCGGCTTCGACATCCCCACTCCGATCAGCGTTTTCGGCTTCACCGATAGTTTGCTTCGGGACATTGATGCTCAACTAGGGCAATACGTCACGAATCGGTGGGAGCGAATCCAGCGATTCCGTGATCGAACGATCACACCAGGGCGAAATATCTGCGCCGCCGTCTCGGCGTCCGACGTGACAGGGGAGCTTCTGGGTGGGACCCCTCGCGCTCGCGGCTCGCGAAACAAACGTTGGGTGACGAATAACTCG
>Ga0182030_10011818_pt1 | contig 17577 bp, 13 predicted proteins | sample 812S3MmetaG_FD_121299 | JGI IMG/M metagenome (GOLD analysis project Ga0182030, IMG submission 121299) | Permafrost microbial communities from Stordalen Mire, Sweden - 812S3M metaG (Illumina Assembly) | ecosystem: Environmental > Terrestrial > Soil > Wetlands > Permafrost | place: Sweden...
CTCGCCCATAGTGATATGGTGCGCGGGGTAAAAGCTGACAGTTGAAATGTCGCCAAAAGTGCCCACCTGGCGTCCCTTCCAGGTGGAACCAAGCGCATCGCAGCAATCCTCGATCAGCCAGAGGTTGTGTTTCCTCACAAAAGCGGTGACGGCATCGAGGTCGAAGACATTACCCAACGTGTGGGCAATAACGACAGCCCTAGTCTTCTCGCTACGGGCCGCTTCGAGCTGGCCGGCATCGATCTCGTAGGTGGGCAACGTGACATCCACGAAAACGGGTACAAGGCGGTTTTGAAGAATCGGATTGACGGTGGTCGGAAAACCTGTGGCCACAGTAATCACTTCGTCGCCTGGCTTGAGCCGGCGGTCTCCCAGTTTCGGTGAGGTGAGGGCGCTGACGGCGAGGAGGTTGGCGGAGGAGCCGGAGTTGACCAGCGAGGCACAGCGGACGCCGACAAAGCGAGCCAATTTCCGCTCGAAATCCTCGGCGAAACGGCCGGTGGTGAACCAGCAGTCAAGCGCCGAATCCACGACGGAACTCAGGTCCTCGCCATCGATTACCTTGCCGGAGACCGGAACAGGCGACTGTCCAGGTTTGAATTCGCTCGCCGGAAAAGCCTCTGCAAAAAACCGGGCGGATAGATCGAGAATTTGTTGCCGAAGCTGTGCCGCTCTCTCTGTCATAGGATGTCCACAACCAGCATACACAATCGGAAGGCCGCAATGTCGCAACACGCCACATGGTAATGTACTATATGATTTGTCTGCAACAATATCCATGAACGATTCTGCGGCTGGCGGGGAAGCCGTGAACGCTTGTCTTGAGGATTCTAAGGGGTTGAAATGAAAGCTGTTATTCTAGCTGGCGGACTTGGAACACGCCTCAGCGAAGAAACGGACACGCGTCCCAAGCCGATGGTGGAGATTGGCGGGCGGCCGATTCTGTGGCACATCCTGAAAATCTATTCGGAGCACGGAATTAACGACTTCGTTATCTGTTGTGGATACAAGGGCTACATGATCAAAGAGTACTTCGCCAATTATTTCTTACACATGTCCGATGTGACCTTCGACATGCGGGAAAATCGGATGCAGGTGAATCAGAGTGTTGCGGAGCCTTGGCGTGTCACTCTTGTGGACACTGGGGACAACGCGGGAACCGGCGGACGCCTGAAGAAGGTTGCTCCGTATCTGGAGGGTGAACAGGCATTCTGCATGACGTATGGAGACGGCGTGAGCGACCTCGATATTACCGCGGAGATCGCCTTTCACAGGAGCCACGGCAAGCTGGTGACGGTGACGGCGGTGCAGCCACCGGCCCGCTTCGGCGGCTTGGGCATCGAGGGAACTGCCATCTCCGAATTTCAGGAAAAGCCGAAGGGTGAAGGCGGATGGATCAATGGAGGCTTCTTTGTCCTTTCGCCGGCAGCCATGAGCGAGATCCCGGATGAAAGCTCGATGTTTGAAAGAGAGCCCATGCAAAGCCTGACCGCAAAGAAGCAGGTGCAAGCATTTTTTCATCGCGGCTTTTGGCAGCCAATGGACACACTGCGGGACAAGCAGAGACTGGAAGAACTCTGGGCCACCGGGAGGGCGCCGTGGAAGACGTGGTAAATCCGTGGCAAGGGCGACGAGTCTTCCTGACCGGACATACCGGCTTTAAGGGCGGTTGGCTTAGCCTCTGGCTTGCCGGCCGGGGAGCGCAGATCCGGGGATATGCGCTGGACCCGGCGAGCGAACCCAATCTATTCACCGCGGCATCCGTAGCCGCCGTTCTCGATGACGTTCGCGGCGATATTCGGGATTACGCAAAGCTGGAAGCCTCGATGACGGAGTTTTGCCCCGAGGTAGTCTTTCATCTGGCGGCGCAGCCGCTGGTGCGGCGTTCATATGCAGACCCGCTGGGCACTTACGCCACGAATGTCATGGGCACGGCGCATGTGCTGGAAGCCATCCGGAAGACTCCCAGCGTGCGTGCGGTGGTGTGCATCACCACCGATAAGTGTTATCAGAATCAGGAATGGGTCTGGCCATATCGCGAGACCGACCCGCTCGGCGGATACGACCCATATGCTTCAAGCAAGGCCTGCGCCGAGATCGTGAGTGCGGCGTACCGTAGCTCCTTTTTCCCAGTGGATCGGCTGCATGACCACCACGTTGCGTTGGCTACAGCGCGCGCGGGGAACGTGATTGGCGGCGGCGATTGGTCGGAGGACCGGCTCATTCCGGACCTGATCCGCGGATTTATGGCCAATCAGCCTGCGTTTATCCGGCGGCCGCAGGCGATTCGGCCCTGGCAGCACGTACTCGATCCCCTGTGTGGATACATGATACTGGCGGAACAACTGCTCGCGGAGCAGGCGCCATTCGCTTCTTCATTCAACTTTGGTCCAAGCGACGAGGATGCGTGGCCAGTTGAACGCATTGCGACCGCGGTTGCGAGTATGTGGGGTGAGGGTGCTTCCTGGGTGTGCGATGCCGATCTCAGCGTCCATGAAGCCCATACTCTAAGGCTGGATTCAAGCAGGGCCCGTGCCGAACTCGGATGGCAACCGCGCCTGAGAATCGAAACAGCCTTGGAGTGGACCATGGCTTGGTATCGCGCCTGGCAACAAGGCGCAGAGATGCAGCAGGAGACGCGGGCCCAGATCGCCGCCTATGAAGATATTCTCCGATGAGTCCTTCGTCCGGCGATCGAATTCCGATCCTGCCCATGGTAGCTTACTCAAACTCTCGAATTGTTCGCGGGGAACCGGAAAGATGTGCACACGGTTGTTTGCCAGGAATATCTGAAGAGTGTCAAGGCAAGTCTTTACCCCCGATGCCGAGGCGTCCCTAATGCCCGAAATTCGCGAAAGTGCAGGACCCATTGCTTGGCTCGTGCGCCAGCACAGGTACACGCGGAACTGGTTGCATGTGGGACTTGGAATCGACAAGGCCATCGCCTTCACCATTCTCGCCAGGGGCTGGGCCAGTCTGGCGGGACTGGTTACCGTGGCTCTCATCGCCCGCTTTCTTTCGCCGGCGGAACAAGGCTACTACTACACCTTCAGCAGTCTCGTCGCGCTGCAGATCGTCTTTGAGCTAGGCTTTTCGTTTGTCATCCTGCAGATGGCCAGCCATGAACGGTCCCATCTGACGTTTTCCTCCGGCGGTCTCATTTCAGGAGACGCTGCCGCCCACGCCAGACTCGCTTCGGTCCTTCAAAAGACCATCCGCTGGTATACCACTGCAGCCCTGCTTCTGGCGGTATTCCTTCTGATCGCGGGTTCGCATTTCTTTTCCGCGTATCACCATGCTGGCGAGAATGTTTCCTGGCGAATTCCGTGGTATGCCGCTGCGTTCGCCGCGACACTTACCTTCCAGTTGGATCCCCTCCTCTCCTTTATGGAAGGCTGCGGCTTTGTGCCCAACGTGGCGCGCCTCAGATTCGCCCAGGCGATGACTGGCAGCATACTTGCATGGCTGGCCCTCGCGACGCATCATGGATTGTTCGCCCCCTCGATGATCATGGCCGGCAATGCCGGCGTCACCTCTATCTGGCTTTTTCAGCAGCGCAATCTTTTGCTGCCGCTGCTGCGGCACAATCCGGGCCAACACCGGATTCACTGGATGAAAGAAGTATGGCACTTTCAGTGGCGCATCGCGGTCAGCTTTCTTTGCGGTTATTTTCTCTTTCAGCTTTACAATCCGATTCTCTTCGCATTTCGCGGAGCGGTAGTTGCCGGCCAAATGGGCATGTCTCTGAGTCTGGCAAACGCGCTACAGTCAGTTGCGGTTTCATGGATCAGTACGAAATCTGCTCCGTTCGGATCCCTGATTGCCCGCAGGCAGTACCGGCAACTCGATCGGATTTTTTTTCAGGCAATCAGACAGGCGGTTGCAGTCTGCATCGCATGTGCTACGCTTGCCTGGATCGGCTGTGTCTACATGAATTTACGACATTACAAATTCTCCCACCGGCTGCTCGATCCCTTATTGTTGGGATTTCTGTTTCTCAATGCAACCGTCAACGTAGTCATTTTCGGTCAGGCATATTATCTCCGCGCCCATAAGCAGGAGAAATTTCTAGTCAATTCTGTCGTGGGCGCAATAACTTCTGGATTAACCGCCTTCTTTCTTGGGCGAAGATACGGCGCCGCAGGAATGGTAATCGCCAATAGCCTGCTGAACGTGCTCGGGCTGGTCTGGGCCACGCTCGTTTTTGTCAAATATCGGAGGATATGGCATGCTGAATAATCAGCCGCTTCTTACTGTCGCAATTCCTACCTATAACTGCGCACATTACCTGCCAGACGCAGTTGGCTCGGTTATGCGCCAGGGACTCGATGACTTTGAACTATTGATCTTGGACAACGCATCCGAGGACAACACTGAAGAAGTAGTGCGCTCATTTAGGAATGACCGCATTCGATACATTCGCAACACGTCCAATCTTGGATCGCGTGAGAACGGAAATAGATGTATGCTCAACGCGCGTGGACGGTATTTAAAATTCCTTTGCGCTGACGACGTATTCCTCGATGGCGTTCTCGAAAAGCAGCTAAAGATTCTTGAGAGCAGGCCGGAAGTGGCTCTTGTTACGTGCGATCACTTCATCACCAATGAGCATCTGCAGATCGAAGGAATCTTTCATGCATTTCCGGGCGTGCATTCTGGATCGCGGGTCATCAACGCCTGCCTCAGCGGGATGGCAAATTTCATTGCTGGCCCCTCGAACGTCATGTTCCGCCGCGAACAGGCAGCCGGTCTGGTGTCTGACAGCTCCTACAACCTATTGTCAGACTGCAAGTTCTATTTGCAACTTCTGGGGCGGGGAGGGTATGCCAATATTGGAACAGTGGGCTACCTGTACAGAAGACATCCAACGAGCGACACCGAGGTCAACTGTCCGGTGGACCGGAGAATGTCAGAGCACCTGAGACTTGTCAGTGAATTCGGCGGCTGGAACCCTTTAAGTTGCGTCAAGGCGGTGCGCGAGGCAGGACCGGAGGGATGGCGGGCCGTGAGGGCGCATTGGCGGGAAGCATTTAGGCTAGGCCGGATAGCAACGGCAGTAATGTCTTTCCCTGACCTTGTACACATGTATTATCTCAGGCATTTCGTTCCCATCGCCGGGTAGGTTTGTTACATCAGGAGAAGACGTTATGCAAGACGTTACTGTCACGCCGAGCGTTCACCAGTCCGGCGTAAAACGAGGTTGGTTTGCGTGCCGCAACAGGGTCGAGCGACTCGCCCCTCTAAAGTCGCTATTCATATGGTTTTTGGTAACGGTCTTGTATAGCGATTTATTACATATCGCTGCCTTTCCGCGCTTTCGTAAACTTCCACGTATCCGTGGGAACAACGGTATTGCGCGCGTGGGGCGCAACGCAAGGATTTTGGGCAGTTTGGAGATCATATTTGCGCCTGAAGGCAGTCGGAGCGCCCTCGAGATAGGAGATAATTTTTGTTCTGAAAACGACGTGACACTTGCTCCTCGTGGAGGCACGATTCAGATCGGGCATAACTGCTTTGTGGGCAAGGGAACGCTAATTCAAGCGAAATCCGGCTCGTCCGTGTTTATTGGAGATGATGTCATGGTTGCCAATATGGTTACAATTGCGGCATCGAATCACTCTATAAGCGACAGGACGACTCTCATGAAACGACAACCGGAATCCGGCGTCGGAATTCGCATTGGTTCTGATGTCTGGATTGGTGCTCATGCGGTACTTACCGACGGGATAAACGTCGGTGATGGCGCGGTGGTTGCCGCTGGCGCAGTCGTCACCAGAGATGTGCCTGCGTATGCGATTGTTGCTGGCGTGCCGGCAAGGCATATGCGGTCAAGAGGAGAACTGCCACGATGAGGAGATGGATAGTCTCTGAACTGAACTGTGGCAGCCTAATGCAAGCTGATTCCTGTGAGTATGGCGTGGAAAGGCTCTCCATTCTTCTCGTCAACTACAACGGTATGCGATATCTCGCGCCGTGTCTGGAGTCCATTCGCCGCTTCGCCCCTCCCGGCACTCAGGTGGTTCTTGAGGACAATGCTTCCACGGACGGTTCCATCGAAGTCGTGGAAGAGAGTTTTCCCTGGCTGCAAATCGTTCGAAGCGACCGAAATCTTGGCTTTGCCGGGGGAAATAATCTTGCTGGAAAGAATGCCCGGGGCAGGTTCATATTGCTGCTCAACACAGATACGCTGCTGCTGGAACCGCTTGCACCTGTTGTAGACTGGCTGGAGAGCCATCCGTCATACGGCGCTCTTACGATCAATATGCTTGATGGGGACCGCATCCCCCGCGCTTGTACGGGAAGATTTCCTTCGGCCATGCGGCTGGCGCTGCTGCGCTCCATGCTGGTATCACCCGGAAGGTACGGCGCGGAAGTGGCCTATGATGCGGATTGGGTGCAGGGAGCGTTTCTTTTGGTACGAGCGGACGTGTGGCGCGCGCTGAATGGGTTGGATGAGAGATACTTCATGTACGCGGAAGATGCCGACTTTTGCAAGAGGATATGGGACGCGGGGTTCAGGTGTGCCTATCTTCCCCTCCGGCAATACCTGCATTGGGGCGGATTTGACGCGAGCCGGTTTCCAGATGTGGTCTGCGGCCTTGCAACCTACGTTGAGCGTCACATGGCAGGTTTGCAGTTGCTGCTTTGCCGTGCCGTCCTGCTTGGCGGGTGTCTTTTAAGGGTTGCCTTCTATCTGGCAAAAGGGATCCTTCGCTACCGCGAAATCGACCATATTAAAGCAATGGCCTCGTGGCGCGCATTTAAGGCGCTGATTCAACGTCAGGTATAAGGAACCCAGCATTCGATGGACTCGATAGCAAATCCTGGTACCGCGCACCTCGATATGCCTCGCCCGCGTTCCCATTCGCGCGCAGCGGGCTCTCTGTATATCCATCGCTATCTTCCTGTCGCCGCGTTTTATTTTTTCTTCAACAACGCAGGACTCCCCTATGGGCTCTTCTACACCACGCTCTTTTCACCTTTCCTCTATATTTGGTTGTATCTCAAAGGCCGCCGCTGGCTAACAACGAAGTTTCTCCTGGTCCTTTCACCTTTTATCATGGCGCATATGGTTTTGGGCATTGAGTCCCCCTCACAATATCTGCGAACACTGTTGCATTGGTGGACTGTATATGTCGCGGTATATGCGATCTGCTGGGCGCTCACTAAATGCGGGAGTATCGACCGGTTGTTCGAGCAGTTAATTCTACTCAACTTTTGCGCTACAATCCTTGCCCTCGCCTGTCTCCACACGCCCTTGCGATTTCATTTATGGACTGATGAAAACAATACCATCACGGGCACCTCGCATCTGGTCCGGCTCCAGCTACTTAACCTCGAGCCATCGGGCTATGCGGAGCTCATGCTTCCACTGCTGGTGTTTGCGGTTCTTCGATTACTCTTCCATAGCAAAAGGCGGAATGCTGTGTATCTCATGATGATTGTTCTTCCCCTTCTGCTATGTCAGTCCTTTGGAGGAATATGTATGTCCCTGGCAGGGATCGGCGTATCGCTCATGACCAGCTACCGGAAATTTCTCAAGCGGCCTGTCGCCATTATCACCATGTTGTGCTTTGCGATTCTGGTTATCGCCATACTCGCGACTCCTAATACCCTCGCGGCTCGAGTATGGCAGGTTGTCTCGGGAGGCGATTCCTCCTCGAATGTCAGAACCACTTTCGCTTACACAGCCGCCTTTTCTGCCGCTTCATCGAAAAGCTTGTGGTGGGGCGTGGGACTGGGACAATTGAGGTACTCGGATTTCACCGACCTGCTTTTGCCTGGCATGCTCAATGGCGTGATTCCAAATGTAATGGCCGGGACCTTTGCCGAGTTTGGGTTTATAGGAATCCTCGTCGTGTTAGCTGTGGAGTTTTATCTGTTCTTCAAGACCGCTGTGTATCGGAACTCCTTCAGGCTCGCCATGTTTGTAGTAGCATCCATCAACCAGTTTACGGGAAGTTATGGTTCAGATGTTCAGCAATACCTAATGTGGTTCCTTGCCTTTTACCCCTTCTTTCCGGAGTTCAACCGGCGCGATGATTGCAAGCCGGAGGTTCTTCGTTTATGATATCAACAAGAATAGAGATACGGATTTTGATGGCAAGGTCAGTTTATTGATATACTGCCTTCAGCAAGTATCCTCTGTCAGGGGCTGAAGGATTCATATTTGCTGGTCTCAAAGAGGCCTGATCACAACCGCGTGAAGGAAAAGGCAACAGCAAATAACAAAGGGGGCCGGCAATGCGCACGCTGAAAACCAAGGCACTAAGTTTTGTGAGGCGAATAAAAGCAAGTTTTACAGGCTTTATGAGTTCACGAATCCCTCAATCCCACATACTCTTGGGACGTATGGCATGTTGGCATACGAGGCAAATGGTGGCAATCCACTCTCTTTTACAGGTTGAGTTCAAAGTCTTTTCGCAGTGGGGCGAGGACGGTATTATCGATTGGATTATTGAGCGCGCGGATATCCCACCTCATCTACACACTTTTATAGAGTTTGGCGTTGAGGATTATCGAGAATCAAATACGCGGTTTTTGCTTCAGAACCGTAACTGGCGTGGATTAATTATGGATGGGAGTTCAGCAGCAGATGCATTCTTGAAAAGTTCTGGCCTTGCATGGCAATACGACATTACTGCAATAACTACATGGATAACTATGAGTAATATTAACGACCTTTTTACCGAGGCTGGCTTTTCAGGTGAGATAGGCCTGCTAAGTATTGATATTGATGGCAATGACTATTGGGTGTGGGAATCCATAAATGCGATACAGCCAATTATTTGCATCTGCGAATACAATGCTGTCTTCGGCGATATCTGGCCTTTATCCATTCCTTATCAGGAACAATTCGCGCGTACTCTGCCCGAGTATAGCAATTTATATTTTGGGGCATCGATAAGCGCATTGCGATCCTTGGGAGCCCGGAAGGGATACAGGTTTCTTGGCACTACAAGCGCAGGCAATGACTTGTTTTTTATTCGGGAAGATTATGCTTCCAGGTTTGATGCCGCATTACAGACCGTGGCTATCAGGCCTTCGAAATTTCGCGAATCCAGGAATCTTGATAGAACACTTTCCTACGCGGGAGGACTGGAACGCCTGAGACTGATCGCCGATTTGCCACTTGTCAATACTGAAACCGGGGAAATGCAGAAGCTAAAAGATCTTGAACCAGTATACAGCGAAGAATGGCTGGGTAGAATCACTTCATCCAGTAGCATTCAGAAGGGCATACGATAATGACTGCGAATACCGGCTAGCCCGCATTAAAGGGATAGCGAAACTGGAAGAAATTGTACCGGAGAAATCTGCGGGGATTACAATCGATTCCGAGTACGAGTCGTTGAAGGCAAGGAAAAGCTTTGTCCCTCGATAAGACACAGCTTTGGTCTTATATCTCGGTTGAAGATCACAGCAATTCCAATGAATTGGCGCTGAAGATGGAGATTTACAATCAGGTATTTCTTGCGGCTGAGGGTTGCGGACAGCTATGACGAAGATTGAAAAATGTTTGCCCGGCCATCGACCCCGCATCGGCATCGATTTGCATGTCGCGGACGGAATATTTCAGGGTTCCAGGACGCATTGTCTTGAACTATTTTCCTGCGTCCTTGCTCTTACTCCTGAGTGCGACTTTGTCGTACTGGCCGCAGACCCTCGGAAGCTACTGTCCTTCAGCGAGAGTTTCGCATTGCCCCACGTCACCCTTTTTCCAATGCCGGAGAGACCTGCCACTGTCAGGCTTTTGTGGCAACTGCCTCAGATCGTGAGGCATTGCAGACTTTCGCTGCTCCATGTACAGTACATCGCCCCGCCGTTGCCATTTTGTGCTACGGCGGTCACAGTCCATGACATTTTGTTTGAGTCACATCGAGAGTATTTCGAAAAGTCGTTTGTATTGCGCTCCCGTCTTCTCGTGCCCTTTTCAGCTCGCCGCAGCGCCGCTGTGTTCACAGTCAGCAATTTTTCCCGCAAAGAGATCTGCGACAGCTATTCTATTTCTGCGGAGAAAGTTTATACCATCCCGAATGGGGTCGATTGTGCGCGTTTTTTTCCGGGAGATGTGGACTGCGACGCGGTGCGGGCTTTGGGTCTGGAGCATGGAAGCTACTTCCTGACCGTGGGGCGCCTGGAGCCTCGCAAGAACCACGCGACGCTGTTGCGGGCCTGGGCACAGCTCGGCGTTCCTCGTCCGCGTTTGGTACTGGTTGGTCAGCGTCACTTCCAGTACGATGGAGTGTTCGATCTGATCCGCACCTTGCGTCTTGAACGGGATGTGCAAGTATTGGAACAGGTTTCCGATTCGCAGTTGCCTGCGATCTATCGCAATGCGAAGGGATTCATTTACTGCAGCTGGGCGGAAGGATTCGGGATGCCATTGTTGGAGGCCATGGCATCGGGCATCCCGGTAGTTTCCTCTGCGAACACCGCGTTGTCTGAGGTATGTGCGGACGCTGCGTTGCGAGTGGATGCAAGTAGCCCTAATGAAATCGCCAATGCAGTCCTTGCATTGGATGAGCAACTTGGGTTACGGGAAAGCCTGATCCATCGCGGCCTACTCAGAACCAAGGAATTCACATGGGAGAAGCCGGCTCAAACAGTGCGCAGCGTTTACCTGCGCCATTTCGGATTGTCAGACAGCGTCTCCTGAATCGCCACTATCGGAATGCTACGGCGGAATAGATTATGACGATCTGGATCTTTACCAGGGATCGCTTTTTTGTCGGGTGTTGCATCCGTCTCTTATTGGGCTTCATGAGTTCGTCGAACCCAATACATGGCCATCAAGACTAGTTCTCACGCAGACACTTTGAACCTGGAACAAATGCAAAAGTGATCGCGCGCGGAGGCAACTGGTGGTATATTGAATAGCAGCCGAGAGGCAAAATGGAAATTCCGAAACAATTTATTTTGGACAGCAATGAGGTGGGTGAGGAATGCAAAGAACAATAAGAGCCATCGTAAAGGAGAGTCCTTTTGGCTCCTTTGCAGGAGCGGTGTACAGAAGTTCTTTGCGCCTCTCTCGGAATATCGCTCGTGAGATCACTCAAAAAGACCAGAAGCGCATCAAGAAATACATGGCTCAACACGAGGTCAAGAAACTTCACATTGGCTGCGGAAATAACATTCTTGATTGCTGGCTTAACGGCGATTATTCACCACAGACGAGCGGTGTTATTTACATTGACGCAACAAAGACATTTCCATTCCGAGACGAAACCTTTGACTTTGTATTCAGCGAACATATGATTGAACATATCCCCTACGCGAAAGGCAATAATATGCTAAGAGAATCCTTCCGGGTTTTGAAAAACGGGGGAAGAATAAGAATAACGACCCCGGATTTAGCATTCTTGATCTCGCTTTATCGGGCCGATAAGTCAGAATTGCAAAAGGAATACATATGGCGATCCCCGCAACTATTCCCAGACATCTATCCCCTTGGCCAAGATACATTTATCATCAATGGTTTTGTACGGGCATGGGGCCATGAGTTTATCTATGACGAGAAGGTTCTTCGCCATTCTCTGGAGGCAGCGGGGTTTAAAGAAATCACTAGCCTCGATTTGAACAAGAGTGAAATTGCGGAACTGAATGAACTGGAAAACGAGCGGAGGATGCCGGCTGGATTCTTGCAGCTAGAGTCGTTTACCTTGGAAGGGATAAAGAGAGTTACCAGAGAATCGGCGTCGAATGAACGGCAGGGGATTTAGCCCTGCGCGAGTGGGTTTATCGGATATATAGGCTTCTATTTTTATGCCTTACTAGGCCCGCATCTTATTATACTGCCCGACGGTTACTGCTATCCTCGACTACCCGTTCAAATATAGGTCTAACCGCGCGCCCCCAAGCATCCCAATTCAGCTTCTCTTCATATGCCATGCGGCTCGACAGTACAAGTTTATCGTAGGCGCCGTGATCCTGCACAAGGTCGAGGATTTTTTCTGCATACTGTTTCCCTGTTGCATCCGGCGGTAGCAAGTATCCGTTTTCTCCGTCCATAACCGCGCCCGCAACCCCGCCCGTATCGCGCACCAGCGAAGGCAGGCCGTGTGCGCTCGCCTCGCATAATACTATCGGTGATGCATCCGCAAGTGTCGGAAATATGAAGAAGTTTGCATCCAGAAATAATTGCGAGAGCCTGTGGCGCTGTGCCGGGTCCCGCTTGCTCAGGAATGGAATTATCTCAATCTTGGGATGATGATAGCGCTCCGGTGGCACACACCCGCAAACAACCATCTTCGCATCCAGGCCGCGGCTCAACAGTTCAATCAAGCATTCCCAAGCAACCACACCGCCCTTCCGATGCCAATCGACACCGACCCAGAGTAGAATAACCCCCCCCAGAAGCGCATGCTGCAAAGCCGACTCGCGGGACGGTATATCAGTCTTCTCGAAGTTCGCTCCAAACGGAATACAGTAAACTTTCTGCGCGTCCGCCTTGTAGTGCTCAATCGCTGTTCCTGCTACCCATTTAGAAGGATAAATCAGCGCGCTAGCCTTGCCTATTGCGGCAGCCTCGATACATTCCCCTTCCGCCTTGGCGAACACAAACATAGAAGATACGTTCTGGTAGTAATTGACCATATTAGCCCAGGTTAGATCCGAGAGATAGATAATCGGAGTATCCGTTGAGAGATAATAAATCTCTATTGACGCAAATGGAGCGAAGATTACGTCGCAAGCTAATTGCGCCACGCGAGGATTAAACGTGCGCGCCAGCCGCCATGACAGAATGCGGTGATGATCGGGAGAGATGCAGCGGCTAAAGATCGTTTTGCCGACACGATTCAGGCCCCCTCCTGTCCTCTCAATCGCCCTGGTCAGCAGGCTACCATCTGGACCGAGATGAACAATTTCTCCAACATGATTCTGCAAGGCTTTCGCCATAAAGTATGGAGTCCCGGACATTACATGAACATCCGCCACATTCAAGCGATGCACAATTCCGATTCTCATTTCTTTCCAATCCCATAGAAAAATCGATTTCTTCTGAACTGTGAATCAATGTTACCATAGTGCATTGCCGCATCAGTCTGGTATTCTTGTGATAAGGTAACAGTTCACCCCCCCCTGTCGGCTTGCCGGTAGCAGGGAAGGAAGCGGCGTAACAGATTAGATACCCGATCCCCCGCGCGGCGCTGGACATGGCATAGATTCTCGATCACTGTAGTGGCATGGGTTGGGGCCTGCACCGCCGTCCAGTGACCAGCCGTTGTTCGGCTAGCGATGCGCCATCATGTGGCGATGCGCCTTCGCTGAACTACGAGCGTTTGCAGCGCGAAAATGAGCGGCTGCGGCGGCGTCTCGCCGAACAAGAAGAGCAGATTGCCGATCACCACAAGCAGATCGCCGAACAGCAGCAGCAACTCGAAGTGCAGAAAGAACAGATCGTCGACTTGCAACGCCAACTCTCGGTCTACCAGAAAGACTCCAGCAACTCCTCCAAGCCGCCTTCTTCCGATGGCCTGCGCAAGCCCACTCCGGCACGGCGTTGCCGGCCCAAGAGTAAGCGCAAGCCGGGCGGACAGAAGGGGCATCCCGGCCATTATCGTCCGCTGGTTTCGTCCGCCGAGGTGCAACGGGTCGTGCCGGTTTTGCCGCCCAACTGCCAGCACTGCGGTCATGAACTGCCGCAACAGCTTGAAGACGTGCAGACAAGCGGGCACGCGCATCGTCATCAGGTCACCGAGTTGCCACCGATCCAGCCTTACGTCATTGAATATCGGTGTCACAAAGTGCAGTGCCCTATTTGCGGAGGCACCACGCGGGCGGCCTTGCCCGGCGAAGCAAAGGGGGAATTCGGTCCCCACCTGAAGGCCTTGATCGCTTACTTGACGGTGGTTTGCCGTATTCCCCGGCGGGTAACCGAGAGCTTCTTTGAACAGGCTTTGAACATCTCGGTCAGCCTGGGCAGTACGCAAAACCTATGGCAGCAGGTCAGCGCTGCCGTGGCCCAGCTCTGCAAAGAACTGGAAGAACAACTGAAGCAGGAACCGGTCCTCAACAGCGACGAGACCGGTTGGCGCTCGGATGGCAAGCGGCGGTATCTGTGGGCGCTGGTCGCGCAGTTTTTCGTTTTCTACATCGTAGCGAGTACGCGCAGTACCGAGGTGCTGGTCCATCTGTTGGGCGCGGTCTTCAAAGGCATCTTATGCAGCGACCGCTATGTCGCGTACTTCAAGTATCAGAAAGGCGAGGCGCAGTTGTGCTGGGCTCATCTGAAGCGCGACATCCTGGGGATTCAGGACTTCGCCAAGACCACGGAGGCGGAGCGTTTTGCCCGCGATGCGCTGGCCTTGTATGCGCTTGTTTCGCATGTGGCGCAAGTTTCAGAGCCAGATCATCACGCGGGCGCAGTTGGTCGAGCGCTCGATTCGCCTGCAAAAAAACTGGTTTGCCCTGGCCGAAAAACACTTGGAAAGCGAGGATCGCCCGGTGCGCAACCTGGCTACGGCCTTGTACGTGCATTGCGACCGGCTGTTTACGTTTATCGAGCAGCCGGGCGCGGAGCCGACCAATAACGCGGCCGAATGAGCGTTGCGCATCGCGGTGCAGTGGCGCAAGACCAGTTTAGGCAACCGCAGCGCCGAGGGGGAAATCGCTACGGCACGTTTGCTCACCGTATCCCAAACTTGCCGCCTGCAAAATCGCAATGTGCTGATCTATCTCGGCAGCGCCGTTTCTTGCCACCAGCGCGGCTTGTCGGTCCCTTCCCTGCTACCGGCAAGCCGGCAGGGGGCGTGAACTGTTACGTGATAAGGGTGCTTTCTTTGGTAATCAAAGAACTTTGCAGCGTCTCCAACAGGAACATAGCATCTGTTTTCTTCCCAAAGGTTCGATCCGTCCCGGCTCCGGTTCACTCAATGCCAACTCTGGATTTACATGTTTGCCTTGGCAATGTACACTTTGCTTGTGCCACCTTTCGTGGTAGCTTTGCCGTTTTGGTTTTTATACCCATGCGTTTCTAATCGGCGTTATTTATCCAAGGATTTGGTAGGTCACGCCGCATATGTTTCGAGGCGATCAAGCAGAGTGCTATTTCACGCACAACTCAGGAATGCCTGAATGAGACTGGCGATTCTCGGCACCCGTGGTATTCCCGCGCGTTATGGCGGATTCGAGACATTTGCGGAAAGGCTCGCTATCGGACTCTTTGGGCGCGGATTCGATGTAACCGTTTTTTGCGAATCCGGAGAATCCCCCGCGCCCGATGTTTTCCATGGTGTAAAACTGCGCTACGTTTCTGCTCCTGCCCTTGGCCCCCTTCAGACCATTCTTTACGACTTGCGGTGCCTATGGGCGGCTCGCAGGGGATACGACGTTGTGTACATGCTTGGCTATGGCGCCGCTCCGTTCTGCCTGATTCCGCGGTTGTGGAACACAGCGGTGTGGATCAATCCCGATGGGTTGGAATGGGCGCGCGCCAAGTGGGGCTTTTTTGCGAAATGCTATTTTCGCCTGATGGAATGGGCATCGCTTCACGCGGCCAATCGCATTATTGCGGATGCGGAAGCCATCGCGATGAGTCTTGCGAGCCGCCACGGCAAGCTTCCGACATGCACTGTGATTCCCTATGGCTGCGATGTGATCGAAACGCCTCCCCCTGCCGAGCTGCTTTCCGAGTGGAGCCTTGTCCCGGAGAGCTATTATCTTGTCGTCTGCCGGCTCGAGCCTGAAAACCATGTGCTGGAGATTCTTCAGGCGTTTCAACGATCCAGCAGCAACAGGCAACTTATTGTGGTGGGAAACCATTTCATCGAGACTGGCTATGTTGCACAGATTTGCGCGGTGCAGGACCCCCGGATACGGCTGATCGGAACCGTGTATGACCAGGCCAAGCTGACCTGCCTGCGATATCATTCCTTTGCTTATATGCATGGCCACAGTGTGGGAGGGACGAATCCGTCGTTGCTCGAGGCGATGGGGTGCGGCAACCTCATCTTTGCGCACGATAACCCGTTCAATCGCGAGACACTGGGGCCTTGCGGATACTATTTCGCAAATGCCCCGGAACTTACACAGGCCATCGATCGGGCAGAGCAAGAACATACTGAACTTATGCGACTCAGAGAGGCCTCCAGATCCCGCACTCGTGAAAATTATAGCTGGCTACACATTATTTCCAAGTATGCGTCGCTGCTGGAGAAGGCACTGTGACCCTCAGGCTAGTGCTGGAGCGTTTCCGGAATTCTTCGGCTGATTCAGTCGATCCCTTCCCCCAAGGCGGAGCCGTTCAAGCGTTGGCTTGCGAAGGTGGGTTGCCGTAGCCGGTGACGGCCGCCGCGAATCTCTTGCCTGCCTTTTTTCTCCCTTTCTCTCCCACGGTTACCGGCCCCTTCTTTCATGGCTGGACATTCTGAAGTTGTTGCGCGATGCCAGATATGCATTCTGCCGGAGTTGAGCAACCCGGTCGATGATCTCTTGCCGCTTCCCCTCGTGAATCGATACTTTGAAAGCCGGTTGGCCTGTGGAGGATCTGGCAAGGGCGATTGTCAGGTCGCAGCCGACAATTGCCTTCGGCTCTGGTTGTTGCGATGCTTTCAGGATTTCGAGAAGTTGCCGGGACTGGGCGGTGGGTTGGAAACTTGACAGAAGCAGCCGCGCATCTGTTTCGTCAGTGAAGATCAAATCCTTGGCTTCCTCAGTTCTGAGCCTGGTTTCAATCGAATGGAGCCGCGCGGCTCGGAGTTGGAGAGTATTCGCAAAGAGTCGTTGCTGGTGGAGGGCGCCTTGCATCTCCGGGTCCGTGAATTGAGCGAAGATGCCGTGCTTGACCGCACACATGGTAACCATCCGCTTCCACTCTTCGCTTCCAGTACATGCAATCCGCGATCCGAATTTCTGGACGGCCATCTCCAACCCAAAGACAATTGCTGCCTCGTCCTGGTTGAGAACGCTGATAATGCGCCCGCAGTCGATGACCGAGACGCGCCCGTTCAACGTGTACGAAACATCGCCGGTCTTGCGGTTGATTGTCCATATGCGGGTCGCGGCGAACTGGTTGGCTAGAATCTGTTGTTTCTGTTCGTCTGCAAGCCGTTGTTGCGCGAAGCCGGACCAATCGGCGCTGGGGCCATTCTCGGGAGATGGAGCAATATGCAGCGCGTCTGATTCCAGCCTTGCATCGAGCCGCCGTTGATTCCGCTGGTCCGCATAGCGCCATCCTCGGAGTTGCGCGGCGGCGCGCGTGTCCCCTTCTTCGGCCCTGTCCGCAACCCATGAGCGGAGATTCTTCGGAAATGCACGTTGCCGCCTCTGTTGTACAGACAGCTTCAGGGCGGTTACTTCGAGAACGGATTGTGCCGCAGCCTGGGAGAGCATGGCTTTCTTGTCCGGCCATGACAGCGCGGATGCGCGAATCTCTTTCTTTCTCTGTCTGAGCGACACCATGAGATGTTGACGCGCATTTCTGCCCTCTGCTGTGATGCCCTTGCATACTGCCCGTTGCTGGTTCCGGTACTGGTTATAATCGGCCATCAGAGAGCTACGTTCGGCGTGTCGTTGCGCTTTCCGTTCTTCCCTCAGTGCGCTATTACGAGTTTCATGTTGAACGCTATGTTGTGC
>Ga0182030_10011821_pt1 | contig 17576 bp, 14 predicted proteins | sample 812S3MmetaG_FD_121299 | JGI IMG/M metagenome (GOLD analysis project Ga0182030, IMG submission 121299) | Permafrost microbial communities from Stordalen Mire, Sweden - 812S3M metaG (Illumina Assembly) | ecosystem: Environmental > Terrestrial > Soil > Wetlands > Permafrost | place: Sweden...
ACGGTACTAGGGCGTAGCTCTAATCGTTCAATACCATAGGTATCTATCAGATCTTCTGCCTTCAGTTTCTGCCTTTTCCCATTAAGAGATAAAGCGATTTCCTCCCGTGTTCCAGTGCCCATGGCGAGAGTGGAATTAAGTAAGTCATAGGCAGGGGATAGGGATATCAGGTTGTCCCTGGTGATTAACGAAAAATTCTTCAGGTGCATGTCCTCATTCCCGACCACAAAGTTAAATATGGTTAGCCTAAACAACTTTTCTAATTCCATAATGGGGAAGGAGCAGAACTCGCGGATGACTTTGGCCACCTTTTCCATGGAGCTGTTATATTTTGTTTGGCGGTCTTCTTGGCTCAGCTGGGCAAAATCTTCCAGGCTTAGCTTTACGTTTGTCGGATTTCGTAAGGATGGACGATCAAAGCGGCGGATCCAATAGCTCAAGGCGCCGTCTTTGCAGTACAGCAAACCATGCAGAGGCACCTCAATCCCAACCAGCGCAGCCAGGCGCATGGTCAGGTCCTCATTTTCGGGCAGGCTATTCCATTGGGGGTTTTGTGGTTTTAGGATAAAGGTTCCGCCCTTATCGGTGATCTTAAATGTTTCATGGGTTACATCAAGCACGACACTCAGTTTGGGTTGAACGCCTTGAATGGAGAGTTTAGAAGCTAAGCGATTTGCCTCTCGCAGCTGTTCTTCCATGGTATAGGGAAAATCTTTCAAGGTTCTGAGATTCGGCGACAAGCGTTTTAAGCCAGCCGCGCTATATTTCTCTTCCCCGGGGAGAAGTTCCTCGTAAGTAATGGGGCAGCGCATCATTTCCCCCGCTTCATAGAATCAGGCAAGGCGGTTACCGCCCCCACCATGTCGGCTCCAACGGCCTCTAGTTGGGCCATGTAATCATGGGCATCAATTTTATTCTGCCGAATAAGAGCCTCCAGCAGTATGCCTTCTGGCAACAATCCATCAAAAAAGGGCGGAAACCGATTAAAGGTATAAGGTTCAGACCGCACCGGCATGGTTAAAGATATGGGAGGGCCCCGATAATCTTCAAGGTAGGTAAAGGAGTATTCATTGTTCTCGGTTTGAATAAAATACCCGCACGGGACCCCATGACATGTGATAAGCAAGCGACGCTTGTAGTTCCCTTCTGTAGGGATACGTTCATTCATGGGGCATATCCCTAATCAGTGGGTGGCTTAAGTGAACATGAATGTTCAAAATCTTCACGACCTTAAACACAGTAATTAATTTGCACGTTTCCTTGCCGCCCTCCAGCGCCTGCACAGCCGTACGGCTGAGACCCGCAAGTTCCGCAAGTGCATCCTGGGATAAACCTGCCCTTTTGCGCAAGTCCCTGATGATGTTTCCTAGGTCCTTTGATCCGAAAATTTCGACCATTAATTATTTCCGATGTTTGAGGTCTGTATCTACATAGATACCACATCCTGCCTCCAAAAGCAATATTTTGTTTTCTGCAGAAGGCAAAAATAAGAATCTGAACAAGAATGGAAGATGAAAGTCATGAAAAGGATATATTCGAGTGCTGCAGAAATCAAAATGTCCGATTATGCGGTGAAATCCTCAGCATCCTACCAATAAATGTGGAAATGATTTCCACAGAACTCAAAACAGGCCTCTTAGGCCTAAAAAGCTACCCGCATATTCTTATGGGTCAAGACTCTCCAAATCAACGGATTCATTGATCTTCAATGATATGGTCCGTGGCTCCATTTCTTTGCTCCAAATCAGCTCGACCTCAGCGGGTGAGACTGACACGACCTGAACATGTTCCGGACAGGAATCTGGCGTGATTTTGTGTTCGTTCAGCCATATGGTCCAGTTGGCTTCATCCATCATCATGACGGCTTTTAAAGACAACCGGTTGGATGAGTGGGTCAGGCCGCCTATGTTTACATCTTTGTTAAAACGCGATTGCTCATCTTCCGTCAGGAAAAGAGAAAAGGGCTCCGCCGCGAAAGCCGGGGAAGAAAGGGCAACTAAAATCAGGATTCTTTTCATGACGCCACCTTTTCCGTGACACCTTTTAACCAGGAAAAACGAAAGGTGCCAGATATCAGCGGTTTATCTTGAGAAGGCTCTCGCCACATAACGATCTCCATGGGATACACCAGGCCAGGAAACTCGTCCATCAGGTGGGCAATCATATGAAACAGTGGTTGATCCGACTGATTCTGGAATTTGAGCTCAACGATAGATTCTGAAAAGGCATTCTCAACCGTTGTCTCAGGCGAAATCTGAAAATCCAGGCGGGCTAAGCGTAAGGTTTTGCTCAGCTGTTGAAAGTCCTCGCTGACCGATAAGCGATTGCAAGGAATGGCCAGACGATGGCCGATCATGGATGTCTTATCCGGTTTGTGGCTGGCGAGCTGTATCAAAGCCTGCTTTTGCTGAAACGATTGATCTAACCCAGCAAGCTCCCCACGAGCTTCCTCCCGGGCTTGGTATAAATAGGCATTTCCCCCAAGGCCAGCCAGAACCAAGATCGCTACTAACCCCGATTGAATAATTATGTTCCTCATGATTTCTTCCTAGTCAGTTGGACAGTAGCCTTTTCCCTATCCCCAGCCAGGGTCAAGTCCTGAGCGTTGGTGCTTCCCGTAAAAGTTTCCTGATCCCCAGACCCATGGGGCAGAGACGGAGCCTCCACTACAAACCCTGGCAGCGCACTCGCCAGATTGGTTTTGAAATCCTGAACCACATCCACGTTTTGGTCTAAGTCTTCATCCTGAGCAACAATCCGCACCTGCAGCAACAAGCGTTCTTCCTGAGGGGTGTTTTCCCATTTCAGCGCAGACAGGGTCATATCATTACTCATAATACTGCTTATATGCCGCAACAGATCAATAGGCGATGGTTCTGCCATCTTGTCCTTATAGGATTGAGGTAACAATTTATCCAAGGGCAGATCCGCCCTAAGAAGCGTGAGTTTCTCGCTGAGACCAGATACCTTTTGCTGCTGGCCTTCAAGGCGATCCTGTAGACCCTGATAGTCATAGTATTGCCACCCCGCAACCATAAACAAGACAACAGCCGCCACAGCACCCAGACCATTGGCTATTTTTGACCGGTAACGGTTATTGGCTTCTCGAACAAAAGCGGGCAATGAAAATGCATACGCCTTGTTATCCGATAAATCCACCAAGGGATAGAGACCGAGCTCCATATCTTCGCGCTTAACAAGTAGCTCAAAATCCTGTGGCGTTATATGACACTGCACATAAGTGGCATTCAGCTGAAAATGGTTCCGCAAGTAGGTCATCGTGGTCATAACTTCAACAGGTGCGGAAGTTAGTCTGGTGAAGAGAGGTTTCGATTCTTGGAACAAGGTATGCCGAATACCATCCGCGCCATGATCGCTCACCACTAGGGTATGAGGATGTGGTTTGAGAGGGGTTATTAACAAAGGCTCCATACGTGTGATCCGTATGCCCCTGTTGACTAAGGCCTCAAGCAGATGCCGCAAGTCATCCGTAAGGGGGCAACTCACCTCGACCAGGCTGTCCTTAAACATACGATGGCCTTTGAGCACTGCTGTCGATTCCTGCCGGGATCGCATCCGAGATAATCCATAGCGGTCCCATCTGCCCATGGCCGGTATAGACTCAGCATATACATCCAGATCCGAGAAATTTAACAATACCCGTAATGATGTCCCCACAGGGATATCGTCCGGACCTTGAACCACAACTCTTGCGCCGCGACCATCATGGTAGCTTATATGATGATCGCCTATGACGAGCGTCCCTTGCGGCATGCCTTACCCTTCTATTACCAACAACTGGTCATATAGAGGATAGAATATCCCCACCACACAGATTAACATCAGGCCGATTATACCCAACAAGCCAGGCTGAAGATAGGTGAGAAAACGCTCGATTTGTCGTTTTAAATCACGCACATGATAATTTTCCAGCACGGCCAACAGCGCTGTCAGATGCCCTGTGATCTCGCCGATCTGAACCATGCGCAAGGTAGAGGCATCAAAAATACCCGCATTTTGCATCGCTTTGGACAAGGTGGAACCTTCTCTCACGGCTTTGGCACAAGCCGCAAGCCTTTCCTGAAGCCAACAATTACGCACAGCTTTACGGCCATAATCCATACACTCCAACAAGTCTATATGAGACGTAAGGCACACATGAAAAAAGTGAAGATACATGGCCAAATCGCGCTTGACTAACAACTGTCCGATAAATGGGACCTTCAATAACAGCCGATCCTGGCGCAGTTTATGACTCAAGGAAAGAAAACGCAGGCCCATGATCAACAACAGACCACAGGCGCCAAGCATTAACGCTCGTGGTGCCCATTGCACAAGCCCCTGATTTATATCTAACAGCAACCTGGTAGAATAGGGAACTTCAACGCCGCTCATCTTGATCAGATCAAACATTTGTGGCACCACCACCACCGACATCATCCACATCACCACACAGATCAGGCCAAAGACCATCGCTGGGTATTGCAGACTTTTGCTCAGCTGGCGCTTATTCTGTTCCTTCCAGGAAAGGTGCTCATAAAGGGTTTTAAAACCTTGGGCCAATTGACCCGATTGCTCGGACAGATAGATAATGGGTTGAAACATATCCGGGAAAGTATCTTTGTGGCTAGCAATCGTCTCCGATAGCATCCTGCCGCCTTTAATCTGTGTGATCATATCTGCCAGCACAGGTTTCAGCTTGGTGCTCGAGCTTTGCGCATCCAGGAGCGCATCCAGCAACGGTACCCCAGCCTGATCCATGTATTGCATATGTAGGCAAAAATCAAGGAGTTCCTGAGGCGTGACCTTGGTCTTAAATAAGCCCGTCAACAGACCTCTTTTGACCCTGGTGGAGATAAGAAAATGGTTTTGGTCCCGCAACTGCTGGTAAAGGGCTTGAGCATCCGTTGCAAGGGCGCTGCCGCGAATAATCTCTCCCCCATGGGCGGCCGCTTTATAGGTGTAAAGCCTATTCCCCATGAGCAGCCCCCAGCTGGAAATCCACTTCATCCCTTGTGGTGAGTCCCTTGTCGATCATGTCCTGCGCCACCGCTGCCATAGGCTTGAACCCCTGTTCCGTCGCGGCTTTGCGCAAAAGGCTAGGGGAAGCGCCCTCTGCAACCAGGTCTTTAAGGGTCGCATTAAAGACCAGTATCTCTCCTACTGCTTGCCGTCCCTTGAATCCAGTATGATGACAGTCCTGGCAACCATCTCCACTACAATTCGCACAAAGCAACCGTAGCAATCTCTGGGAGACCGAGGCCACGAGGTAATCCGCCACCATGCCGGGTTTGAGCCCCAGATCCCGAAGGCGAGAAATGACGCTGGCGCTATCATTGGTATGCAAGGTCGTAAACACCAGATGCCCCGTCATAGCCGCTCGCATGGCCATCTGAGCCGTATCTTCATCCCGCACCTCGCCGATGAAGATGATGTCCGGATCCTGCCGCAAAAGGCTCCTGACACCGTCAGCAAAAGTGGTCTTGCTCATCTCCCGGATTTCTGACTGTCGAATCATAGGCAGCCGATATTCCACAGGCTGCTCCAAGGTCATAATGTTGCGTGAGGAACTGTTCAGGTACTGCAAAATCGAGTAAAGGGTGGTGGTCTTACCCGATCCCGTTGGGCCCGTAATAATAAACAAACCCTGAGGCTGCTTAATCTGCTGGATAAGGCTCGCCACTTGTTCCGGGTTGAAGCCTAGATGTTCTAAAGACCTTATGGAATGTTGTTTGTCTAGGATACGCAACACGATGCTTTCGCCATAGACCGTAGGGTGTGAAGAAACGCGAAAGTCGACCTCACGCAAGCCGTACATCAGGCTTAAGCGTCCCGTTTGTGGTCGTCGTGATTCAGCTAGATTTAGGTCAGATATAACCTTGAGGCGCACACAGATAGCCGACCAATAGGACTTGTGGAAGACACAGTGCTGTTGCAAGATGCCATCGATGCGATATCTGACGCGAACAAAGCTCTCCTCTGGCTGAAAATGAACGTCGGAGGCTCCCAATTTAATCCCATGGATCAAAAGCGTTTCAACAAGACGGACAACAGGACTGACCCAAGTTGCTTCGCCCTCGAGGGCCACATTTGAGCTCTCAATTTCCTTCAGCAATTTGTCGACGGTAAGTTCATAGCCGTAATAACGATCGATGGCAGCTTTCAGTTGTGCGCTGTTGGTCAGAACTGGTTGCAGGGTACAATGGGGAAAATACTTCCGAGCCTGATCCAGCGCCCGCAAATCATATACATCCACCAATGCCAGCAACAGGTTACTGCCCTCCATGGACACCGGTATTATTTGCCTTTGCTCCGCGATGTGTCTTGGTAGGATTTTAATTAGCTCATGATCCAGGGAGGTGGAGGAAAGATCGAGCGCCGTAAAGCCGCCATGCTCCGCAACGATCTGATTGAGGGATTGCTCGCTGATAAAACCCAAAGCAACCAGCGTCTGCGAAAAATTTTTTCCGGTTTTTTCCCGCTCCTTTTTGACAATTGCGAATTGATCATTTGACAGAAAGCCTTTAGCCATCAAGATTTGCGGAATTCCTGGGTTAACCGTCTCTTTTGACATTTGAGAATCATTCCATATTATTAATGTTTTTATAATCATTTTTTGCTTTAATTAACTTAGAAAAAGAGGTACCAATTTTCTTAGGTAAGAATCAACAAGTTAAATCAAATACGACTAAAATTAATCTAGGGTAGGGCAAATGTCGAAAATCCTTCTGGTAGAAGATAATGATATGAACCGGGACATGCTTTCCCGCCGCTTGATGCGTCGTGGTTATGATGTCCAGATAGCAGTGGATGGAGAACAAGCGGTTCGCATGGCAAGCGATGGTATGCCGGATTTAATCCTTATGGATATGAGCCTGCCTGTCCTTGATGGCTGGGAAGCTACGCGCATAATTAAAAAGAATGCGAACACGAATAAAATTCCCATCATCGCGTTGACAGCACATGCTCTCACTGGCGATCGCGAGAGGGCATTGGAGGCTGGGTGTGAGGATTATGACACCAAGCCAATCGACCTGGATCGCCTTTTATCCAAGATGGAAGCATTTCTGGGGTCAAAGAGTTCAGAAAACGATAATACTAAATAGGAAAGGATTAAAAATAACACATGTCTGGTAATGGGATAGCATATGAAATGAACGCAGTCCGTGGTGAACAAGCCGCCCTCAAAGTCGAGCAGATTTTTACGAAAATCTTGCGTGCAGTAGAGTACATAAAACCTCTCGTGGTACAAGCCGTGGAGGCTGGTAGAGAATTTCCAAATTTTGAAGAGGATCTGAACAGTATCCTCACTGCTTGCGATCAATTTGTTGAATTGGTAGAAAAGGACCGAACTTCTATTGCTAACTGGATTCAGGCAAATGATCTGACCGAAGAGCATATGAAAGAAGCCCGTCATGACCTGCGCGCAAAGGTGGGTGCGATCTTAGGCTATAGTGAACTTATCCAAGAGGAATTAGGGGATGAAAGCACAGAAGCTGCGGCTAATTTTAGCAAGGGCTTTGGTGTTATAATTGAACACGCCAACAACTTGATTCCCGTCATTGATGGCCTTCGCTTGGATGACCTCATTCAAAACGAGGAATTCAGCACCAACGAAAACCTGACATACAACCAAGGTCTGGTTGAGAGCAACTTGCCTTACGGAGAGCAATTTGCCGACAACACGGTTTTGATCATAGACGATTCCCCATACAACCGCGAGATCCTGCGTCGACGTCTATCTCGTTACGGTGTTAAAGTTATCACCGCAGAAGACGGTGCTGCTGGTCTCGAAGTGGTGTCTCAAAAACCGGTGGATCTGATTCTACTCGACATCATGATGCCGGTTATGAACGGGTATGAGGTGCTAACACGTTTGAAGAGTGATCCGGCTACAAAAAACATACCCGTGCTGATGATTTCCGCGCTCAGTGAGGTGGATAGTATCGTACGCTGTATTGAGGTTGGCGCAGAAGACTACCTGCCCACGCCCTTTAACCCTGTCGTATTGCATGCCCGTATAAAGGCATGTCTTGAAAAGAAGAATTTACGAGATCGAGAGCAACAGAACTTGGACAAGCTTGAGATGGCCCGTAAAAAGCTAGAAACAGCCATTGAGAGTATTGACGATGGTTTTGCTGTTTTTGATCACGACGAACGCTTGAATCTCTGTAATGAACAGTTCCAGAGACTCTATCCTGGTGTTGAGAGGCTGGGCAATCATGGATTCACTTACGAGCAATTGCTGCGTAAGAACATGGAGCTAGGCGTCTATTTCGAAGAACGTCGCCAGTTAGGTCAGGCACAGGCTGCGACGGCGCAAGATGTAGACAACTGGGTAAGCCTGAATGAGGCACGCCAGAAGTTGTCTGCGCCATATCTGGTTCGGTTACGGGATGGTCGCTGGATTGAGATCGTCAATAGCGCAACCCCAGATGGCGGCCTCGTTTCAGTGCATAAGGACGTGACAAACCGCAAGCAAGACGAAGATCGTCTGACGTATCTGGCTATGCATGACGCGTTAACAGGTCTTGCCAACAGGGCTTCTTTTGAGGCCAACTTGACGTCTTCCTTTGCAGCCAATGGGCCCACTCTAGAACGCTTTGGTTTGATGTTCTTAGATCTGGATGGATTTAAGGCAATCAATGATACTCTGGGCCATGATGTGGGGGATCAGGTGCTTATATACATCAGCGATACCCTCAAAAAGTGCGTGCGTACTCCAGACGTCATTGCGCGCTTGGGAGGGGATGAATTTGCAATCATCCTCAGAACTCCATGTAGCCGGGAAGATCTTACGCACATTGCCGATCGTATACTTAAGGCTGTTGGTGATCATTATGATTATAACGGGAAAAAAGTCCCCTTTGGTGTAAGTATAGGCATATCAGTATTTCCCCAAGACGGTATCACACCGGAGGCGCTTCTAACTAGCAGTGACACGGCCATGTACGCAGCCAAGAAATCCGGCAAGGGACACTACAGGTTCTACGATGAAGTGAAGGATACTATGCCCGCCAGAGGAACTGATAATACAAAATCGGTTACATGATCCGGGGTGTCTCAAACACGTGCAGGCTAGGCACTTAACTAGGGGATTTACGCCACCCTGGGTGCCTTGGTCATAACTCACCAAAAGTTTACGACTCAATAGTTTGTGCTCTTCTTCACTTTCGGACGTATTTCAAAAGTGAAGGACAGCACATGCAAGACGGCTCGGTCCGGCATCGGAATCGGTTTCTAAACAATAATCATTTCTATTTTAGTAACCATTTGATATCATTAAATTGGATCTAGATCTTCACAGGGATTAGTGTATTAACCAATGATCAGACAGTATGAGCTTGTAGAACGAGTAAAAGCCTACGATCCAAATGCGGATGAGGATGCTTTAAACTCAGCATATGTCTTTGCCATGAAGGCCCATGGGTCGCAAACCCGTGCGTCCGGTGATCCCTATTTTTCTCATCCTTTGGAAGTTGCTGGCATCCTGACGGAAATGAAGCTAGATACGGCTTCTATCGTTACGGCATTGTTGCATGACACCGTTGAGGACACCCACGTCAGTCTTGATGATATTGAAAAACACTTCGGCAAAGACGTGCGCAAGCTAGTGGATGGGGTTACGAAACTTTCCATGATCAAATGGGAGTCTCACCAGCAAGAGCAAGCGGAGAACTTTCGTAAACTCGTGTTGGCTATGTCCAATGATATTCGGGTGTTGCTTATTAAACTGGCGGACCGCCTGCATAACATGCGGACGCTACATTACTTGCCATCGGCTGAAAAGCGCGCCCGTAAAGCGCGGGAGACCATGGAAATTTATGTGCCGCTGGCCCAGCGCATCGGCGTGCACAAAATGAAGGACGAGCTTGAGGATCTGGCTTTTAGAGAACTAAATCCCGATGCCAGGGACTCTATTCTGGCCCGTCTCAAGTTCCTGCGGGAAGAAGATGAAGACTCAGTCAACGTTATTACCAAGGATTTAAAGGACCTGTTTGAAAACAACGGGATGGAAGTCAAGATCTCTGGTCGGGAAAAATCCCCTTATTCCATTTGGCGAAAGATGCGTAATAAAAACGTGACGTTCGAACAGTTGTCGGACATTGTCGCGTTCCGGGTAGTTGTTAACGGTGTGTCGGAATGCTATCAGGCACTTGGCTACCTGCATGGGGCTTATTCGGTGATACCGGGGCGATTTAAAGATTACATATCAACGCCAAAACCCAATAACTACCAGTCTCTTCACACAACCGTCATCGGTCCGAAAGGGTATCGTATTGAGATACAAATCCGTACCAAGGATATGCATGAGGTCAATGACTACGGTGTGGCTGCTCACTGGCGGTATAAGCAAGGCGGTAGAGTAGATGAGGCTTCTTCCGGCTATAAATGGCTGCGTGGGCTGTTGGATATACTGGAAAATGCTTCAGATCCAGAAGAGTTTTTGGAAAACACCAAGCTGGAAATGTTCCAGGATCAGGTGTTCTGCTTTACGCCCAAGGGTGATTTGATCTCCCTGCCTAGTGGGGCCACACCCATCGACTTTGCTTATGCGGTGCACAGCGCCGTGGGCAATCATTGTGTAGGCGCCAAAATAAACGGGCGTATGGTGCCTTTGCGTACGGTGCTCCATAATGGTGACCAGGTGGAGATCACCACCTCCAAGGCACAAACGCCTTCACCCACCTGGGAACGCTATGCGGTCACGGGTAAGGCGAGATCAGCCATCCGCCGGTACATCCGCACCCAAAAGCGCCATGAGTTTGTGGCTCTGGGGCAGACCATACTGCAAAAGACTTTCAAAGCCGAAAAGCTCGTATTTGATGAGGCGACTCTGACTGAAAATCTGGGCAAGTTGGGTTGTAAATCTATCGAGGATCTATACTCGATTCTGGGTGAAGGACAACGTACGGTTTCTGAAATTATCCGGGTGCTGCACCCTGAAAGACTGGTCTCTGATAAGCGAACCAAGACACCTGAAGAATGGTCGGATAAAAAGACCCACACGGAAGGTAAAGTCTCGCTCAAAGGACTTATTCCAGGAATGGCGGTGCACTATGCAGGTTGTTGTCACCCTCTACCCGGTGACAAAATTGTCGGTATTGTGATAACAGGCCGTGGTGTGACTGTGCATACGGAAGACTGTGATACCCTGCAACGATACGCAGATGAGCCTGATCGTTGGTTGGATGTGGGCTGGTCTGATGAATCCAGTGTCGAGGACAAGTATGTAACGCGCCTAAGGATTACCATCTATAACAAGCTGGGCAGCCTTGCAGCCCTGACGACCCTGATCGGCAAAAATGGCGGTAACATATTAAACCTGAAGATAACCCACCGAACGGAGACCTTCTTCGACGTTATCGTTGATGTGGAAGTTACCGATATATCTCACCTGAACAATATTATAGGTGCGCTGCGATCTTCATCCCACATCAGCAGCGTCGATCGCGCTAAGGGGTAGTCAGGTTTAATTACTTATTCTGCTTATCTTTGGGCAGTTGCTTCATCATCTTTTCTGCGGTGACATTATCGATTCCCAAGGCGATCAATGTATTATATATAGTCGAATCGCTGTTTCTTTTTGGGAGATTTGCAGCAGTCAGTGCTATTAATAATCTCTGGTCAGGTTGTACGTCCGAGAGGATTTTTGCCACAGAGTCGATTTTGCCCTCCACCAGCGTTAGATCCAAGTCAGTGGCTGGGCTGTCTTTTTTGGAGGGCCGCGGCCTTTTTTGAGGAGTGCTTGCAACTGCTTGCTGCTTGATTTTCTCGGCTGCTTTCAGCTCCGTCGTTGCTCTCGGTGCCTGGGTCTGGGGCTTGTTCTGAACTGTAGCGACCATATTATTTGTCGCTTTTGAAGCAAGTTGCGTGGCAACCTGCTGGGTCATATCGAGTTTGCCTTGTAGTCTTAGCGCTTCAGCAGTCTTATTTTGCACTAAATATTTGTTGTTACTAACATCTACGTAAACTAAATTAGCTAGACTCAACAGGAAGTTTGGTAGTGAGCGCAAAGAATTTGATTGCAGTTCTAGAGTTCTAAGGTTTCTCATCTGTGACATATGCGCGGGAAGTTCTTCGATCATGTTATTCGCAAGGCATAGACCTCTCAGCGGGAGATTACTTATAAAGGCTGGAATCTCTTCTATTTTATTATCCTTCAGATCGATGACTACCAGTTTCGTCATGCCATCAAGAGCGGTCGGAACTTGTGTGAAGCCGTTTCCATTTAGATGCAGCTTTCTTACGTGTTTTGCTCCCTTAAGGAAGTCTTTGCTCGTGTCTAACTTGTTGTGATTTAGGCTTAGCTCATCCAATACTTTGAGCATTGTTAGCCAGGAGGGGGTTTCTGTAAGGCGGTTGTCTGATAAATCCAGTGTTACAAGCTTTTTAAGCTGGGTAAGTGAGGAAGGCAGTGTCGCCAAGTTCAGATTGCCAAGGAAGAGATATTGGACATCCAAGAAAGTAGCCATTCCTTGAAATGTCCAATGGGGGTCTAGCTCCATGGCTTGTAATTGGCAAAGATGTTTTAATTGTGGCTTGCTCTTGGGTGGCCGCAGGTTCTCTGCAAGTCCTTGGTTGAGCTCTCTTCGAGCCTGTGCGCGCTGGCGAGCCGCTTCTTCTTGGGCGTTGGGGTCAACAGATACTCCCTGGCTAGCATGAGCCAAGGGTAACGTAAAAATCATAATGATAAATGCAATATACTTCATAATAATATCCTATACTTACTGACAAAATACTGGAAGAGAATAAATATGTCAAATAATTTCAGTAACTAGCTTTGCTCTGAAAACTAGATGAATTTTCTTACCCAAATTCCCCATCTTCCTGTAACTGCCCAGGGCAGTTACGGGCAACTCTTCAGATAGTGCGTTAGCTACGTGCGAAAGCCGAGCACCGGAGCGGAGCGTACTTTTGGGTACGTGAGCACCGGAGCGCAGGCTTTCGCACGTAGATGACGTGCTAGCTGGGGAGTTACATTTTTCCTCTTGCCTTTCTTTCCAGCTGTGCTATTCCAACTATATGACAAACAATCATCAAAATCACCTCTATTTGGTTGATGGCTCAGGCTTCATCTTCCGTGCTTTTCATGCTTTGCCGCCGCTTACACGTCCTGATGGCGTTCAGATAAACGCGGTGCTTGGTTTTACCAATATGCTCATCCGTCTCATCATGGATATGAAAGCCGACCACATTGTGGTCGTGTTTGATAGCGCGCGCAAGACTTTTCGTAACGATATATATGCGGATTACAAAGCCAATCGCGAGGAAACGCCCCACGAGCTTATCCCGCAATTCGGCCTGGTGCGTGAGGCTTGTAAGGCCTTTAACGTAGCGATGATTGAAATGCCTGGATTTGAGGCCGATGACCTGATTGCAACCTATGCCAGAAAAGCCGTAGAGCAGGGGATGGAGGTGACCATTGTTTCCTCCGACAAGGACTTGATGCAGCTGGTTAATGATCAAGTTGTTATGTTTGACCCTATCCGCAATCGCCCCATTGGTGTGCCAGAAGTAATCGAAAAGTTTGGAGTTACACCCGACAAAGTTGTAGATATTCAGTCGCTAGCAGGAGATACCTCGGACAATGTTCCAGGGGTGCCAGGTATCGGCGTGAAGACCGCAGCGGAACTGATACTTGAATACGGAAACCTAGAGAACCTGCTGGCCAGGGCAAATGAGATTAAGCAACCTAAGCGCCGAGAGCGCTTGCTTGAGCATGCGGAGAGTGCCCGCATAAGTTACCAATTAGTGACCCTAGAAAATAATGTACCCGTTGACCAAACCATAGAAGACTTTAGCTTTAAAGAGCCTGACGTAGACGAACTAACGCGGTTTTTGGATGCTCAGAGTTTTAATGGGGTCAAAGCGCGCCTTGAAAAGCGTGGATTCAAGCTGAGTGCCAATAATATAGAAGTGGCGCCAACAGAAAAAGCCGATTACCAGCTGGTACAGACCGTTGAGGCGCTTCAGGCGTGGATTACCCGCATTAATGAGGTCGGTCATGTGTCTGTGGACACGGAGACCACATCCCTGGATCCCATGATGGCTGAGCTGGTGGGTGTCTCCCTGTCTTTAAAGTCTGGTGAGGCGTGTTATATACCTCTTGCTCACAAGGTCAGAAATGGTGATCTGTTTGATCAAGGCAAAGCGGGCAAGTCTGTTACGCAAATACCCTTCCAACAGGCGATAGATCTGTTGAAACCCGTCTTGGAAGACACGAGTATTCTCAAGATTGGTCAGAACCTTAAGTATGACATGCTAGTCCTAAGGCGCTATGGTATCGAGGTTTCTCCCATTGATGACACCATGGTTATGTCTTATGTACTCGATGGGGTCTCTCATGGCCATGGTATGGATGAGCTGGCGAAGCTTTATTTCGACTATCAGACGATTTCTTATAAGGACGTAACGGGATCAGGAAAGACTCAGCTGCGTTTTGATGAGGTAGAACTGGAGCCCGCCTGCACATATGCGGCCGAAGACGCGGATATAACGGGTCGCCTTTATACGGTTCTGAAATCCCGGATAATAAAAGAACATCAGCAGACCATCTATGAAACCCTAGACCGCCCTATGATTAAGATTCTGGCGGATATGGAATACTGTGGTATCGGCATAAACTTGCAAAAGCTCAAGGACATCAGTAAAGACTTCGGTGCTCGCATAGCCCGGATCGAAAAGGATATTTACGAAGCCGCAGGGCGTCAGTTTAATATCGGTTCTCCTAAACAGCTGGCAGAAGTGCTGTTTGACGAAATGGACATGGAAAAGGGCCGCAAAAGCGCCAAGACCGGTGCTCATTCTACAGGGGCGGAGGTCCTGGAAGACCTGGCGGTGCAGGGGCATCACCTACCTATCCTCATCCTTGATTGGCGGCATTTATCGAAATTGAAAAGCACCTATAGCGATGCGCTTGTGCATCAAATTAATCCCAAAACCGGACGGGTTCACACCCAGTTTGGGATGACGGTGACCTCTACGGGAAGGTTGTCGTCCAATAATCCGAACCTGCAGAATATCCCCGTACGCTCTGAAGAAGGCCGCAAGATTCGCGATGCATTTGAGGCCAATCCTGGGAGTAAGTTACTATCTCTCGACTATTCCCAAATCGAGCTGCGGTTTTTGGCCCACATGGCTGATATTCCTCAGTTGCAGGACGCTTTTCATCACAATCTGGACATCCACAAAATGGCCGCATCGGAAGTATTCGGTGTGCCGCTGGACCAGGTGGATAGCGATCTGCGTAATCGCGCAAAGGTCATTAACTTCGGGATTATCTATGGCATCAGCGCCCACGGCCTCAGCCGGCAACTGCGCATACCACGATCCGATGCTGCACGCCATATTCAGGACTATTTGGAACGCTATCCCGGCATTGAGCGTTACATGGAAGAGCAGAAAAAAATCGCCCACGAGTTTGGCTTTGTGAAGACCCTGTTTGGTCGTAAGTGCTTCATCCCCGAGATCAATGCCCAAAACCCCTCCCGCCGCGGCTTTGCCGAGCGAGCAGCCATCAATGCACCGTTGCAGGGCAGCGTCTCAGACCTAATCAAAAAAGCCATGATCCGAAGCGTTCAAGCCCTCAAAGACACAGGCCTGGCCGCAAAAATGCTACTACAAATCCACGACGAACTCATATTCGAAGTCCCCGACAACGAGGTCGAAGCAACCATCGACCTGATCAGGCCTATTATGGCAAATTCTGCTGAGCTAAAGGTACCAATTCTGGTAGATTCCGCGGTGGGTCAGACTTGGGCTGAGGCTTAGTTTAAAAGGGTTGTGTCCATTTTCTAAAAGATTTAAGTTATCATCCGCTGATATATGTGTTAGGATAAAGATATGCGTGAACATCGCGATTACACGCTTGAAACTTTGATCGAGCTAGATGGCATGATCGCAACATTGGGTGGTGGATTCTGGATAAAGATCGAAGCTCAACGGGTACAGAATGATGAGGCAAAGCCATATGGAATCAAGTATTCTCTCACCCTTCACGACGCCAGGGGAGAGAGGGTGCTAGGATACGATAATGCTCATGCTCTGCCCAAAAATGCATCGATAAAGACTCACGATCATATGCATAGGAGCGGTAAAATCGTTAAATATGAATACAAGGATGCTGCGACTCTTTTAGAAGACTTTCGGAAGGACGTTGAGCGTATCATGAGAAGGAACAGTTAAGATGAGAAACGTACATATTCTGCGGGTTGGCATTGCCTCTTATGATGACATTTGGAACCGTACTATGGCTATCGCACGGGGCGAGCATAAGCCCACGGCCAGTGAGCCTAAGATTTGGTTTAATTCATTGGAGTCTCTGGCACAAGTTCTTTCAACTCCTAACAAATTATTACTCGAGCTTATTGCTCAAACCAAGCCTCAGTCAATGACCGAGTTGTCTGAGCTGTCAGGCCGCCATAAGAGCAACTTATCGCGCACATTGCGGACAATGGAACGCTATGGGCTCGTTAGGCTGAAGCGTAAAAAGACAGGTGAGATTATGCCACAGGTTACCTTCGAGCATTTGCGGGTTGATGTCACCCTGTCTACGGAGCCTCCTTTGAGACATTAAATTAGAGGTTAGGCCTAATTCCTCTTCCTCAATTTGTATGGTAAGCTATGTTGTTGAACACTCATTAGGATAGGCGCCATGCAGATCATTAAGACCTTTGTGACATCAGCTGTTTTATTTACTTCTGTTCTCCCATCATATGCTAGTGATGATGAAATGCCTGATGACAAAGTTTATCGATATTACAACGCTAAAGTTATTAGTGATCCGGCCGCAGAAGTTCGTCACCTCGATGACCTTCATGGTGAAATTTGGGTTCGGGGCAGCAAAATAATCGAGCCTAGGGAACAAGCTGATGTGTCCATAGATATGGAAGGCAATTTCCTTGCGCCTGGATACATTGATCTGCAAATCAATGGTGCTTTTGGCGTCGACTTTTCGCGCTCACCAGAGCGAGTGGCTGAGGTAGCTAAGCAGTTGACTCGTTTCGGTGTTACTTCTTTTCTTCCTACCTTGGTTTCCTTGAAGCAGGAAGAATATCCTTTGTGTATGCCGCATCTTCAGCCCAAAGCGGGAGGAGCGCATGGTGCGAACATATTGGGGATGCATCTAGAGGGGCCCTTTTTGAGTAAAGAGCAATGTGGTGCTCATGATCATGGTAACGTCTTGGGCTGTGCATATCCTGACCCAAAGGATTTTTACGGCAGTCTTGAAGGGGTAAGAATGGTGACACTGGCTCCTGAGGTGCCGGAAGCCCATGAGGCTATTGGTGCCCTTTACAGGAGGGGAATAATTGTATCTGCGGGTCATACCAATGCTAGTTATATGGGGATGTTTCGGGCCACGGCTCAGGGCCTTAAGTGTGCAACTCATCTCTTTAATGCCATGCCCTTTAATCACCGAGATCCCGGGGTTGTGGCGAGGGTTCTGAATCACGATGATATGTTTTATTCGGTGATCGTGGATCGCCATCACTTACATCCCGCAACAATTAATTTAGCCCGAAACGCTCATACGAAAGGCCTTATACTGGTGACCGATGCCATGGCGGCCATGG
>Ga0182030_10011822_pt1 | contig 17575 bp, 13 predicted proteins | sample 812S3MmetaG_FD_121299 | JGI IMG/M metagenome (GOLD analysis project Ga0182030, IMG submission 121299) | Permafrost microbial communities from Stordalen Mire, Sweden - 812S3M metaG (Illumina Assembly) | ecosystem: Environmental > Terrestrial > Soil > Wetlands > Permafrost | place: Sweden...
CAAGAATGGCGCCGGTCGAAACCGAAGGCATGCGCCCATGCACGCTGTTGAAGCTGAACGAGCGGTTCATGAAGTAGGCCGGGCTTTTCGACGAGCAGCCAATGCCGCTCATTTTCATTACCCGCTCCGGCTGCACGCCCATCTCGTACATGGCGTCGATAATGCGCTCGGAAATGGAGTTATGCCCGCAGCCCGCGCACAGCGTGCTCTTGTTGCCGCGATACTCAAGTACTGGAAGGCCGATGTGATTGACTTTGGGGCCGGGTGCTATTGCGGTTGCCATTTACAGGCCCTCCTTGGTTACGAATTCTTCCGTTATGGTTTGGGCGTCGAGCGGCAACCCGTTGTAGTGCAGAATGCTGCGCAGCTTGGTCACCTGGTCGGCTGGAATATCCAGCTTCAGCAGGCTCGCCAACTGGGCGTCGCGGTCCTGTTCCACCACGTATACCCGCTCGTGAGAGGCGACAAAGTCGTGAATCTCGTGAGCAAACGGATAGGCCCGGATGCGCATGTAGTCCACGCGCTGCCCATATCCCCGCTCAATCTGGTCCAGGCTTTCCCGCAGCGCAAAGTCGGTGGTTCCGTAAGCCAGGAACCCTATCCTCGAAGCGCCGTTCTTGAATGAAACGGGGCCGGGAACCAGAGTGCGGGCGGACTCGAACTTGCGCAACAGGCGCTCCATCACCGCAACGTATTCGTCCGGCTTCTCGGTATATCCCGCCGCATCGTTGTGTCCCGAGCCGCGGGTAAAATAGGCGGCCTTGGGGTGGTCTGTGCCTGGCAGCGTGCGCCAGCCGATTGCGTCGCCATCCACATCGCGATAGCGGGCAAATCCGCCCAGCTTGTCCAAATCCTCTTTGGTCAGCACCTTGCCGCGATCCAGCGGCTTGTCGGGATATTGAAATGGCTCCGACATCCAGTTGTTCATGCCCAGGTCGAGATCGCTAAGCACAAAAACCGGCGTCTGCAGCCGCTCGGCCAGGTCGAAGGCGGCGTAGCCAAACTCAAAGCACTCCTTCACTGAGCCGGGCAGCAAAACCACATGCTTCGTATCGCCGTGCGAAAGAAAGGCCACCGACAGAAGATCGGCCTGCGAGGTGCGCGTGGGCATGCCTGTCGAGGGCCCGGTCCGCTGCACATCGAAGATCACGCCGGGAATCTCAGCATAGTAGCCCAGCCCCGAAAACTCGGCCATCAGCGAGATTCCGGGCCCTGAGGTCGCGGTCATCGAACGCGCGCCGGCCCAACCCGCTCCCAGCACCATGCCGATCGCCGCCAGTTCGTCCTCGGCCTGTACCACTGCATAGGTCGCCTTGCCCTCCGCGGTTACTCGCAGCTTCTTCAGCAGGTCGGTGGTTGCTTCCACCACAGATGTCGAGGGAGTAATGGGATACCAGGCAACCACCGTTACGCCGGCAAACACCGCGCCCATTCCGGCCGCCGCGTTGCCGTCGATGATAATCTTGCCCGCCGTTTGATTCATCCGCTCAATAAAATACGGATCCTGCTTGGTGAGCTTCTCCTGTGCGTAGTCGAAGCCCGCCTTCACGGCGCCGAAGTTCAGTTCGAATACCTTCTGCTTCTTGGCAAACTGCTTGCGCAGGCCGTTCTCCACCACGGCGAGGTCGATGGAAAGTATCTGCGCCACGGCGCCCACGAATACCATGTTCCTTACCAGCTTGCGCAGCTTGGCCTCGGGACAAACGGCGGCCGTAATCTTGTCGAACGGCACCGGGTAAAAAACCACGTCGTCGCGATACTGCTTCAGATTCAGGCTCTCTTCGTAGATGACCACGCCGCCAGAGGCCAGCGCCAGCACGTCTTGCCTGGCGGTCTCTGGATTCAGCGCCACCAGCACCTCCGCTTCGCGCTTGCGAGCCACGTATTCGTCCTTGCTGGCGCGGATGGTGTACCAGGTGGGCAGGCCCGCGATGTTCGACGGAAAGAGGTTCTTGCCGCTGACAGGTACGCCCATTCCGAAAATGCTCTTCAGCAAAACGCTGTTGGCGGATTGCGATCCGGAGCCGTTCACGGTCGCCACGTTGATGCTGAAGTCGTTTACGACGCGCTCTCGCACGCCGATTGAGCCCTCTAATTGACCGAGAGCAAGATTACCTGTCGCCATTTGGCGGATTCCTTTCGACGTACTCTGGGCAGAGTCGATCATTCTTCTCCACATGTGATTATAGTCACTTTGAAGTCTCAGCGTCCCGAATCCACACCAAAGTGTTACCCCTTTGAGTCCCACTAAATGGGAATAGACCGGCGTCAATCCAGAATCGGGAACGACACTAGCAGAAACCCGGGCTGGCTGGAAATGTTTCCGTCCGTTCCCAGGCAATTCACGGTCATTCTATAGGGAATCGACGGCGTAACTTATTGATTTTACATACTTCCACAGGCGAACTCCTGCATTCTCAATTTCCCCCCAAAAAACAGGTTCGGGCCGCCGGCAACAGCGCCGGAAGTACCGGCTAAGGCTGCGACTCCGCTACCGCATCGCGCTTCCCTGACGAGACAACCTAACCATCCAGCGATGATCAACGCGAGTTGAGTGCCCTGCGTCACACAAAATCCGCGCAGGCCACTCATCTGGGAGAAAAAAACTTGTCGCGCCAAATCGAGGCAGGCGGGCGTATACTGGCGCGGAGCCGAGACAGCTTATCGTTTTCCCGTTACTCCGACTCCCCCGCAGCCTGCGCACACGGGTCGGCCTATTTGCTTCATAGCCGCCAGCAACTGAAAATCACTTGTCGCCAGTCTCACGCCGGAGTTCCGCATGAAGTTCTTCTCTACCGCCCGCCGCATGTTGCCAGAAGTTGGCCTGGTGCTGTGCGGAATTGGACTGGGCGTCGTTCTGGCCGACTCCATTGCTCATGCAATCCGCCTGCAGGAGGGACGGGCGGAGCTTAAAGACTATGCGCTGCGTCTGGTCAAAGCCGGAGATATGCTTGGCGACGAAGACACACAAGCCATTACCGCGGTAACAAACGATCATCTGCCCTTCTGCTCCGATAAGGAAATCGAATTCCTGCGCGCCTACGTCTTCCACTCCGCCCATGTTCGCGATCTGGGCCACACAAAAGACGGAAAGCTCTACTGCTCGGCGGGTGTCGGCAGGCTCGCTGTGCCGGCGCCCACGCTTGCGCCCGACGTTCTAACCGGCGGATTGAAGCTCAACCTGAGCGCTCCTTTGAGCATCTCGTCCAAAACAACCGGCTTCGTGGTTGAAAAGAACGATGTGGCGCTGGTCCTGAATCCCGAGGCCATACAGAACTTCGAGGAACCTCCGAAATTCTTCTCGGGCTTCCTCTTCGACAGGCAGAGTAACCAACTGACACAGACCTTCGGCCCGCTCATCCCTGTCACCAAGGAGGAGTTGGTTGCGGGCAAACTAATCGAACGCGACGGCGTGTTCTATCAGCCGCTGTGCTCCGATACCTCTCTGGTGTGCCAGGTTGCCGCCGAATCCCGCGCCGATGTGCTGGCACGAAAGGGATTCCTCCTCATCGGGTTCCTCATCGGCGGCGCGCTGCTGGGCATTGCGCTGGCCTTGATCCTGATCCTGTTCCTCCATCGCCAGCGCTCGCTTGAGGCGCAGTTGCACCGCGCCATTCGCAAATCCGCGCTGACGGTGGCTTACCAGCCCATAGTCAATTTGCAAACTGGCCGTATTGTCGGTGCCGAGGCTCTTGTACGGTGGGTCGATGAATCCGGAAAACTGGTCAGGCCCGAAATCTTTGTCACCCTCGCCGAAGACGGCGGCTATGTAAGCAAAATCACCCGCCTGGTTCTGAAGAAGGCAATGGAAGAGATGTGCGATGTGCTGGCGGCGGGCGGGTTTCGGATAACGCTGAACATCACGCCGGAGGACCTGAGCGACCGCAGATTCTTCGATCTCCTGCAGCACTGCATGCAATCGTCAGGCGTGCATCCATCGGCGGTCGGCCTGGAGTTGACCGAGCGCTCCACCGCCGACCAGTTGGTCGCCATCCAGGCTATCGGCGAGCTGCGCCAGGCCGGACACATGGTATACATCGACGACTTCGGCACCGGCTATTCGAGCCTCTCTTACCTGCATCGACTTGCCGCCGACGCCATCAAAATGGACCGCAGCTTTACGCAGACGGTGGGCACAGAGGCAGTGACGGCATCGGTTGTGCCGCTGATTTTGAATATGGCCCGGCAGCTTGGATTGATGGTAGTGGTGGAAGGAATTGAGAACAGCGCGCAAGCGGAGTATTTCCGCAACGCTGGCCCAGGCATCCTCGGCCAGGGGTGGCTTTTCGGCAGGCCAATGGCAGCCGATCAGTTGAAGAGTTTGCTTTGGGAAAGAGCCAATTGAGAAGGTCGGGCGCCGTGGGCACGACCGAAGCCGTGCCCTTTCAAAACGCACAATCGGCCATCTGTGCGGCAGACACCTCTAGAACTTCACCGTGGGCGCGGTCCGCGCTCCTGGGCTAGCCTCGAAATAAGCCTCGTTCGGATGGAATCCCAGCACTCCGGCCCACAAGCTTGTCGGAAACTGGCGAACATACGTGTTGTAGTCGCGCAGCGTGTCGTTGTAGGTGCGTCGCGAGACCTTGATGCGATTCTCCGTGCCGGCCAACTCGTCTTGGAGGCGCATGAACTCCTCATTCGACTTCAGTTGAGGATAGTTCTCAGTAAGCAGCAGCAAACGGCCCAGTGCAGAATCCAACTGCCCGTTGGCCTGGATCTTCGCCGAAGTTCCCTGTGCATTCAACATGCCCGCGCGCGCATTCGCAATGTCGCCGAAGACAGTACTTTCTTCCTTGGTGAAACCCTTCACCGTCTCCACCAGGTTGGGAATCAGGTCTGAGCGCCGCTGCAAATCCGCGTCCACATTCGACCAGGCATTCTTCACTGCCTCGTCTTTGGCCACCAATTGGTGCTGCGTGCTCACAAAACTGCCATAAACAAACAGCCCCAGCAGCACAAAAACTCCCACCACTCCCAGAAAAATCAGCAGTCCACGACCCATACAGTCCTCTTCTCCTCCGGTCCGCCGCGACGGACCCCTTCATAAAATCTGAGACTCTACCAGCAAATCTCCATCTGCAGAACACCAGGGCCGTTCCCTAATCCCTGTTCCCTAATCCCTGTTCCCTCAGTCCCTGCCTCACCAATCCCCACCAGCTCCGCCGCCGCCAAAACTCCCACCGCCAAAGCCGCTAAATCCCCCACCGCCGCCGGAGTCTCCGCCGCCCCCTCCGCCAAAACCGCCTCCGAATCCACCACCGCCATATCTTCCGCCGCCCATCAAGCTCGAAAACAGGCCGAAGCCCAGCAAGAGCCGAAAAAGCCATGAACCGCCAAAGAAGATGAGAATAATAACGATCAGGATCAGCTTGCCAAGTCCTGACCCGTGGTGCGCCTGCCTTGCCGGCTGCATGGCCATCGTCGGCTCATCGTCCAGTGTGACCTTGGCATCCGCGGCAATCACCTGAGCGATCTCGTCCACTGCCAGCGACACTGCTCCGTCAAAGTTATTGGCCCGCAGATCCGGAACCATTTCCCGGCCAATGTCGCCTAGTTTGCCATCCGGCAGAATGCCCTCAAGGCCAAACCCAACATCGATCCTGCGCTTGTGGTCACTCACCGCCAGCAGAATCAGCACGCCCCGATCGGAACCTTTGCGCCCAATCTTCCACTTGTTCTCAAGCTCATTCGCGTAGTCGGCCGAGTCCTCGCCATCCAACGTCTTAACGGTGACGATTGCGACCTGCGCATTGGCCGCGGTGTGATCCAACTGCCCGCAGATGCGGTCGAGGCGCGCTACCGCCTCAGGCGAGAGCACATGAGCATAATCGCTTACGTAATCGGTGGGTTTGGGAAGGTCCCCCACCCGCTCTGCAACCAGGGCCGTGGCACCCAGCCCCATGGTCGCGGCCAGCAGAATCCGGAAGAAGGTCGAGCGATTGCGCGGAAAGCCTTTCATCGCTCTCAATTGTACGCGGACGAAGGGCCAAAAGTTCCGCGAGCCGGAATGAGCCGGATGGCGCACCTGTCCCCTGGGCACACACACTACACTGAGATTGAAATGACTGAAAGCAATCTGCCCACTCCTCCCATCGCGCGCAAGCGGCCTATCGAGACACACCTTCATGGCGTCACGCTCAGTGACGACTACGCCTGGCTACGCGACAAAGAAAGCCCCGAGGTAACCGCATACCTCGAAGCCGAAAACGCGTACGCCGAAGCCGCGATGGCCCCGCTCAAGAACCTGCGTGAAGATCTCTACCAGGAAATGCTGAGCCATGTGAAGCAAACCGACGTCTCGGTTCCCTTCAACGACGGTCTTTGGTGGTACTACACCCGCACTGAAGAGGGCCAGCAATACGCAATCCACTGCCGCACGCATGGCAAGCCCAATGCGACTGAGGATACGCCGGAGCAGGTGATCCTCGACGGCAACCAGTTGGCCCTGGGCCACCCCTTCTTTTCCATCGGCGCCAACTCCATTACCGACGACGGCCGCTGGCTGGCCTACACCACCGACACCACGGGCTTCCGCCAGTACACGCTGCATATCAAGGACCTGGCGACCGGCGAAATATTGCCGGGCGAGGTGGAACGAGTCGGCTCCGTCGTCTGGGCTGCCGATAACCAGACCCTGTTCTACACCGTCGAGGACGAGGACCAGAAGCGCCAATACCAGCTATGGCGGCATAGGCTGGGCGCATCGCATTCCCAGGACGTGCTGGTGTATCAGGACGACGACGAGCGCTTCAACCTGGGCGCCGGCCGAACCCGCGACGGCAAGTTCGTGGTGTTCGAATCGGCCAGCCACACTGCAAGCGAGTCGTGGGTGCTGCCGGCCTCGGAACCTGAGAGCGATTTCACCGTCATTAGCCCCCGCCGGGACGAGCACGAGTACTCCATCGACCACCGCAATGGCCTGTGGTTTATCCGCACCAACGACAAGGGACGAAACCTCCGCCTGGTCACCGCACCGGTATCTTCGCCGGGGCGAGAGCATTGGACCGAGCGCATTCCCCACCGCGACGGCGTGATGCTGGAAGACGTGGACCTTTTTGCCGGCTTCCTTGTCGCCAGCGAGCGCGAAGACGGCCTTCCCCGTCTGCGCATCTGGCGCTTTGTCGACGACGGTCCCGAGGCGCATCCGGGGGGCGAAATCGCCTTTCCCGAGCCGGCTTACGACGCCCACTCGCACATCAACCGAATCTTCTCGACGACCACATTCCGATACGCCTACCAGTCCCTGGTAACTCCCCCTTCGGTCTTTGAGTACGCCGTCGCCTCAGGCGAATCCACGCTGCTCAAGCAGCTTGAGATTCCCGGCGGCTTCGACCGCACCCTCTATGCCAGCGAGCGCGTCCACGCCATCGCGCCCGACGGCGTCAAGGTCCCTGTCTCACTGGTTTATCGAGTCGACATGAGGGCAAAGCGCGAGTCGGGCAGTAATCCGCTCTACGTCTACGGCTACGGTTCCTACGGCTACTCGCTTCCGCTGGGCTTCAGCTCGAACCGCCTCAGCCTGCTCGACCGCGGCGTGGTTATGGCTTATGCCCACATCCGCGGCGGCGGCGACCTGGGCAAGCCCTGGCACGACAACGGCAAGATGCTGCACAAACGCAACACCTTCACTGACTTTATTGCCGCTGTCGAGCACCTTACTGCCACTGGATACGGCGACTCCGCGCGTGTGGCCATCGAAGGCGGATCGGCCGGCGGTCTGCTGATGGGCGCGGTCGCGAACCTGCGCCCCGACCTCTTCCGCGCCGTCCTCTCCCATGTGCCCTTTGTCGACGTAATGAACACGATGCTCGACGCTTCCCTGCCCCTCACCGTTCCCGAGTATGAGGAGTGGGGCGACCCCAATAACGAGACGTACTTCCGTTACATGCTGAGTTACTCGCCCTATGACAATCTGAAGACGGCCAGTTATCCGGCGATGTTAGTGAAAACCTCGCTCCACGATAGCCAGGTTATGTATTGGGAGCCAGCCAAGTATGTAGCCAAGCTTCGCACGCTGAAAATGGATAACAATCTGCTGCTGTTGGTTACCAACATGCAGGCCGGCCACGGCGGCGCAAGCGGACGGTACGACTACCTGAAAGAGATAGCCCTCGATTACGCATTCCTGCTGCGGGAGTTTGGAATTGTGTGATAGAGTTTGGCGGGTGGCCTGGGTCCAGCCACCCCAAAATGATTGGGTGCCCATGTCTCGAACATGGGATGCAGGACGTTGGCTGGGTGCCCCACATCCGACCATCCGCAAGATGATCCGGCGGATCCCTTGCCGACGCTCCACGCCAGGCGGCTATTGGCGCCGCGACAGTGATATCACTGCTAGCAGTTTTGCGCCCCAAACAGTCATTTGTGCGCGAAAAAGCGCATCGAAAACGCACTTATTTGCACGTTTTTTGCATCAAAACAGCACTAAAACAGGCTTAAAACATGCAAGAATGCATTATTTGTCACACTTTTGCGTATGCACATTTGCGTATGCTGCGCGGTTGTTCTTGCCATCGCAATGTACGCATATAACAACACACGGCGATGCGCATGTTCGGACGTCCCTGCGGAGTTTTTGGGGATGTATTTAAAGCCTGCTGCGGTGCGCCCACAGACCCAAGCCCGGATTCGCAATGAAGAATATCTCTTCCCCATCCACAGTGTTGTACCCATGCGATAGCTTTTCGGGATCGTAGCGCCGCGTCATCTCCGACAACTCGCCGTACTCAAACCCGACGCTCTCCACCTCTTCCTTGCTGAGATGTCCCGGGCACCAGCGAATCGAGAACCGCCCCTCAGAAGATCCATGAATCAGGTGCGCAGCCGCGCTTAAGTCGCCGGCCAGGTCCGCGTTCGCACTCACGGCTTCCAGCGTGGCCGAGGTCCCAAAGTACCCGTATTTGCGAATCAGCTCGTCGATCCTCTTGTCTTCGCCAAACTCCCTTACACCCGGAGCAAGCACAATCAACTCCGCGCCATCGGCCAGCGCCATGCGCGTCCGATAAACGGCCTTGTTGCCCAGCCAGGTGGAGTGAAACTCGTGCGGGTCGAGATACACGACCGCCTTCCGAATCGGCTCATCGACGATCTCGAAGTTCACCTTCAGGCTTAGCTCGGCGGCAAGTTGAAAGCACTCAATGTCATCGCCAATGAATAGCCCGCGCACCGCCAGCCCGCCGTTCTCTCCGCGACCAACCACGGTGAGTACATACACAATGGGAAGGTTCCGCAGAAAACGATCGGAGGCATAATTCAGAACGGTGCGAACGGGGTTTTCCGCGCGGCCCATGATGCGCTCCATCCCATAAACAGCGCCCAGGTAATGGCTCCTGTTGATCCCCTCGCGGCCTCCGGTTCCTACCAGAATGTTCTTGTTATAGTTGGCCATTCCGATAACTTCGTGCGGAACCACCTGGCCGATCGAAAGGATAAGATCGAACCCGCCTTGAGTTAGCAACCGGTTGACCTGCGCAGGCCACGCATAGCTGAGCTTACCCTCTGACTGCTCACGTATAAACTCCGCCGGAACCTCGCCAACCGTCTCAATATCGGTTCGCCAGTTGTGAATATGAAACAGGTCGAGCGGCATCCCGGGGAACATGTGCTCAAGTTGCGCCGTGCCCATGCGTGTGTGCGTTCCAAGGGCGGGAAGCACTGCTTTCAAGCGGTCGCCATAATACTTCCACACAAGACAAGTCAACTCACCGGCGCGCGAGTGGAACCGGCTCTGGTCGGGCGGCACGGCAAGCACCCGGTTCCGCGCGCCAAGCTTGGCAAGGCCTTCTGAAAGCAATTCGCCCAACTGCTGCGACGATAGATCGGTGTGCTCGCTTCCGACCGCGCAATAGAGACTCATCGCATTCCTTTAACTCAACTCAGTGCTTCCGCACAGATGCACGGTTACGCCTAACTCGGCAAACATGGCAGCCTTCGTGGCAAGAGCTTCGTCCGCCAGTTCAGGCGTGGGCGCATAGGCTACATTCACATGGTTGGCGCGATGGCGAGCCATCATTTGATTCTGGGTAACACCATGAAGGACCGTATGCATAATGGGCCATTGCGGTGTGGTCTCCTGCCAGCGGCGCTCTGTTTCCTCCTGCGGCAAGCTGACCGCCGTTCCGCGGCCCAGGTCGACATGCAACGCTCCGCCTTCAACAAACACGCGGCTCCAGACAATCTCGCCCGGCTTGCCAATGCCCTTCAGCGATCCGCCGCCGAGAGGAAAATACATCGCCGGCTGACGCTCGCTGCGGGCGCCGGCATAGCCGCCAACAAAGTGATTCGCGGGTGCAGCGCCGGAGATTTGCAGCAACCAGACAAACGCATCGAGGCCGTCTCCCTTGTAGTGCTCACCCCATCGAACATCGTGGAGGGTTGTCGATGGGTCCAGGCCCAGCGCAACCCAGCAGCGATTGGTGATCAGCGCATCCACGCCTGCGCATTCATCCACCTCGTTGAAGTGCACCACCGGAGTACCTGGATATAGCTCCTCGCTTGTACCTTCCGCAAACACCGGAGGCCGATCGGCATTGTTCAGCAATCCCTCGGCAAGGTCGGACGCCGGCGTCATATCTTTCAGTCCCTGCTGATACTGGATGCCGATTGCGTCGCATCCAAAATCCTTTGCGATTCGCACGGCGGCGATATACATCTTGCACTGCTCGATGGTCTGGTCTTTGGTCAGCTCGGTCGCCGGGTCCTTGCCGAAGTCGAATTTGAGCCCCTTGCCTGCCAGCCACTGGTAAACAGCCTCTGCCTCCGCATCGCCCACCGTCCGCATTTTTGCCACCAGGGCGGACTGGCTCAGGCGCTCTTTATAGATCCCCGCCGGGTTTAGGAGTTCGTCGTCGATGATGGCGTTGTACATTCCCATGCAGCCTTCATCGAATATGCCAACAATCGCTTTGCGGTGGCGGAGATGGTTGGCAAGTTGCGTACCTAAACTTGCGCTTTTCTCCGGCAGTTTGCCCGCATCGAGGACATGCACATGCGACTGATCGTGGCTGATGACGCCATCGCGCAGCCATTCTGTAAGCGCGGAAAGGAAGTAGTCGTCGGTGAAGTCCTTGCTCCATATCGAGGAGAATTTGCGGCCAGCCTTGATGAGCGACCCATTCAGGTTGAGCAACCCGACCAATCCCGGCCACTGCCCTGACCAGTTAGCGACGGTCAAGATCGGCCCCTTGTGGCTCCGCAGGCCCGGTAGCACATGATGGCTGTATTGCCATGCGGCGGTGGCGAAGACCAGTCTGGCCTCCGGATGGATGTGCATGAAAACATCCATGCCCATACGCTGGGATGAGATGAATCCGTGCTTCTCCCGCTCGCTGTAAGCATGTGCACGGATTAGCTTTACGCCCTTTTGTGCGAAGGCTGCGGTTAGTTTCTCTTCCATGTCTCGTTGCGCCGGCCAGCAAACCTGGTTGGCTGCGAGGCGCAAGTCGCCACTGGTTATGAGCAACACTTCGTCCGCTGCCGGCTTCGCCGGTTCCTGTTCCCGCACTGCCATTTCACTCATCTCCTTGCGATGGTGCTTCGCTCCACCAGAAAGAAATATACACCTCTCGGATGGCAGTCGGGCGCGTAAGCCCACGCCGTCTCCAGCGTGGGCTTTCTCTTGTTTTCCGTTGAGGAGCCTCCGATCGCTATACGTTGGGCATCCCCTCAGGGGCTAAAGCCCACGTTGATTCTATTGCCTTTGCGGCACGACTGAAGTCGTGCCCTGACACAAAGCATATTTTTGAAACACGCTCCAGCGTGCGTATTCTCTTGTTTTCCGTTACCGTTTTACAACTTCGCCAAGCAGCACCGAAAGGCCGTTCCACGCAATCTGTGCGCCAATGCATACCAGAATGAACGCAACCACCCGCAAGATGCCGTGCGCCGTGGACTGCGGGATGGCTCTGCTGATCCTGGGGGCGTACGCATAGCAGAAATAGACCAGCACGCTGAGAACCACCACGGCAAGAAACACGCCGATATGAGCCAGAATATTTTTGGTAAGATTCCGGTCGGATATGTGGGCGGTTAATGTCAGCAAGGCAACCAGAGTGCCCGGCCCTGAAGTTATGGGAAAGGTGAATGGATAGAAGGCTTTCAGTTCAAGATCTTCCTTCTTCGCCTCATCCCGGACGTCGGTTTCCTCCTGCTTTTTTCTGGAATTTGCGGCACCCTCCTGCTCGTTCAATACCGACCATCCCATGGCCGCAATCACCAGGCCGCCCGACAGCTCGACGATGGGGAGAGAGATTCCGAAGAAGTTGAGGATGGCAGCGCCCAGCAGCTCGATAACCGCAAGGAAGAGAATGTTATTGACGGCAATGCGGCGCGCCAAGGAGCGATAAACATCCGGCGGCGCGTCGCCGGCCAACCCGAGGAAGACCAGCGCCGACCCCAGCGGATTGATCAGCGGAAGCAGCGCGCTGAAGGCGATTAGAAATGCGTTCCAGAGCGGCAAGAGCATTCTCCTTGAGGCATTCTAATGCGTCGGGCGGTCCTATCTGGTGGCAATAGATGGGTTATGAGGATGAGCGCTGGCAGACAACCGCCGCCCCTGGGTTGTAAGCTTTCTGCTTATGGTTCGTTCCCTGCCAGTCTTCGCTCTGCTCTTCGCCGTCGCCGGTCTTAACGGCTCGCACTCGGATTTCCTCAAATACTACAAGGGCGTGCCTTATCACGACAGCCGTTACCAGGGCGGCGCTCAGGCAATTCCAGGCAAGGTGCTCTGCGTTTACTACGACCTGGGCGGCGAAGGCGTTGCCTATCACGACTCCGACGCCAAGAACAACGGCAGCGGCGGCCTGAACCCCGCTAACGGCAGCTATCTAAACGAGTTCCGCATGAACGAGGGCGTCGACACCTCCTATACCAAGTTCAACCTCGACCCCAAAATCGACGACAATCCGTACGACCGTGTGGCGCCGCCTGCCAACCTGCTTTATGTGGGCTGGACCGTGCCCGGCGAGTGGTTCAACGTCACCGTGCAGGCGGCCGAAGCCGGCGACTACTCCGCCGACCTGCTCTATACCTCGAACCGGGGCGGCAGTATCTCGATCGACGTGAACGGAGAGCCCGCCACTGGTCCACTGGCCATTGTCTCAACGTTCGACGCGGCCGATCCAGTTGCCTGGCGTCAGTGGCACCATTGGAACGTGGCCCCCGGCCTTGCGAAACTCCATCTACCCGCAGGCAAGGCAGTGCTGACCGTGCACATCGTCACCGAAGGGCAGATGAACCTGGCCTGGTTCGATGTGAAGAATGCCGGCAAGTAGGCTTGTGGCCGGGCGCCGGCTGGCGGCTTGGAGCCTCGCCGTTAGTGTGGTGATTTGCGTACTCTGCGATGTTGAGAGGCACCTCGCAGAGTATGCGAATTTGCATACGCAAACGTGTGACAAATCGTGCAAAACAGCATGAAATAAGGCCTTTTTAGTGCGAATTAGAGCGTTTTTGATGTGTTTTTTCGCGCACAATTACACGGGTAAGCGATTAGATAAGCGATTAGAAAACCAGGAAAATGCATGCAGTGATATCACTTCTTGCTGTTAGCTGTTAGCTTTTAGCTGCTAGCTCTCAGCTATGGCACGCCGGCCAGGCCCTCGGCCCGCGACGGATCAGGAATCGAGGTTTCCCATGTCTCAGAATCAAGACATGGGGCACCCGGCTGTGTTTCAGGGTCCTTTGTAAGTCTCCGAAAGACAGTCTCTTTTCTAGATGATGTTTAGAGACGGATCCTCGAGTTGCTCCAGTCATCCGCAGCCTGAAGCGAAACCCTCCAAGTCGTTTTCGTGAAAATGTGGGAACAAGGCCGTTTGTTTGTCCGTATTCACTCCACAAGGAGTCTTACGCCCATGTTCCGACCCATATTCTGCGTCGCCCGGCGGCATATCGGTTTCTGCGCGGCTCTTATCGTCTTTCTGTCAGGGACGTGCCTTTACGCGCAGACCCCCATCATAGAAGAACCCAACTACACGCCCACGCTGACTTTTGACGTTGCCACCATACGGCTTGCGCCGCCGCCGGACGCCAATTTCCACGTATCCGTCTCCAGCCCGCCGCACTCCAGCCGATTCGAAGCCACGAACCTTCCCATCAAGGCCCTTCTCCAGATTGCTTACGGGTGGGATGCTCCGGTTGTGGACGCACCGGGCTGGGCCACCGACACGTTGTACAACGTGCAGGCTCGCTCGGACGAAGCCGCCGACGCCAGGCTCGCCAAGCTCACCGACAACGAGGTTCGGCTGGAGAAGAGGAACGCGATTCGGGTGTTGCTGGCCGAGAGGCTGGGCCTGAAGTCGCACCTTGAGACTCGCAATAGCTCGGTGTATCACCTGGTGGTGGACAAAGGCGGCGTTAAATTGCAGGTTGCGCCCGCGCCTCCGCCCCCCGCCGATGGAGAGGCGCCGCCTCTGCCGCCGCCTTCTAACCTGGCGGCTCATGGCTCGCAGCATGGCCTGGAGTTTGTTGGATCGAATGAATCCATGCGGGCCATCATCGGCGCCCTGAGTACGATGGTGGAAGCGCCCGTGTTGGACAAGACCGGTCTGAGCGGCGCGTACAATTTCACGCTTCAGTTTGGCCGCGAATGGTCCGCCCACGATCCGGATAGCTGGCCCTCGATTTTTACCGCAGTGCAGGAACAGCTTGGGCTCAAGCTCGAAGCGGTGCACGAGTCGGTGCCCAACCTGGTGGTGGACCACATCACGAAGCCGACGGAAAACTGATTCGGGTACTGAGGGCTGGCCCTAATACTGTTCAGTTAGCAGAAGTGACTCCGTAGCCGCCTGTAGCGCCGGTCTCCAGACCGGCTGTCGTGCGGGCGTCCACGCCCGCACTGCTCGTTAACTGAACAGCATTGGGGCTGGCCCGCGCCGCGCATTCCCTCGGGGGCTAAAGCCCCACCTTGATATTTCCGGACTTGATGTACGGGCTGAAGCCCGTACCCTTCACTTGGAATCCGTTCCCTCCAAACTAACGGATGCCGGTCTTGCGATGAATTTGGCGCGGGCATAGGAAAAGGCCAGCCCGCTGGGCGGGATGGCCTTTTCCGCTGGATTGGGCGCAAGCGCTGACGAGACCGGTCTGCTTGAATCGCTGGCCGGACTGGTCTACTTGAAGGAGGCTATGGCGCTGGCTTCGTCGTCGTAGATGTCGAAGACGGTATAGAGCTTGGTCAACTGAAGAAGGTCGTGGACTTTCTTGGTCAGTTTGAGCAGCTTGAGCGTAGCGCCCTGGTTCTTTGACGTGGTGTAGGCGCCCACCAGCTCGCCCAACCCCGAGCTATCGATATAGTTCACGTCTCCCAGGTTCAACAGGATGCTTTTGGAGCCTTTGCCGATCAGGTCGCGAATGGCGTCGCGCACCTGCACGCTGCCCTCGCCCAGAGTGATCCGCCCGCTAAGGTCCAGAACGGTGACGCCGTCCACTTCTCGGGAAGCAATAGTAAGAGCCACGGAATTTCCTCCTTGGTGATGTTGATACTGTTATAGCACCTTGGCCGGGAGCGATGACGGGTTGGCCCAATGTGCGTAGAACGTTGGAAGTGCTGGGTCGGGCTCAGTCCCCGCCGAAGCCCTAGGTTTTTTCCGCCGCCGGCGCCAGATGTTTTACCAGCGTCAGCTCGGTGCCTGGATTCAGTTGACGAAAGTGTACCTCATCCATGAAGGAACGGATAAGGAAGATTCCGCGGCCGGTGCCGCGCAGCAGGTTTTCCGCGGCCAGGGGGTCTGGAATTGTGTCGGGATCGAGGCCTCGGCCCTGGTCGGCGATTTTGAATACAAGCGACGCGCCGGTGTTTTCCAGGCTGACGGCAATTTGTTTGGATGGGTCGTATTCGTTGCCGTGGAGGACGGCGTTAACCGCTGCCTCGCGGACGGCCATGGCCACGTGAAAGCGTTCGTCCTCGTCCAGGCCGGCTTCCTCGGCCAGTTTATCCGCGGCAGCTTCCACCTCGCTGACGCTTTCCATGGTGGAACTCAGTGCGAAACTCATCCGTCCTCCGTTGGGTCCGCTCACCGGGTGTGTATCCGCCTTTTCCGGAGCGGGCCGGGGCAGCGTTGCCCCCTCCGCGCCTAAGCAACCTTGCTGGCAGTTTCATGGCTGGCAATGGATCGTGTCAAGTAGTGATTCTGGAATGGTGTTCCGTTGAATAACATTGAGGCGTCGCGACGGCATTCGATTGCCGCGAAGAGCTGCAGTTATCCAGCCGAATACGGGCGGACGCGGGACACGGGCGCAATCCGGCCCCGAGGGAATACACTCTTCCCATGCGCCCTCGCACCTCAGCCCGTATCAGTCTCACCGCGCTGCTGGGGACACCTGTGACCGACTCGCAGGGGCATCTGCGCGGGCGGTTGAAGGACATTGCCGTGGCCACGGGTCCGGATGCCGGCAAGGTGGCCGGACTGGTGCTGAAAACTCGCGCGGGGCTGTGCATTGTTCCCTCGGAAGATGTGATGGAAACGCCCGCCGGCACGCTGGAGCTGCGCTCATCGGGCGCGATGGTTCCGCTGAAGGACGACGGCAATTACCTCTACTTGCAGCAGGACCTGATGGACCGGCAGATCATCGATATTCACGGGCGCAAGGTGGTCCGCGTAAACGATGTGGACCTGGAGTGGCTGGGGCGGGGCGCAGCGCATTTGCTTCGCGTGGCCGAGGTGGAAGTGGGGCTGCGCGGCGCGTTTCGGAGAGTCTTCAAAGGGCTGCTTCCGCGGGGCACTCTGGAGACGCTGTCGCGCAAGCTGGGCGCGCGGGGCATCCCGTGGCAGTTTGTCGACGTGATCGAGGTGGACCCGGCGCGGCGGGTGAAGCTGCGAATCGAATACGAGCGGCTGGCGGAGATGCACCCATCCGACCTGGCCGAGATTCTGGAAGACCTGGCGCCAGCCGAGCGGGAGGCTGTGTTTACGTCTCTGGACGAAGATGTGGCCGCGGAGACGCTGGAGGAGGTCGATCCCAAGCTGCAGAAGTCGCTTCTGGAGAAGCTGGACGAAGAGCGGATCGCGGATATCGTGGAAGAGATGGACCCCGGCGCGGCCGCCGACCTGCTGGCCGAGCTGACCGAAGAGCAGTCCGACGCAATTTTGGAGGAGATGGAGCCGGAAGAGCGGCACGAAGTGGAGGAACTGCTGGAGTTCGACGAGGACTCGGCCGCCGGCTGCATGACCACCGACTTCATTTATTTGGGAATGCCATCGACCGTGGCCCAGGCGGTGCAGGCCATGCGCAGCTTCGACGGCGACCCGGCGGGAGTGACCGAGGTCTATTTGCTGGATGAAAAGCGGATATTGCGCGGAGCGGTCCCATTGGCACGGCTAGTGATGGCGCTGCCTGAGACGCGGATGGCGGTGCTTGCCGAACCGCGCGTGCTTTCGTGCCCGGCGGATCTGCACCAGGACGACTTGGCCGAGCTTTTCGACAAGTACAACCTGCACGCGCTGCCCGTGGTGGACGCGCAAGGACGCATGGTGGGGGTGGTGCAGGCCGACCAGGTGATCAGTTTTCTGAGGGAGAAGCTTTAGAATCAGCGGCAAGTGGGCACTGAAATCGATTTCCAATTTGCCGATAGTGATCAGTA
>Ga0182030_10011824_pt1 | contig 17571 bp, 16 predicted proteins | sample 812S3MmetaG_FD_121299 | JGI IMG/M metagenome (GOLD analysis project Ga0182030, IMG submission 121299) | Permafrost microbial communities from Stordalen Mire, Sweden - 812S3M metaG (Illumina Assembly) | ecosystem: Environmental > Terrestrial > Soil > Wetlands > Permafrost | place: Sweden...
ACCATGAAGAGAATATTACTTTTATTTTTTCCACGCATGATTCGAGAGTTGTAGATAAAGCGAGACGGGTGATTACATTAGAAGACGGAAAGGTTAAGAGTGATGTTTGACAACAGATCATACAGATTCTTGCAAGTAAAAATAATTAGTACCCTGTTATTTTTCTTTCTTTACCTGCATCCGGTTACTTCACAAACTCCGGATAGTGCCGCAAGATTTCAATGCAACGGATATATCGAGGTGATGCAAACGGTTCTATTTGACAGTATAAAAAAGAACTGGAGTACTGAAGATCTTGTAAACAACCGTTTAAATTTTAAATGGTATGCAACCAATAATCTGACTGCTGCCATGGAGATGCGAAACAGAATCATATACGGAGATATGATAACAAATAATCCCTTAGTAGCCTCTACATATGCCAGTGATAATGGGTTTCTGAATATGACAGCAAATATAATACAGGGGAATTCATTTATTTTGAATACCAATATTGACAGGTTATGGTTAGCCTGGGAAGAAAATAAAATACGGATTACGTTAGGACGGCAACGGATTAACTGGGGGCAATGTTTTGTTTGGAATCCGAATGATCTATTTAATGTTTATTCTTTTTTCGATTTTGATTATGTGGAGCGTCCCGGGAGTGATGCCGTCCGGATTCAATATTATAATACCGCGACCAATACTTCCGAATTTGCTATAAAAATGAACAACCAGAATGAAGTCACTGCCGCGGGGTATTACAAATTCAACACCCATGGATATGATATACAATTTCTTGGAGGGGTATTAAACAGCAAAGATTACATGATTGGTACCGGATGGTCAGGAAGCATCAGTAGTGTAGCGTTCAGAGGTGAACTGAGTTATTTTCAACCGATGAAGACCTTCACGGACACTTCAGGACAGTTTATGATGTCCATAGGAGCAGATCACACCTTTGGGAATAGAATGATGATTCAGGGTGAATTTTTATACAGTAACAAATCTCTTAATCAGGCTCCAGATTTTTTGTCTTATTATAACGCACCGCTAACAGTTCAGAATCTGGCTATTGTAAATTACAATTTTTTTGCACAATTCAGTTACCCGGTCACTCCTTTGTTAAATGCAACATTTGCCGGGATGTTCTTTTTGGGGATCAGGGGATATTATATAGGGCCATCGGTGAGTTATTCGCTGACGAACAATCTTGATGTTTCCTTTTATCTGCAATCTTTCAGCGGTAAATTTCAGAATCAACCCACCCAGAACATCAATCTTGCTTTTCTAAGAATAAAAATGAATTTCTGAAATTATTTTTTCACACTATTTTTATCAAGCGCTGTCTGATATTTACGGGCATAAGCATTGTGCTGCATCAATGAGGTGGAAAAATTGTGAGTTCCGGATAAGTCATCCTTTGCACAGAAATATAAATATTTGTGATGTTCATAATTCAACACAGCATCAATGACCTGAACACTTGGAAAACAAATAGGTCCTGGTGGAAGACCCTGGTATTTATAGGTATTGTAATGCGAATCATATTCAAGATATTTGGTATAGATTCTTTTCAAGCTAAAATTATGCATTGCAAATTTTACTGTAGGATCCGCCTGGAGTTTCATTCCTTTTTTGATGCGGTTGATATATACACCTGCAATGGCAGAATATTCAGACTGCCTGGACGTTTCCTCAAAAACTATGGAAGCAACAGTTGTTACTTCTACCGGGGTTAATCCAATCTCAGAAGCAAGTTTTCTTCTTTTACCATTCCAGAATTTATTATACTCCTTATACATTCTGATTATAAAATCCCTGACATCAGTATTCCAATACATCTCATAAGTGTTTGAAATAAATAAGGCAGGAACTGATGATTTATTAAACCCATATTCAGACAGTACCTTATCATTATTCAATATAGTTAGAATAGCCATTGAGTCAGGTTCCAGTTTTCTTGACACCACGCCGGCAAATTCGTCAACAGTTCTGACATTGTTAAAAGTAAGCTTTACCGGTACCTGTATACCCGAACGCAACAAATTAATCAACTCGTTGTTACTCATCTTATTTTTAATCCTGTACCGGCCAGGTTTTACATTAAACTTATATTTTTTCTTTTCAGCCAGCCATTCAAATGAATTCCGATCCATAATATAATTCTTATCAACCAACAGCTTGGTAACGTTTTCAATTGAAGATCCGGTTGGGATATAGAGAAATTCAGCTTCTTTGTTATGAATCATAACATTCGGACTATAGATTTTTCTATAGGTGCGATACGATGTTACAACCGTTATCAGAAGTGTGATTCCGATGACTGAACTAATTATTTTAAATAAAAAAGATTTCGGATTGGCTTTCATTTACATGTTCTTAATATGGATTGCAAAAATAAGAACAAATAAGATATTTGCAACAAACATCCCATTTCAAACGTTTTAGATAAATGCAAAATAATTTTGATTTTGGCTGGAAATATTGATTCGTATAAAAAATAAACGCATATTTGCAACAGGTCTTTTTAAAATGAATACAGAAGATATTTACACTTTATTTAACAACTTAAAAGAAGACAATCTTTGTTTTGTATATCATAGTAATTTTAATGATGAGATTACGGATCGTATCATTCATTTGAGTGAAACAAATTTATCAACCCTGCCTGAAAGCACATCACTGAGCAGGAAAGTTTCATTTCTGATAGCTGAATGTTTTCAGAATGTATTAACTCATGGAAGTATTCAGAACCCAGGCTTTCATATTGATAGTCATTCCACCATCTTTAGTATCAGAAACATAGGGCAGTTTTTTTTTATTTCATCATCCAATTTAATCAGCAATAATGATGTGGCGGATTTGAAATCCAAATTATTATTGATTAACAATCTGGATACAGAAGAACTCAAACTATTATATTTAAGTATCCTGAAAAACAAACTGAATACATCAGAAAATTCAGGTTTGGGACTCATTGAAATGGCTCGTCGTTCAGGTCATAAGCTTGATTTCAGTTTTCAAAGAATCAATGATTTTGTTTCCTTTTTTTATATTCAGATAAAATTTGATTCATCCGGATCTGCTGAAACAAGTAAAATTCACAATCATGGTTTTGATTCGCATAATTGGTTACATGATTTGATGAATACCCGGAATCTGTATATAATTCATAAAGGTGATTTTTCCAATGATACGTTACTGCCTATTATTCATGTGGTTGAAAAAAGTCTTGAAACACATCTGGCTAAAATGGTGCATAAAAGAATCTTTCATCTTTTGGTTGAACTGCTCCAAAACATCAGTCTTCATGGTTTTTCAACACATATCAGGAAAGAAGCGATCTTTACCATTGGTCAACAAAACGATGAAATCAATATAAGTACCGGTAATTATATCGAAAACCAATATGTTGATAAATTAAAAAACCATTTGCTTCATATTTCAAGTATTGACCACCAGGAATTTGATAAGTTATATAAAGAAACTCTTATCAGAGATTCCATATCCGTCAAAGGAGGAGCCGGCGTTGGTCTTTTAGATGTTGTAAAAGAATGTGAACAGAAAATTAAATTTGATTTTTTCCCGGTAGATGATCAGAAATCATTTTTCTCTATCAGTGTCTTATTTAATATCAAAAAATACTTTCAGGAACTATAAAACTATCTAAAAAAATACAGATAACATATACAAACATAATCTGGCCGTACAATGGATCAATCAAAAAGGCAATTGTGGCAATTCCCATGGCGCTATAAAGAAGGTTTTATTTTAACGACCGGATTATGGATCGTTGGTTTGCTTATAGAATCATTGTCAGGACATCGTTCTATAAGATTCCCGGGATGGCCGTTTCATATTGAAATGGGGTTCGGAATCACAGTCCTTCTGATCATCATTCATTTATTATATAAAGACAGTGCTTTGATCAAATGGCTTTCGAGTGTACCTGCAAGTATCAGCTCCATTGTCTTATTTACCATCTTATTATTAGCAATGGGTCTAATACCTCAGCAGTCTGTTAAATCCAATGGCACTATTCACATCCTTGGATTGGATAGAATCCATAACAGCTGGCCTTTTCTTCTTTCAACTATAATGTTGTTTACAAGCCTTTCATTTACCATTCTGAAACGATTCAAACCCCCTTTTAAAAAAAACATCTTTTTTTTATTAAATCATTTGGGTCTGTGGTTGATTATATTTGCTGTATCTGTAGGCGCCAGCGATACAAAGGATCTGTTTATGCAATTAGAAAAAAATACGACTACGATAGTTGGAACTGATGATCAGAATCAGACATATAAAATGCCTTTCCAGATGAAGCTGCTTGATTTTTCAATTCAACTGTTTCCTCCCAAAATAGCGTTATTTGATAACTATACCGGAAAGATCAATGTAAAAGACAAAAGAAATTTATTCCTGATAAAAAAAAATGCGTCTGAAAAAATTCTGGATTGGACAATTGCCATAAAAGAATTTATTCCTTCTGTAAAAGAAGATTCATCAGGATATTATGCTTCCAATGATACCGGTTCTGCTCCCGCTGCATTCGTCACTGTTTATCAGAATGAAAAACAGATAACAAAAGGGTGGATCACCAGTGGAGGATTGAAAGTCAAACCTAAATATTTAGAAATTGATAACAACTATTCTATCGCGATGACGATTCCGGAACCAGAAAGATACAGTTCAAAAATTGTTTATACTATTGATAAACATCATTATGATACAACGTCCATTGAAGTTAACAATCCCTTAAAAATTGGATCATGGAAAATTTACCAGATGAGTTATGACAAAGAGAAAGGGCAATGGTCAACCATAAGTATAATGGAAGCAATACAGGATCCATGGTTGCCGATAATATATGCCGGTATTTTTATGTTATTTGGAGGAGCTTCTTATTTATTCTGGATTGGAAAAAATTAATTATATTACACAAAAAACCAAAAAGAAATCATGATTTGGGTAAGTTATCCTATATTTTCAATCATCTCAACAATTGCTTTTATTGTTGGAATCTCATTGATATATGCTTCAATAAGCAAACCATTATTAAGATTTGCCGGTGAAGCGCTCTTAATTACAGGTATTATTTCAAACTTAAGTTTTATAATTATTCTTTGGATTTATCTGAATCGTCCTCCCTTGAGAACACTGGGTGAAACAAGACTATGGTATTCCTTTTTTCTGCCTTTAATCGGAATCATCACGTATAAAAGATGGAACCTGAAATGGTTTCTGTTATATAGTATTGGTATGTCTTTTATTTTTCTGTTATTGAACTTGTTTAAAACAGAAACATATGACCAAACATTAAATCCGGCACTTCAAAGTCTTTGGTTTGTGCCTCATGTCATTGTTTACATATTCGGATATGCTTTATTGGCAGGATCTGCATTAATGGCTCTGAATGGAATCATCCGGTTCAGAAACAACAGTTTTGATATTCAACTGTTAAAGAGAGCCGACAACCTTGTATACATGGGATTTGCTTTTATCACTTTAGGTTTGCTTTTCGGGGCTTTATGGGCAAAAGAAGCATGGGGTCATTACTGGACATGGGATCCAAAGGAGACATGGGCATTCCTGACCTGGTTGGGATATCTGATCTACATACATATCAGATGGCATCTGCCGAAAAAAATCACTGCACCTTTATGGATGCTTGCACTTGCCTTTGTTATTCTGTTAGTCGCGTGGTTTGGAATCAATTATTTACCTTCAGCGCAGAATAGTGTTCATGTGTATAGCAATTAATACACTCACGTTATTTTCCCTAAATTAATTTAAGAATATTTTCTTTAAAATTTTGTGAATCATAGAAAGGGTTGTAAAGTTTGTTATAGCTGATTTCACCGGTATCAGTAAAATAAAATCCTTTGATAAACATGGGTGGTAATAGATACACCAGATCGCCATCATCATTCTTATAAGGATTCAGATCAGTGAGTATCTGGTGGACTTCATATTTAACATGTCTGTTTCCCAACACTTCCCTGAGCATATTCTGGTAATAATCAAACAATTGTGTAGCTATACTCAATACCATAATATAATTTCCATAATCAACCCGGGCTTTGAGCCAGAAATTCAGATACACCTGATCATTTATGACTTTATCTGTAGTTTTGATGAACGATTCAACAAAGCGAAAACCTTCTCTCATGATATGTTCAGCATTTTCTTTTGTAGCGGTTCTGTGAATATAATTTTCAATACCTTTTTCTGATGGAAGGATAAAACTCAGAAATTGATCATTTATAGACATGGTTTAAAAAATGAATCCAACAGCAAATTTTGAAGTAATAATAGATCCGGGTCCCCAGACATGCCATGATTCAAAAATCATGGGTTTATAACTCAGACCGTTCTGGTCAATGGTGGATAATACAAAAGGAAAATCATATTGAAATCCAATACTACCGTCATAATAAAAATGTTTGACAGGAACTATTTTTACACCCAGGCAAACACCTCCGCCAAAAGCCGTGAAACTTTGATTTGATAAAGTTGTTCTGTAATAATAACCAGCGTTGTTTGACTGGGGTTCATTATTTACATACTCTATATTTGGAGAACTGTATTGACCTACATCAACTTTAACCTGGAAATACTCACTGTAAGTAGGTTGTATTTTTTCATTTCTTTTGAATTTCCTGACAAGAATAATATGCTTAAATGTCGGCGATATTTTAAAACCCTTAAATACATCAGGATTTCCTATCAATGGGGATCCTTCGAACAGATTAAAGAAATTCTGATAAAAATTGGTACTGATACCTATCTCATTTCTTTCATTGATAGCTCTTTCAAAGTTAATATTAATCCTTCCGATTAACAGAGCTGTAGGTTCAATTTCTATTGAATTTAACTGACAAAGCAAATAATTATTTGATAATAAGAAAGTTGCTAAAACAAGAATGAATACTTTTTTCATTTCTCCGCATTCTTTTTGAATGAAATATTTAACAAATGAAACTCATTTTATTATAAAAAGCTATAAATTTGAATTTTTATATGCATTACATGCAAATTTAGTAAATTATTTAATTGAAAGAGATACCTTTATATAAAAACATACCACTTGATGAAAAAAACTTTGAGGTTCTTTTTAAGAGTCACTTTTCAGCTTTGTGTTCATTTGCTTTAAAATATATTTCCGACCTTGATTCCGCGAAGGAAATTACCCATGAAGTATTTATTAATCTCTGGGTAAAAAGAACAAGCATTGACCTTAATAAATCCATAAAATCATATTTATATACTTCCGTTTACAATCGTTGTTTAAATCACATACGGAATAATAAAAAGTTTACGCATGCAGAAATGCCTGTTGATAATTATGATGAGAACCGGGATTCATCGGACAATATAAGTGAAATTGAATTAAATGAGAAAATTCAGAAAACCATTGATTCTTTACCGGTTAAATGTCGTGAGATATTTGTTTTAAACAGATTTGAAGAATTGAAATATCAGGAAATAGCCGAAAAACTTGATATCTCCATAAAGACTGTTGAAGCGCAAATGTCAAAAGCCTTGAAAATAATGCGGAGAAACCTGATTGATTACATAACATAAGGGTGAAACTGCAATTATGTGTATTAAAATAGAAGAATATTAAAAACGATGACAGATCATTTAAACCATATTATTCTTATTACCAAATACCTGACTAAAGAAGCCAGTCAGGAAGAACTTCGGTCATTTGAAAGCTGGATGAATGCTGATAAAGCCAACAAAAAAATATTTGATGAATATGAAAAGGCTTGGAAAGATGCAGAACATGTTAAAACATATCTGATTATAAATACAGATGATGAATGGAAAAAATTTCAATCCATTTTAAAAGAAAAGAATATTCCATTTTCTGAAAAGAAACCTGCTGTCAGGTCATTTTTATATTATTCAGCCCGTGTAGCTGCTGTCATGATCATTGGAATTCTTACCGGTTTGGGAATTTATTTTCTGACTGATAAAATGAATAAAGTCCAACTGATTACTCAAGCCGGGTCAAAAGAAGTTCAACTCAACGATGGTTCTGTTGTGACATTAAATGCCAATACAAAATTAAAATACCCCCTTCATTTCAGAGGAAGATCGAGAAAAGTGACCTTAAGGGGTGAAGCATATTTTAGTGTGCATCCTGATCAAACAAAACCATTTATCATTGACATGGGCGATGCAAAAGTAGAAGTGGTGGGCACATCATTTAATATTAAAGCCTATGGTAAAAGTAACAATATAGAAGTCACAGTTAACTCCGGTACAGTGGTTTTTTCCGGTTCAGACAATGAAAAAATTATTTTAAAAGCCGGTGAAAAGGGGATTTATTTTAAAAATCTGAACCAGTTGACCAAATTAAACAATGACAACTTCAATTACTTATCGTGGAAAACAAAAAAACTTATTTTTCAGAATAATTCATTATCCGATATTGTAAATACTTTGAATGATGTATATCATGCCAATATTGTCCTGAGCGATGAACATCTGATAAAATGCAGGGTAACTTCTTCATTTGACAACCAAACATTAGATGAAGTATTATCAGTTCTTAAAGCGACTCTTGATTTAAAGATCTGTAAGACGGAATCTTCGATTCTAATTTCAGGGGAAGGTTGTTAAACAAATAATATTCTTCGGGTTTTTCCGTAACTTTGCTTAATGACTAAACACATCCTATATATAATATTGATTGTTTTTTTATTCACACATGCGTTCCTGATCAACTCATATTCACAACCGGGAGATCTGGATAAAATTATTTCTTTAAAAGTTAAAGATATGCCATTAGGCGATGTATTGAATGAAATAATGAAACTGGGAAAAATAAAATTCTCCTTTAGCAATGAGCAAATCCCGATTGACAAAAAAGTTAGTATTGAACTCACTGATACCCCCATTAAAGTAGTACTGGATCTTTTATTTAAAGATTTAGACATTGAATATGAGATAGTTGAAAAACAGATTGTTTTAAAGAAAAATAAACCTGCAGATAACAATGAGAGTGGAAACAAAAAAATAATGGAGCAAAAATACACTATTAACGGGTATTTAAAAGATAAAACAACCGGAGAAGTTTTGATTGGAGCGACCATTATTATAAAAAATATAAACATCGGCACTTATACGAATCCTTACGGATTTTATTCAATTACGCTGCCCAAAGGCACCTATCATGTTTCTTATTCATACATCGGGTATAAAGGATATGATTCCTCAGTAGTTGTTACTAAAAATCAACAAATCAGTGTTGATATGAAGTTGGATACAACTCACGTCAATGAAGTTATCATAAACGCGATTGAAAAAGAAAATAGCATCGAACGAAGTCAAATGGATGAAATGAAACTAAGACCTGCCGAAATACAAAATATGACGGGTTTTCTGGGTGAAGTTGATCTTATCAAATCCCTTCAGATTATACCCGGAATATGTACATTTGGCGACGGATCATCCATGTTTTATGTCCGGGGTGGTGACAGAGATCAGAATTTGATCCTCATAGATGAAGCGCCGATATATAATCCTGCTCATTTGTTGGGATTTGTATCATCTATTGCGCCTTATGCCATAAAAGATATTAACATTTATAAAGGAGATATGCCTTCCTATTATGGTGACAGACTTTCATCTGTAATTGATGTTCACACGAAAGATGGAAATATGACAAAATCAGGTGTAAACCTGAATTTAAGTCCTTTTACCACGGACTTATCCATAGAAGGACCCATGAAAAAAAATAGCAGTTCTTTTTTTATATCATTCCGTACATCACAATTACAATGGATCGTTCCTTTTGTTCCTGAAACATATAAAGAATCGTCCAATATTGTTTCAAATAATATGAAATTAAATTTTTATGATCTGAATGCCAAATTTAATTTTAAGTTAAATGATAAAAATCGCATCTTCTTTTCACTTTACAGTGGGAAGGATAATTTTTTACTTGATTCAGATCCGAAAAACGGTTTAAGCTGGGGAAACTTTGCGGGTACGATCCGTTGGAATCACCTGTTTAATTATAAACTTTTTTCAAATACGACATTTTATGTAAGTACCTATAATTATAATTTATATATTGATAATAACAATTATTGGAATTCAAGTATAACCAATGTCGCATTGAAAACTGATTTCTCTTATTATCTCAACACAAAAAATACAATTCGTTTTGGAGTGAGTCTTTCCAATCAATTATTCATCCCGGGTAATTTTATATCTGACAACCAGATAATAACTCAATATGAAGTTCCTCAACGAACAGCTGATGAAATTATATTTTACGCGGGTGAGGAGCAAAAAGTGACAGACAAGATCACTTTGCAATATGGTATACGAATACCTGCATGGATCAATGTCGGACCAACAACTTTATATCTTCAAAGTCCGGCACATATTCCATATGATACAATGACAATAGGGAAAAATAAAATTTATAATACATTCATCAATATTGAACCACGAATCAGTGCCCTGTATTCCTTTAGTAATTCTTCGGAAATTAAAGCATCCTATTGCAGAACGGTGCAATATATACAGGCACTATCGAATTCGACGAGTCCTTTTGTTACATTTGATATCTGGTTGCCTTCTGATCCGAATATACACCCTCAAACCGCGAATCAATTTTCGCTGGGTTATTTTCAGGGTATTCGTCCGATCAACTTTGATCTGTCAGTTGAAGCATATTACAAGCGGATGTTTCAGCAAATAGATTATGTTGACAATGCAAATATGTTTTTTAATCCTACTATCGAGAGTGAGATTAGATTCGGCAATGCATGGGCTTATGGAGTTGAATTTATGGTAAAAAAATCAGTTGGAAAATTAAGCGGCTGGGTTGGTTACGCGTTGTCAAAAGTTGAAAAAAATACCCCCGGTATCAATAATAATCAGAACTATCCGGCATCCTGGGACAGGCCCAATAATATAACCCTGTTTTTGTCGTATTTTATTACAAAAAGATGTTCATTTTCAGCAACATGGCTGTTTTTAACAGGATCTCCTTTTACTTCCCCCACTGGTTTTTATTATTATGAGGGGAATTCAATACCCATTTACACGAATAGAAATAATGACCGTCTGCCCGATTACAACCGGTTGGATCTTTCAAGTACTATTAAATTAAACAAAAAAGAAAAACGATTCAGGCACAGTCTTACTTTTTCATTATATAACGCGTATAACAGACAAAACCCATATTCAGTAAATTTTAATAAGATTCAGACACCGGAAGGATTTGTTACACCACAGGACAGGAACAACCCACAGGAGCTTGTCTCTACGATGCGTTCCGTGATGGGCATCATTCCCTGTGTCATGTATACATTTAACTATTAAGATATGAGGAATGCAGCAGTGATTATATTTTTTATTCCCTTCATACTTTCATGTGAAAAAAAGATTGATTGGTCCTTGCAAAGCAATCCGGCTGAACAGCTTGTTGTTGACGGTATCATTACAAATGAATATATGCCGTATATGGTAAAATTATCTAAATCAGTAAGCAATATCAATCAGGTGCCGCAAACCGTATCCGGAGCAACGGTCTCTATTTTTGACGGATCTGCTACCTATATCCTTAAAGAATCGGTTGCTGGTTCCGGTATATACGTAACGGATACTTCTTTGATAGGTGTAATCAGCAGCAATTATTTACTCAAAATAGTCTATCATAATAAACTAGATACAGCCGTGGCAAACATGATTGGTGTAAGTTCATTAGACACACTTCAATATGCACTTAATCCCGGTAACGGGTTATATTATGTCAGTTATGTAGCTCCGACCTATCTAAAAGACGAGTCGGATATGTATAAAATTATGATTGACTGGTCTGAAGTAACAGGATACCCGAATCTGAGTCCTTCCTCAGGAAAAGTAGAATTGGATTATTATTCATTAAGTACGATTGATATCAATGAACTCTACGCACCGGCAGGGGCAGTTACCTATTTTCCAAAAGGGGCAAAAATAGTAGAAAAGAAATACTCTTTAACGCCGCGATATGCATCCTTTATCAGATCAATGTTGTCTCAAACTCAATGGAATGGAGGTAATTTTGATGTGATCACTTCAAATGTCGCATCGAATATAAGTAATGGTGCTTCGGGATTCTTTGCAGTCTGCCAGGTGATTAAGTCCGATACAATAATTGTGAAATGATCCGCATGAATAATAAATCAGAGTCTGTCTTTTAAATAATATCAATAACATGAACCGAGCATATACAATTAAAATTAAAATGTTATACGCGAGCTCCATAAGGCAATTAAAAAGAAAAATATAATTCTTATGAAAAAGGATTTTATGGACAAACACTATAAGGGTATTTTAACAAATGAGTGTATTAATGAATAAGAATATAAATATAATGAAACGGGTATTTTTAAATATTCTGCTGATAAGTATTGTAACATCTTTCAGTTTACAAAGCTGCCATAAGGAAACTAATAGCTCGGTTGATGCGAGTATTATTCCGACCGTATTTAAAGTTAATATACCCTCTGCATTAAACACACCTAATTCATTAAACATCAATGGTACTAAAAGTTTAACAACAACAGACAGTATAAGCGGGCAAAAGATTTATCAGAACCTGAGATTATTTCTTTCTGTAGGTGATAGTGCCGCTTCATTAGTACAGAACATCATGTTATCAATATCGAGGTATAATATCACCAAACCGATGCAGTTAACCTATAAGGGTCTGAATGACGGTCGTCCAAAATTACTGATTGAAACTGATAATGTAACTTTTGAAGGGATATGGCAACATTCCATCATAATTACTGATATTCTGGATACAGCAGTTGCAATGAAGATATACTGGAATTTAAGTCCTGTTAAGGGGATTGCCATATTAAGACCCTATGAAATTGACAAAAAGGGTAAAAATCTGAAATTACCGAATGCAAGGTACCGGATTGATTACAGTGAAGCCGGTGAAAACGGGTATAATGTACAAATGACGATCGCTTTATCAGGATTACCCATTGACACGAATAATACTTATTCAATCAATAATTTAAAATATTTTGCAGGCAGGAAGGTTGATATCATTGATATTTATGGTAACACGAATCATCCCATTGCAAAATTATTATTAAAAAGTTATACGGGAGGATTTAACTGGGCTTTTGCAGCAGCATGCGATAGGGTAAAAAATGTCGGTGTGGCTGAAATTGGTTTACCGCCATGTGATTCCAGTTTTACCAGCAGAGATGACATCTTAGTTAAACATTCAATTAGAAATGTTCTCGAACAAGAAATTAAAACTTTATATCCCAGCATAAGTGATACAGTTCTTTCCAATTTATTAATTAACACAGGTCCTCCGGGATTCTTTAATGCTGCAGGATTTGTCCAGAGTCAGACAGCACCGGATGGAGATTATTCAGCGATCCAGAGCAGGATACTTAGTCTGACTCCATTCAATCCAGCAGATATAAATAGTTTATCAGTTACTTTTAATCCATAAGCAATTTTTTGAATCAGTAAGGGGTATAATAAGGAAATCAATTATATAAAAATGGTGTAATGAATGTTTATTTTTGTAAATTTGTAATAAATATGTGTTAAATGTCACCAACTATTTTTATTCATAAAAAATATCGTTTCTTCTTTAATAGCAGAGAAGAAAAGCGAAAGCATGTTCACGTTGAAAGTTCAGATGGTACTGCTAAATATTGGATTGAACCAATAGTTGGTTTAGCTGATTATTACAATTTATCAACAAATGAACTGAAAAAAATAATGAAACTGGTGGAGGAGCGTAAAAATGAAATCAACAATGCATGGAACAGACATTTTACAAGCTAATACTGTAAGCAATATTTCTTACTTAGGATTTTGGATTATTGTTAACAACAAAGAATACTTTGTCCCTTTTAAAGATTATCCGGTTTTTAAAAAATCTTCCTTGGATCATATTTTCAAAGTCAAAATGATATCTCCTCAACAATTAAGATGGAAAGATTTGGATGTTGATATTGAAATTGACGCGCTGGAAAGGCCCACTTTATTTCCCCTTCAATATAAGTAATTTTTCAACTTATAAGATTTCAACTTGAAGTTTGTCAATTTAATTCGGCGAAAGGCAGACAGAAACTCCGGCTCATGCAACTTAAATATTATACTGAATAAGTTGAAGAAGATGTATCACCACCTTTACCTGTCCAGTTGGTATGAAAAGTTTTCCCCCGTGGCTGATCAATTCGTTCATAGGTATGCGCACCAAAATAATCGCGTTGAGCCTGCAATAGATTAGCCGGAAGTTTTTCATAACGACAGCCGTCGAAGTAGTTTAAAGCCGCCGCCATAGCAGGAACAGGTATCCCGTTCATCATGGCCGTTGCAACTATATTGCGCCATCCCTGTTGTGCTGACAGAATCGTTTTTCTGAAATAATCATCCAATAATATATTTTGAAGTTCCGGATTTTTATCATAGGCTTCTTTTATCTTGGCTAAAAATTTTGACCGTATAATACAACCCCCGCTCCATATTAAAGCTATTCCTCCGTAGTTCAGATTCCATCCGTATTCTTTGGCTGCCGCTTTCATTAACAAATAACCCTGAGCGTAGGAAACAATTTTTGAAGCATATAATGCTTTCATCAAATCCTCTATAAAAGCTTTTTTATCGCCTTTAAAAGATGGAACCGGTCCTTTCAATACTTTTGATGCCGCAACCCTTTCGTCCTTCTGGGAAGACAAACAACGGGCAAAAACACTTTCACCTATTAAGGTAAGAGGAACACCAAGATCCAGAGCCGTGATACCTGTCCATTTCCCGGTTCCTTTCTGACCTGCCGTGTCAAGAATCTTATCAACCAACGGTTTGCCATCCGTATCTTTATATGCCAATATCTCACTGGTAATCTGAATCAGATAACTGTCTAAATCTCCTTTATTCCATTCTTTGAAAACTTCACACATTTCATCAGCAGATAAACCCAACAGTTCACGCATGACCTGATAGGCTTCACAGATCAACTGCATATCACCATATTCAATTCCATTATGAACCATCTTAACAAAATGACCGGCTCCATCCTCTCCTATCCAATCACAACAAGGAATCTTCCCATCATCAACCTTTGCCGCTATTGCCTGAAACACCGGTTTAACACGCGCCCAGGCTGCTTTGGATCCTCCGGGCATCATGGAAGGTCCCCATAATGCACCTTCCTCACCCCCGGAGACACCGGATCCGATGAATAGAAATCCTTTGCTTTCAAGATACTTCGTACGCCGTGTGGTATCGGGGAAATGAGTATTGCCACCATCAATTAAAATATCACCCTGATCAAGAAATGGAATAAGTTGTTCAATTAATTCATCAACAGGTTTTCCTGCTTTCACCATCATCATTATCTTTCGCGGCGCAGCAATTGATTTCACAAAGTCTTCGATCTTCAGTGAACCGATAAATTTCTTATCCTTCCCCCGTCCATTTATAAACCTGGCAACAACACCTTCTTCCACTCCGGGAATGGTCCTGTTGTATACGGCTACAATAAAACCATTTCTTTCCATATTCAGGGCAAGGTTCTCACCCATCACTGCAAGACCTATCATTCCAATATCCGCTTTCTTTTCCATTGTATTGAATTTTATATGTATCAAATATATTTTAATTAGTGTTTGTCCATAATGTCCGTTTTCTGCGTTACGCTTGCTATAAAAATGCTCATTTACGAAAAGTAAACTGCGCTTTTTATAGCTTCGCAAGCCTTGAAAACGAACATTCTGATCCAAACACTGACTTTATGTACAGACTCTAATTAGTGTTTGTCCATAACACTTATTTTATTGACAGACTCTAATTCGTAATTTTCGTTTCTGAATAATTATTGACTCCAACTTCTTTCTCTGTGTCTCTGTTTTCAGTTCTATACTGAAATATCAAATCCTAAGTTTTGTATTCTATCTATAATTTTCTGGTTTGAAAACTTTAACTGTACCTTGTAAGCATGATATTCCCTGCGCAAAGGATATTCACCTCTTTGTTTTTCAAAAGTTGAAACAGATTGACGCAACGCTTTTTCATCAGTTGTAATATCGTAGGTTGCATAGATTGCTTCTTCAACAATTTGTTCGACAGTTTTGTTTTGACAATCAATAGAAATCAATTTGTTTTCAGGTGGAGGAATGAATGAAGGGAACCAGTCATCCAACCCCAATTGAAAGAAATGACTTAATGCCTGAACGGCCATTGCCGTTCCATTTGCCTTTCCATCGGCAGAATATCCTGCAATGTGAGGGGTGGCAATATCTGTTAAGCGAAGTAAATCTACATCAATATCCGGCTCATTTTCCCATACATCAAGAATGGCTGAAGATATTTTATTTTTCATGAATGCTTCTTTCAACGCCACGGTGTCCATCACTTCCCCCCGTGAAGAATTGATCATACACACTCCCGGTTTCAAACGATTCACATTTTCCCGGTTGATCAGATGAACTGTTTTGTCAACTCCCGACCTATTCAAAGGAACATGAAATGTGATAATGTCAGAGTTTTGCATCACATCATCAAAACAAAAATATCTGTTTGACGCTTCTTCACGAGCCCTGGGCGGATCATTCAGAATAATTTTCATTCCTAATAATTCTGCCAGCTTTGCCACCTTTGTCCCGACATGCCCAAAGCCAACAATACCTATGGTTTTGTCCTTTAAATGAAAGGTATGTTGACGGGATAGATAAACCAAAGCAGAACCGATATATTGCATTACAGACCCTGAATTACAACCGGGAGCATTACGCCAGATAATACCATTTTGTTCACACCAGGATGTGTCAATATGATCATAACCAATGGTTGCTGTTATAATTATTTTAATTTTGGAATGCTGAAGCAGTTCCTTATTACAAATGGTACGGGTACGAATAATTAAAGCATCAGCTCCTTTAATATGTTCATTTCTTATTTTGTGTCCGGGTATATATTCAACTTCAGCAAAGGGTTCAAGAACACCTTTCAGAAAGGGAATTTTATCATCAGCAACAATTTTCATTCATTTAATTTTATTTCAAAATTTATTTTTCCATGCCCATAAACCAAGGGCGGGATTTGAAATATAATAAAATTCATCATTCCCGATCTGATTGAATCCATCTTTTAATTTTGCAGGATCATATTTTTTAATCATCACTTTCAGATCGTCATAAGCAAAATGAACCTTTTCAATTTCCTGCTTTGTTAGTTGCCCCGGGCAATAACGAATATTAAATCGTCCTTCGCTGGAACCATGGATCAGATGTGCAGCTGCACTGAGATTCTGCTTTAAGTCCTGATTTTGTTTTGTCCATTCTAACACTTTACCGGTTCCTGAATAACCATATTTCCGAATGAGTTCATCAATCTGTTTGTCTTCACCAAAGGTCTTTATACCGGGAGCGAGGACTATTAATTCCCCTCCGTCAGCAATGGACATCCGCGTCCGGTAAATACTCTTATTCCCTAACCAGGTACTTTTATATTCATGGGGATCAAGATAAACGACAACCTTTTTCAAAGGCTCCTCCAGGATTGAGAAATTTACTTTCAAAGATAATTCGGCAGCCC
>Ga0182030_10011825_pt1 | contig 17570 bp, 13 predicted proteins | sample 812S3MmetaG_FD_121299 | JGI IMG/M metagenome (GOLD analysis project Ga0182030, IMG submission 121299) | Permafrost microbial communities from Stordalen Mire, Sweden - 812S3M metaG (Illumina Assembly) | ecosystem: Environmental > Terrestrial > Soil > Wetlands > Permafrost | place: Sweden...
TCGGGCCGTGGCCAAAGACATAGGAGTGGATTCGTCAAATAAATAGTCACCTCTTCGAGAAGCGGAAAAGGAGGCAGAGCCGTCCGTCCCCTTTTTGACATCTGCGGATTTTAGGGGATGGCCGCCGATTCGCTGAAATTATTTATGAGCGAGCTGCTGGACGATCTCCAGCGATTTTTTGACATGTTGATCGGGTGAGATCTTGTCTTCAGTCGACGAAAATCGCGCGATGATGTTGTGATCCTTGCCCACGACGAACGTAACGCGCTCGATGAAATCGTGATGGAGTTCCGCGCCACGGGCGTCCTTCATTCCCGCACTCGGGCTGCTTGCCTTCAGATCGTATGAGGTCGCGATCTTCCGATTGGGGTCTGAGGCGACCGCAAACTTTCCGGCGCAGAACTCCGGGTCCGCGGCGAACACGTTCAGACGGTCGATGCTATCGGCTGAAATCCCCACGATGGTGGCGCCGGCCGCGTCAAACTTGTCTTTGTCCTGCGCGAAGGCGTGGGCTTCGATGTCGCATCCCTGCGTGTAGGCGGAAGGGAAGAAGTATACGACCACCGGACCTTTCTTCAAGGCATTCGCAAGGGAAAAATTAAACTCTTTGCCGCCGAGGGACGCTGGAGCCGAAAAGTCGGGCGCTTTGTCAGAGACGTGCAGAGCAGCAAGAATCGGCAGCGCGGCGAGCGCCGCGAGGATCAAGACGAGGTACAGTTTTTGCATGGATATCGCTCCTTCGGATTTTGCTAGTGGGAGTCTATCATACCCGGCGGGCGTGCAATCGGCATCGCGATGTTTCGGCTGTGAGCGCGAGCCTGAAAATGCGGGAAACCTCCGTCTGTCCCGGGTTTCTTCACCGGGTTTCTTCATCCCCCCTGATTTTCGTGTCTCACCTCAAGGGTGCACTCGACGACAAGCCGGGCGAGGGCGCCCTGCGCGGGTCAGGGGACCCGCCCCACAAATCAGGTAGCGTAGACGGCCCACCGGGTCACGGTGGGGCGGACGCCCTCGTCCGCAAGCGGCCCCCTGGCCGGTCATTCAGATCTGGTCGAAAAACTCGACAGAAACCGGTGAAAACCGCGACAGACGGACATTTCTCGGATTATCGCACTCCCAAAATACGGGAAACCTCCGTCTGTCCCGGTTTTCTCCCCCGGTTTTCTCCCGGTTTTCTCCGGTTTTCTCATACGGGAAACCTCCGTCTGCCCCGGTTTTCTAGTTAGCGCGACTTCGGGGTAAACCGAGCCGTGACCGTGAGGGAGCGGACGTTCTGAAATAATGCTTTCACTTTAAGAACCGCTCCCTCACGGTCACGGCTCGGTAAGGATCCAAACGGTGACGTTTCTCGGATTGTCGCCCTGCCAAAATACTGCAAACCTCTGTCTGCCCGGTTTTCTAGGTTTTCTATTCCCGGTTTTCTCCCTACTGATCCACCGTGGGTAAAGTGAGTTCAAAGGGCGCCGTCGTGCCCGACGTATATTTGAATCCGCCCGTTGCCTTGCAAAATAGCATCACGCTCGCCCGAAGCGTTGGCTCATTCCCCAGCTCCCGCGCCGTTACCCTTGGAAGGGGAAGTACATAATTTGACACCCGTATCTCTGCGCTTTTTCCGGGGGCCAAAGGTGAACAATCCGTATATTTCATCCGGTTGGTTCCGTAGAAAGATGATTGGCTCAAGAAAGTCCAATCTCCGTCCGTTTGCTGACGCTCAATAGCACTCACGAAGACTGTTGTCACGCCGAAGGCGCTTACCGCCTTCGGAATACGTACCGGACGAGCCGACTTGTTGGTGACTTTCAGATCGAAATGAAGTTCGTACACGGTTACAGTCGACGTCGTTTGGCCGGACAATGTGGCCGCAATATCCTGTACCTCCAACTTCAGCCCCGACTCCGCCCCAGCCCCAAAAGAGGGGGGAAGACTGAACACCATAATCAACGATGCGATGCTGCGTACGTTCGTCTGCGTCACGGGTATTGACCCTTTGGAGTTTTTGAAAAGTCGTGAGAAGCCGTGAAACAAAACCGGGACTGACGGACGTTTCTCGGATTATCGCACTCCCAAAATACTGCAAACCTCTGTCTGCCCCGGTTTTCTAGTTAGCGCGACTTCGGGGCAAACCGAGCCGTGACCGTGAGGGAGCGGACGTTCTGAAATAATGCTTTCACTTTAAGAACCGCTCCCTCACGGTCACGGGTCGGTAAGGATCCAAACCGGGGACATTTCTCGGATTATCGCCCTCCCGAAATACTGCAAACCTCGGTCTGCCCGATTTTTCACATTCCCAGAAGACGGTTGCCAAGTGTCATCGAAGTGATCGCCCTGTGCGTCGACGGCGTGTTTGTGCTCGATGGGGCTCACTCCGCCGGGGGCAGTTTGAAGGCCACCAACTCGCCGCTATAGCCTGCGCCGCTGATGGCGACCACAAGGTATTGCTGGCCGTTCAACATGTAGGTCATGGGCGAACCACTCTGCGGAGCGGGCATGTACACTGCGCCCACTTCCTTGCCGGTGCCTTTGTCATACGCGCGAAGCATTGCGCCACGGACACCAGACGGCGTCGTAAAGAAACCCGCTTCCCCGGCGATCACCAGCGACTTGGTGGTCAGGACGCCGAGGATTCCGGGCCGTCCCGTGCGAGGGATGGTGAGACCCTTGAGCGCCGGATTGTTGCGGATGATGTCCGGTGTCTCGCCGTGCGCGATGGTCCATTGGATGTCGGCCTTATCCAGATTGATGGCGGTGATGCGGCCGTAAGGAGGTTTCATGAGCGGAAGTCCGCGCACTGTGAGCGCGCCTCCGCCGCCACCCTCCGCCGCCGGGGCCCGAGCCGGACGATTCGCCGCCGGCTTCCCCTCCGTTGTTGCCTGTTTCGCGGCTTCGGCCGCGGCTTTCCGCGCCGCGATCGCAACAGCATCGCCCTGGATGTAATTCATATCGGAGACGCCCGGATCGGGCGGGACCAGACCAATCGAATCGGGCCGTGTTTGCGAGAACACATAGAGGATGTGGGTTTCGGGATCCCATGAACCGCCGGGCCAGTTCGCGCCGCCGAGCGCTCCCGGCTGCTGGATGGTGCCGCGCGGCCCTTCGGGTTTGCTGACCGACGGCGGCGTAAACAGCGGTCCGATTTTATAATGCGAAACCAGTTGGATCGCTTCCGCGCGCAACTCGGGCGTGAAGTCGATCAGATCGTCTTGGGAGATGCCCTGAACATTGTAGGCGGGCGGCTTGGTGGGAAAAGGCTGCGTCGGGGAATACCACTCGCCGGGCACATCGCCTTTGGGTACCGGTCTTTCTTCCATCGGCCAGATGGGCTGGCCGGTCGCGCGGTCGAACACATATAGGAAGGATTGCTTGGTGGGCTGCGCGACGGCCTTGACCAGCTTTCCGTTCACGTTGAAATTCACGAGCATCGGCGCGCAGGGGATATCCATATCCCAGATGCCGTGATGCACGAACTGGTAATGCCACTTCCGCTTGCCGGTTTGAAGGTCGACCGCGACCAGGCTCTCGCCGAACAATCCTGCGCCGGGGCGATGGCCGCCGTAATAATCGCCGGTGGGGAGTTCCACGGGAAGGTAGACCAGGTTCAATTCTTCGTCGACCGAAATCTGTCCCCACACGCCGGTATTGCCGTTGTGATTCCAGGAATCCTGTTCCCAAGTGTTCAGGCCGTATTCGCCGGGCCGAGGGATGGTGTGGAAGATCCAGAGCCGCTTGCCGGTGTGGACGTCGAATCCGCGGACATATCCGCGAACGTTGTTCATGGTCTTGGGCGTTCCGCCGGGCAAATGGGCTGCGCCGATGATGACCACATTTTTCACGACCACGGGCGCGGCGTGATAGCCCACCGATCCGGTGACCAGGTCCATTTCCTGATCGTCATCGAGCTTCAGATCGACGACGCCGTCGGTGCCGAAGCTCTTGATCCTCGCGCCGGTTTTCGCGTCGAGCGCGATCAGGCGGTACCCCGGCGTCACGTAGAGGATGCGTTCCTCCTTGCCGTCGGTCCAGTAGCCGATGCCTCGTCCGGAAAGCTGCCGGGGCGCGGAGCTGCCACGCACGCCTTCGTTCTCGCCGTGGGTCCAGAGCAGTTCGCCAGTGGCGGCGTCGATCGCCACGACGGAGCGTCGCGTGCCGACGGCGGAATAGAGGACGCCCTTGACCATGAGCGGTGTCGCTTCGAGCTGGAATTCGGGACGGGGACCGAGCGCGTCGGTCTTGAATCGCCAGGCGACTTCGAGCTTGTTGAAATTATCCGCACGAATCTGATCGAGGGCGGAATAACGGGTGCTGCCGAGGTCGCCACCATAGGTCGGCCATTCGCCGTTCTTGGCTCCGGTCTGGCCGGAAAGGCTCAGGGCCGCCGCAATCCACAGGCACCCCACTGCGACCTTGGTCCGGAACACGTCCGGCCTTGTGAGACTCATTTGTTCTTTCAGCATCGCTAACATTGCGTTCTCGAACCCCCTCACCGAATCCGTCTTCGCTCACGTTTTTCCTTAACCCACGTAAATTTACGTGAATCTAAGGGGCGTGTCAAACCGGCGTGTCAAAACGGTGGGTCAAACAGTGGGCTGGCGGGTGGTCGAAGCGGCGCGCGGTTCAGGTTCGCGAGCGAAGCCGCGCAATGGTCGCAGCGATATCCCAAGCTGATGCTTCCGGCAGGGATGCTGCAGGCCGTGATCGAACCTCCGGCGAGTCCGCGCGATTGCACCTTCGCGAAGATGTCCGCGAATTACACCGCGGATTTACTGACCGTGGTCGAGCCCTGCGTGTTTGGAGGCGACCCGGACTGCAGTCAGTGCGGCTGCTCCATCAGCACGGCGCTGCATTGGATCGGAGGCAAGAAGCTCGCAGGAGTTCCGGTGGGCGGATTGATTCGGGGATCGATCGCGATTGGAGCACAGGTCAATCGCATGCGCGGCGGCATCGCTCAACCGGTGAGGTGGGCGGGGCAACGTGCGCCGTTGGTTCATATCAAAAACAACGCCGGTTCAGATTAAGAACGACTTGGGTTCCAACTGAAAACAAGACCAAGACCAACTGGAAATTCAACAGACCACCGGCTCGGCGCAAATTCGATTACAATTTTGCATACTGGGTGCGCTTTGTAGGCGCACCGCAGTCAATTGCGAGCTACCAAATGGAAATCGCGCTTAGACGGATTGTGCTGATTTCGTTCCTCTTTCTCGCGCCCGGAGCCTATGCCCAGTCAAGCACGCCTCCTGCCGCGGTTATCGACATTAACACGTCCGTCAACACGCCGATTGCACCCAATTTCTCGGGCATTAACGACAGTCTCCACATGCCGGTCGAATATTGGGATTATCGCTTGAACGCGCTGGCGTCCAAGCTGGGTGTCGCCTGGATACGCTTCCCCGGTGGCACGACCGACGACGTCTACGATTGGGCAACAGGCGAGGACTCGATGGCGTGGTACTTAAAGTTTCCGGCGAGTTCAGACGTCGATAATTTCCCGGATCAGATCGCCCTGGTGGCCGGGAAGGGCGGCGCGAAGTTGATCGATGCAGCCAATCGAGCCAACTTGCTGGGCGCTCCTCTGATCATTTGCGTTAACGGATTTACCGATACCGCGGCATCCGCGGGGCAACTGGCGGCGTACGTCAAGGCGAACAACATCCAGGTGGCGGCCTGGGAGTTGTCGAATGAAGCGTATCTCTTCTCGACATTCTGGCTGACTTCGACCGCATATCTCGATGCCATGGAGCCCTATCGCGACGCGATCAAAGCGGTCCTGCCGAACGCAATCGTCGCCATCTTTGCCGGAGGCAGCGAGGGGCAGGCAAAAGCCATCACGGATCCCTGGAATCTCGCCATCGCGTCGTACACCAATAAATATTGGGACGCGATCACGTTTCACGATTACCCGACGGGCACGGGGACGTTCGCGCAATGGATGGCCGAGGAATGCGCGAACCTGGCGGCCATGGGCCCCACGGTGATCGATCGCCTCACGGGCTATGGCCCTTCGGGCGTCAAAATTCTTAATACGGAATTCGGCGTTCTTCCGAGCAGCGGGCCCTCGCTCACCGATGGAACGGTCTTCGGTGCAATCTACGGCGCGGAGTACACGATGCGGTTATCGGCTTCGCCGTCGGTGCTGCATGTGGGGCCGAACCAACTCACGACCGCAGCTGCCATCTATCTCACCAACACCAACGATAGCGTCGTGGAAGCCGCCGCAGCCGCGGGCACAACCATCGACACTTCGACTTTGGATTTCGGATTTTATGTGAGCGCGCAGGGTCTCGGACAATCGGTGCTGAACAACATCATCAATCAGGCCGTCCAGGCCAACCAGACCACGGTCACAGGCGGCGCGACCGTGCCCGCGACGGGAATCGCGAACATCCCCGCGTTATATGCGATGAGTTATACCAACGCCCAGGGCGGATTGTCCGTCGTGATCACGAATAAGAGCGCGACGCCGCATCAGGTTACCGTTCGCGTCAACGGCACGGCCGCGACGGGAACATTCCCGCTCCAATTCGTCGCCGCATCCGATCCCACTACAGCGAATACGTCCACCGCGACAAATACGGTTTCGGTTCAGAGCGGGACCTCCTCGAACCCCATCACCGTGCCCGCGTATAGCGTGCTGAGCGCGGTGCTCACGGCCCCTCCGGTCGCGACGTTCGTCAACTCAGCGACGTATCAAACCGGGCCGTTCGCGGTGCAGGAACTGGCGACGGCCTTCGGCTCCGGCTTTGCTTCAGAGGACCTTGTCGCTTCCGGCACCACTCTGCCGGACACACTGGGCGATACTACGATCGTCATCACGGACAGCAAGGGGAACTCCAGTTCCGCTCCGCTGTACTTCGTCTCGCCGAGCCAGGCGAATTTTCTGATTCCCCGTGGCTTGTCCGCGGGTGCAGCAACCGTGAAAGTGAACCGGACCAGTGGGACTGTGCTCACCGGATCGCTGACGATCGCGTCGAGTTCTCCGGGCCTGTTCTCGGCCAACGCAAACGGCGCAGGAGTGGCGGCGGCGCTGGCCCAGAGCACCACGTCCTCCGGTAAGGCAACGCCGCTGAGCGTATTTTCCTGCCAGAGCGGGATTGCGCTCAGTTGCCGGTCCACGCCGATCGATGTGACGACCGCAGGCGCCACGGTTTCCCTTACCCTCTATGGAACCGGATTCCGCGGTGCGGGAGACCTGCAGGCCTATATTGCGGGTCAAGCGTTACCGGTTCAGTCTGCCGGCGCGCAGGGGCAATACCAGGGGCTCGATCAGGTGAATATTGCAGTGCCGAGGAGTCTGGCGGGTATGGGCGAGGTCAGCGTCTATCTCGTGGCAGATGGGCGGAGCTCGAACATGGTTACCATCAACATCCAGTGACCGGCAAGACGCGGCAGTCTGCGCCACTTATTCATAGCAGCGAAAGCAAGGCGCAGCTTTTTTTGGTTAAAGGCCTCGGTCTGCGATTACGCCCCTGTTTTCTACGAATGAAAAACGCCTGCGTCAAGACTGTCTCTGATGCGCAGACGTCTTGAGCCTGCATCTTCTTGAGGAAGGTTAAGCGCGTTCGAGACGCTGTTTTTGCTTGTCAATGACGGCCGAGGCTTGAGACGCGGCGTTCTTCGCCTGATCCAGAACGTCGTTCGCGACGGCCATGGTGGCGTCGGAAGCATTTCCGATCGCATCCTTCGCCTTTTTATTCATGTCCCGGACGAATGCCTGACCGCCGGCGACATGTTGTTCGACCTTCGCCGAGGCTTTGCCTGCGCGGTCGGCGAGCGACCCGGCCTGATCCTTCAAAAATCCTTTGGCGGCTTCCGCACCTTCGGTGACCTGTTTGTCAATGCAGGCCGAATGCCGAGCGTAGTAGATCCCGGCAGCGGCTCCAATGCCAATTCCTGCGAACAACATGGTCATGCGGTTTGTCATCTTGTTTTCCCCTTGGGTTTAGAAGTTATAGCCACTTCTGCTTAAGCACGGCGCGTGCCAGCGTGAAGGCGATCGCCTCACGCGCGCTCTGCCATGGGCACAACGCTCGCTCGCGCGGTGCAGGGATTCGGTACAACGATGATGGGGATCACTCAGAGGCTCGCGGAAATGGGAGGAAATGCAAAGACGGCGGGCCCCTGGCAAAGGCGGCTGCGACTGCAACAAGTGCTCGAAAGGGCCAGGAAGCGGGAATAAACTACCGGCAGGCCTTGCATCTATGCGGCTGTGCGGCCGCAGAACTGATCGCCGCGAATCTGCGCGTCGGGGATTCCTTCCTGCTGGAGCATTGCGCGAAAACTCATGACCATCTCCACCGGGCCGGCCAAATAGTGCACGGGCGAGGGAGCGTCGCGGAGGTTTGATAGGAGATTTCCGTCGATGGGCCCGACTTCACGCCTCCGCTCGCGGCCTTTCCGGCGGTTATACGATAGGATTAGCTAGACCCTCGTCTGATGCAGGAATTAGAACCGAGTATCGATCCGCAGAACCGCGAATTGATGCGGGAGTTCATTTCCATCGCGGTCCACGATTTGCTGGAGCCGTTGCGCATGATCCGGCTGGGTTCGCAGATGCTCACTGCGCCGCCTGACAGCGGAGAAACGGCCTCGAAAGGCGCTCAGTATCTGCAGAGCGGCGCGGTCCGGATGGAGGCTTTGATTCGCGATATCGCGGAGTACTGCATGGAGGAGACTCGCGATTTTGTTTTCGAAACCACGGCGATGGAATCGGTTCTGGTGGACGCGAAACTCCAACTGGCGGCGGAACTGAAGGGCAACAGTTTATCGATTACCCATGATCCGCTACCTATCGTGTTTGGAGACGCGGCATCGCTTACCGTGGCAGTGCGATGTTTGATATCGAATGCCTCCAAATTTCGGGGTGAAGAAACACCTTCGGTTCACTTTGCCGCGGAGCGTGCCGGAAATGAGTGGATTTTTGCGGTGCGGGATAACGGAATCGGCTTCGATCAGGTTTATTCCGACCGGATCTTCAGGCCATTCGAGCGGCTGAATGGAAGGCTCTATCCGGGAAGCGGCCTGGGACTCGCGCTGGCGCGGCGAATCTTCGAAAAACAAAATGGCCGAATCTGGGCTGAATCAGCTGTTGGGATGGGCTCCGTTTTTCGTTTCGCCCTGCCGGTGGCGCATTAGTACGTCGCGGACGTACGGACCCAATTTCATGAATTCGTCGAGCTGAGACGGTTTTCTGAAATATCCGGTGGCTCTCCATTGTGCGGCCATCGCCTTGTCCCGGTCTGAATCGGACGAAGTCAGAATGATCACCGCCAGCGTGCCGCATGACGGAGAGCTGCGCACGCGTTCCAAGATCTGCCCGCCGCTCTTTTTGGGCAGATTGAGATCGAGAAGCATCAGATGGGGGTGATGCTGAGAGGTGTCCCGCTCCAGCGTCTCGATGAAGTGTACGCCTTTCTCGCCGTCGTCGAATACCTCGAGTTCGAATTCCAGGCCGCATTGCCCGAGCGCTTTGCGAACCAAGAACACATCAGATTCCGCGTCCTCGACGAGCACAATGCGAAATAAATTCCCGTTCACGATCTTGCCTTACCGGGCCGATCCACTCCAACGCACGCGAAATCATGCGAAATTTCGCGCTTTTTTGTAGCTTCATCCGAATGCATGAACATCGCGGACGAAAACTGTGGAATGGAACCTGACGTAATATTTACCCTCTTTTGTGCATCTCTATCCGATTCAGTCCATCAAAAAATGCAGGTCCAGCCGGGCCCAAAGTCCCGTAAATGCCGAAAAATCCAACGTTTGTTACCCAGCTGGTAAACCCGTACCAGCTCGAAATAACGCTCCGCCGGAGTCGGTAGTGCATTTGACAAGCCGAATGGAGTGCGGAAATGAACCGGGGGACTAGCGTCCGAGGCTGACCGATCCCGAAAGTCCGGCGAGATCGGGAATGCCCGTGCTTAAGAAAAAGGCGCTGCGGGAATCCCGAGCGCCTCAAAAGAGCCTCATCCAGGCTCTCGTTGTATTCCGTGGCGATCTACATAGGTCCTCTAGCGCTGGCGTTCATGACCGCAGTTGGGTTCTCGGTTGCCTCTTCCTCACCCGCGGTTCGCCCTTCCGCGGCCGCCCGCAAGCTTTCGCGGCGATCGCTGATTCGATTGTGCAGTGTCCTCAGACTGATGCCCAGCAGAGCGGCTGCCCGCTTCCGGTTCTGCTTCACGTGGCGAAGCGTCAAATCGATAAAGGCGTTTTCGACGACGGACAGAGGGACGCCAACCTGAACCGTGATCGAGTCGGTTTCGGCTTCGGGCGGGGGAGCCGGACGGGTGGGCGCCTCTGGTGCCTCAAGATGCCGTTCACCGTCGACGTAAACGTGTGCCGATTCGATCGGTCCCGTGTTCGCCAGAATCGCGGCGCGCTCCATCACGTTGCGAAGTTCGCGAACATTGCCGGGCCACTGGTAGACGCGGAACCGCTCGAGAACCTCCGGGGTGATCGCGGTGATGCTGGTGCTGTGGCGTTCATTGAGAACCGGAACCATGGAGTCGGCCAGCAATGGAATATCTTCCACGCGATCGCGCAGCGCTGGAAGCGCGATCTGGAACACGTTCAGCCGATAATACAGATCACTGCGCAGCTTGTGATCGCGCATCGCCTCTTCGGGTGGCCGATTGGTGGCAGCGATCAAGCGGACGTCCACCGGGATCTCCGCTTTTCCACCCAGCCGGCGGACGGTGCGCTCCTCAAGCGCCCGCAGCAGCTTGGATTGCGTCGCCAGCGGCATTTCCGTGATCTCATCGAGGAACAGCGTCCCTCCATGGGCCTGTTCAAAGCAGCCTGCATGCCGCTCGATGGCGCCGGTGAAGGAGCCTTTTTCATGTCCGAACAGCTCGCTCTCGATCAGATTCTCCGGGAGCGCGGCGCAATTTACGGCGATGAACGGCTTGTTGGCGCGCTGGCTCAGGTTATGAATTTCGCGCGCTGCGAGTTCTTTTCCCGTCCCGCTTTCTCCCACCAGCAGTACCGAGACGGTGCTGGGCGCAGCTTGTCGAATCAGCGAAAAAATGCCCTGCATCGGGCGTGAGCGGCCCACCAGACGGCCGAGAGCGCCCTGTAGCATCAGGTCGCGCTTGAGGGTTTCGGTCTCGCGGATCAGGCGGCTGTGTTGAATCGCGCGCTCTAGAAGCGATTGCAGCGCGCTGAGCTTCACCGGCTTTTCAAGAAACCAGTACGCTTCCAGGTCGCGGATGACCGAAAGCGCTTTATCCAGGCTTCCGAATCCGGTGAGTACGATCGCCGGCGTGATCCGGCCTCTTGCGCGCAGTGTCCGCAACAATTCGAAGCCGTCCATGCGCGGCATGATCAAATCCGTCACGATCGCATCGGCCGCCCGCGCGTCGAGCATGTCCAGAGCTTCTTGCCCATCCGACGCCACCGCTGTATCGAAACCCTGGTCCGCCAGCACTTCGGCGAGACTGTCGCGCATGTCGGTATCGTCGTCGACCAGCAGCACGCGGCCTTTTGTAACTAATCCGCCTTTGGTAATTGCATTCATTTCTGCACCTCTTGAGCCGTTGGGTTGTCTGTCATCTTGCCGCGGTGAGCGCGGGATCGATGTGGTGCTCATTGGGCTGCGGCGCTCTTTGCCGCTTGCGTCCGAGCGGACACGCCGGTTTGAAGGTTTGAAAACCGGTCAAGTGTTCGCGAGGATAGCTTTTTGACGAGGCCCCGCTCCGTCGGCGGGCAAGTCCTGGATGAAATCACGGTTCTCGTTTAGGCACGTCTGGCCCCAAACTGCCATAGCCATCTAACTTGCTGTCTTTACGTGGACTACGGCAGAAGGCCTGTAGGGTGATCCCTTACAAAATATCTAAATGATTGATTTTAAACGATCAGCGAAACCGTCAAAAGAACATTCGTGTGCACATATTGCACATTATCATGCAAAAACTGCCGTGTCATCGGCGGACAATGACGATCAATCAGTCGTAACTCGGCCGGTTAGTGTACCAGCAGGTTTCGGACCAGGATTGCGGGATGAATCGCCGAGATGCCAGCCAAGTCGGCGGTTTGATGGCGGCACGAAGTGCCCGTTGCGACCAGCACGTCGCCCGGTTCCATTCCCCGCGCGGCGGGGATCAATCGACGCTCCGCAATTTTCTTCGAGACGTCGTAGTGGGACTTGGTGTAGCCGAACGATCCGGCCATCCCGCAACATCCGGCGTCCAGATCGACGACGGTCGCGCCGGGGATGCGAGCGAGGAGCGTTAAGGATGGCTGCAGAAGCCCCATCGACTTTTGGTGGCAGTGACCGTGAAACAGGATCCGCCCGGGTCCGGCGTTCAGGCGCAGATCCAATTGGGACGCGAACTCATCGAACAAAACGCACGATTGGGCGACGACCAACGCCTTCCGTTGCTCCTCGCCGCGCAGGAGCGATGGGATATCTTCCTTCACCGCCGACAGGCAGCTCGGTTCGCAGAATAGAATTTTTTCCCCTCGCTCCGCGGTAGCGATCAATCCGTTGACCAATTTCGTGGCACCCTCCCGCGCTTCGCGGAGCAGGCCCTGAGAGATCAAAGGCCGGCCGCAGCATCCAGGCCGGACCACCTGAGTGCGATATCCGCCATGCTCCAGAATTTCGAGCGCGGCCTGGCCGATTTTGGGTTCGTAATGATTCGTAAAGGTGTCGTTGAAAAGCGTAACGGCGCGGCCTTGACCGGTTTCCTCGCGAAGCGCTTGCGATGATCGGCGGAGGACTCTGCTCTCGAAAGTATCGCGCTGCCAGACCGGCAAGGTTCGCCGCCGGTCGATCCCCAGAAATCTTTCGTTGAACCGGCGCGCCAGCGAATTGCCAGCCAGCCAGTTCGAAACGGGCGCGAAACGGCTGCCCCACTCCGCGAGGACGCTGACGTGGCCGAGCGCGCGAGAAGCATACGAAAATCCGTGCCGCTCGCCGAAATCGGCAAGGAATTCGCTCTTGAGCCGGGCGACATCGACGTTTACCGGGCACTCCGCTTTACAGGCGCGGCATTCCAGACAAAGATCGAGCACCTGACGGACACCCTGATCGCCTAGACCGGATTCCTCCAGTTGACCGGAGATCGCCAGGCGCAGAGCATTCGCGCGGCCGCGGGTGGTGTCGGCTTCGTCGCATGTCGCCATGTAGGACGGGCACATGTTGCCGGAAAGCGTTTTGCGGCATTGCCCCACACCGCTACACATCTCGATGGCTCCAGCGACCCCCGAGTATTCGGAAAAATCGAACCAGGTTTCGCGGTTGGCTGCTCGGTAGCTCGCGCCGAAACGAAGATTCGCCTGCAATGGCGGCGAATCCACGATCTTGCCCGGATTCAGAATGCCCAAGGGATCGAAGGTCCGTTTGATCTGGCGGAAGGCGTCGTAGAGCGTCGCGCCGAACGCTTTCTGAAGAAACGGGCTGCGGACCATGCCGTCGCCATGCTCTCCCGAAATCGCGCCACCGAACTCGAGCACCAGATCCGCGACTTGCGCCGCGATGGTCGTGAATTTGGCGATGCCCTCCTCGGTTTTCAGATTGATCACTGGCCGGACATGAAGGCAGCCCACGGAGGCGTGCGCGTAAACGCCGGCGGTAGTGCCGTGCTCAGCGACAATGGCCAGGAAACGCCCAATATACTCGCTCAGCTTCGCCGGCGCGACTGCAGTGTCCTCGACGAAGGAAATCGATTTGGCATCGCCCTTCATCGCCATGGACAGTCCCAGCGCCGCTTCGCGAAGGCTCCAGATTCGCGATTGCTCAGCGGGATCGGTTTCCGAGTGGTAATAATCGCCGATCATTCGAGCGCGAAGATCCTGTTCCAATGCCCGCAACCGGTCCGGCAGATCCTCTTTGCGATCCGCGTAGAACTCGACACACAGCGTCGCGGCAGGGTCGCCTTGAATGATCTTGCGGTGAATCGCCGCGAGCGCGATGTTCTCGCGGGTATTATCCAGAATGGACTTATCCATTACCTCAATGGCGGACGGCTTGTGTTCGAGGATGACCGGGGCGGCAGCCAGGGATTCGAGCAGATCGTGAAACCCGATCACCATCACGGCCTTGGCCTTGGGCAGCGGCACCAAGCGCAACTTCGCCTCGAGCACGACGCCGAGCGTTCCCTCGGAGCCCACCAGAAGCTTGGCCAGGTTGACCGGCTTTGCGGGATCGGTGAACTCGTCAAGGTTATAGCCGCAGACGCGGCGGAGCAAATGCGGGAAACGCCGATCGATCTCCGCGGCGTGTTCCTGTGCGAGGCCGAGGACCGTCCGATAGCATTGCTCTTCGAGCAGATTGCCTGCGGGGATCGCATCGCGATGAATGTCGCGCAGATGGATCACGCTGCCATCGGAGAGCGCGACCACCTGTTCGAGCACATGGTCGATGGTTTTCCCGTAGAGCACGCTACGCGCGCCGCAGGAGTTGTTGGCCATCATGCCGCCGATGGTGGCTCGGCTGGCGGTGGAAATGTCCGGAGCGAAGCGAAATCCACGGGAAGCCAGTTGCGCGTTCAACTCGTCGAGTACGATGCCAGGCTCGACGCGAACCCATGCGCGATCGGGGGCTTCCTCGAAATTGGTTTCGAGAATCCGGTTGTAGTACTTGGACGTATCCACCTGGATCCCCTCGCCGACGGCCTGTCCGGCCTGCGACGTGCCGCCGCCGCGCATGGTCAGCGGGCAACGGAAACGGTGGCAGATTTTGACTGTTTCGACCAGATCCTGGCGAGTTCGGGGAATCACCACGCCAATGGGTTGGATCTGATAGACGCTCGCGTCGGTCGAGTAGAGCGCGCGGGAGATCCGATCGAAGCGAACCTCTCCTGAGATCTTCCGCTCGAGTTCCGCCCGGATCGCGGGGACATCCACCAGCTTTACGTCCGCGTGCGGAACCGGACTACCGGAAGTGAGAGGAACCAGATTCACAGAGTGCCGGGTTCGCCAAAGCTTGGCCGCGCGATGGGTGGAATCGCGGTTACGCGCATTCAGACTCCCGCAGAGTTCCTAGCGCACGAAAGAAGCTCTTACGGCGCCAGGACGCTGCGATTCAGCCAGAGAACATTGTCCCAACTCAACATCTTCTCCGAGCCATCGAACAATTTCGCATAAGAGCCGCCGGATCCTTTGAACGAAAACTCCTTGACGCGATCGGGCGGATTCGTGGTTGCGTTGCGCAAGATGTCCAAAACCTGTTCCTGGCGGGAGATCTGGAAGAAATCCGGATTCTTGGCCGAGTAAAACTTGCCGTCGGACGGGTTCCCTTTGTTGCCGATTCCGCGTTCGTACTTAATGTGCAACTCCAGATGTTCGCCTGAGGGGGCCTGAAATACCCAATCCTGCGAATCGAGGATTGGTCCGGACCCGCTCGAAGAAGTCGTGCGCTGCATGGTGTGAATGGCGGATGCCTGGAGGTAAACCCCGAACGGCCCGGGCGCGTCCGAAGCATCTTCTGTCAAACCACCGATAACCATCTGGGCATTCGTCCCGGAGGGATCCTTTACGGGAGCGACGAGATACACGAGCCGGTTCGAACCCTTGCCCAGAGGTTTTCCGTCGGGACCATTGATGGTCACGCGATCGATAAAGATGACACGCAGATTGGCATCCTTGGCAGCGCCTCGTTCGGCGACGTTTGAAGTCCAGCCGGTGGGTAGAAGCGCTTTAAGCGCGGCGTCGGGAACGTGCACGTCCAATTGGAACCTTGCTTCCGAGCTCGATTCGACCATGGTTTCGGCGTGGAGGGTCGCGATGCACGGACCCCACAAAAGGGCCGCTCCGGCCAAACACATTACGTAGTTGCGATCAAATTTTCTAGCCATTTCGATCTCCCATAACGATGATTCCCGTGGAATCGCATCGCGAATCCCAGGGGGTTATGGTAACAAAAGCCGCCCGGCGAAAATTTGCGCGGCCCGCGATTTAAGTATGTTCGGAATCCCGCCAGTCTCCCGTGTGCTTTCAAAGCCCTACTGCTAAGGCGTCCCAGCAAAATACCATTGCGTTGGTATTTCGTGAGGACCGGATCGCCCGTAAGCTCGGAGTCAGGCGAAATGTCATTGGATTCCAAGCTTTCTTCCAGTCACGGCCCATCGGATGCAGGGGTGGGCCATGTATGGCAGGTGATCCGGTCATTTTTCAGTGCGCCGCCGCTGCCTCGTACCGAAGTTTGGTCGCGGGTGCCGGTGGTCGCGCTGGTAGTAAGTGGTCTGGACCGCGGTGTACTGAAGATTGTGGCCGAACAGGAGTCATTCGAATTGCACATGGTGGAATCGATCGAACAAGCCGGCAGGCTCGCGGAACTGGTGATCGCGCCGGTGATTCTCGTGGATCGGGATTGGCCGGGCGTCGACTGGAAAGAGGCCGTCGGAAATCTTTCCGTGGCGTCTCAATCTACATGCGTGGTGCTGATTTCGGGCGTTTCGGACGATTATCTCCGCCGCGAATTGACCCGCCGGGGAGGGTACGAGGTCCTGACCAAGCCGCTTCGGGCTGAAAATGTAGCGCGCATCCTTAAGCTGGCTCGATCGTACAGGAGCAGCACTCTTCAGGCCGCCACATCAATCGACAGGAGGACGTGATTCCATGTGGTTCGTAGATTGGCTTAAATCTCGAACCGCGCCTCGGCCTGAGCCGGAAGCGCGCGTCAAGATCCTGGTGATCTCCATGCTGCTCGAAGACAGTTTTTTTCTCGAGCGCCTGGCGAAGGAGCGCGAGTGGAGGCTGGTGTTCACGAATTCTCCCCGAGAGGCGTTTACCCTCGCGTCGCGAGCGCATTTCGATCTGATTCTTTGCGATCGCAATCAGCCCGGATACCCTTGGCGCGAAGTGGTGAGCCGCTTGGCCGATACCTCTCCGGGGAGCTGCGTCCTCTTGGTATCACCGGTCAAGGACGACTACCTGTGGAGCGAGGCCCTGCAAAACGGCGGTTATGATGTCCTGGTCCGTCCGTTGCGGGAAAAAAATGTGCTCCATTCCGTCGAGGCGGCGCTACGCTTCATTTCGACCGCCGACGTGGTGTCCCGTTAGCGTCCTGTGTTTCGTGCCGGCGGTGAATAGGTCACGAAATGACGCCCTTCCGGACGGCGTAGAGAATCAGTTCCGCCAGGCTATGCAAGTTGAGCTTTTCCTGTAAATTCCGCCGGTGCGTTTCGACGGTGTACGGGCTGAGGTTCAAAGCGGTCGCGATTTCTTTGTTCGATTTGCGCTCGGCGAGAAGCTGCAGAATCTCCCTTTCGCGCGAAGTTAGCAAATCGTAACTGTCTTCCGCACCCCGCGTCCGGATCTCCTGCACGTAATCGGCGACCAGCATCTTCGTGATTTCCGGGCTGAAAAAGGTTCGCCCCTGGTTGACGGCCCGGATTGCTTCAATCAGGTCGCCCTCGGCGGAGTCTTTGAGGAGATAGCCTTTCGCGCCGGCCTTCAAGGAGCGCAAAACGTATCCTTCATCGGAATGCATGCTGAGAATCACGATCGCGATGTGCGGGGATGCGGCGGTCGTGCGCTGTGCCGCTTCGATGCCGCTCAAATTGGGCATGACGACATCCATCGTGACGAGATCGGGGCGCAATTTGTTATGTGCAGCAGCGGCTTGCAGACCA